>Ga0209376_1001432_pt1 | contig 24035 bp, 19 predicted proteins | sample GraSoiAngelo_134_FD_185891 | JGI IMG/M metagenome (GOLD analysis project Ga0209376, IMG submission 185891) | Grasslands soil microbial communities from the Angelo Coastal Reserve, California, USA - 14_0929_05_30cm (SPAdes) (version 2) | ecosystem: Environmental > Terrestrial > Soil > Grasslands ... | reverse complement strand
AACAACGATAAATGCAGCTCAGGGAACGGCCTGACTAGCTCTAGACAGACTCGATCTGAAGGCTGTCTGCGGAATCGAACGGGCTTATCTAGTGGACGTGACCCACGCCCTCATCGAAATCAAGCCAGCGAGTGTGATTGAGAGAAGAACCGCTGTCCTACCGCCATCCGGAACAATGTCGCTCGGGACACCGGGACCGACACCGAATGGCGCATTGCCATTGGACTTGAACAGAAACTCTTCGCCGGTGATGGAGAGAGAGGGACTCACCGGAAGCGTGAGATCGAAATGAATTCCAAAGAAATCGAGAGGGCGTGACAAGTCCCCAGGCAAAAGAGGAAAGAGACCGGCGGCCAGCAAGCCATTATTCCCCGCGGCGCTTCCCAACTGCTGAGGTGGCTGCAGTGGGTTACCCTGCTGATCGACCAAAAACCCAGTTCCGCTCAAGAAATCGACCATACCGGGGCTATTTGTTTGCAGTTTGAGAAGGGCCACAAATGGACTACTCGTAACGGTAAATAGCCGGACAAATTCCCCGTGGGAAAATGTGAAATCGAGCGAGAGAGTTTGCCCCTGCAAGGCTGTCCCGTTCATTGCATCAAAAGAGTTGGTAACCTTGAAAGTGACATGAGGGGGAGTCCCGAGGTCAAGATCGATGGTCGTCGCTCGTGCAGATCCAATCGCTCCCAGACTTAGAGCTGCGATAATTCCGGCAAAAAGGGCTGAGGCTTTCACCGAACCGCGTGAACTTAATCCCCTATAACGCATCGATAGACCTCAGCTTTTGCTTATACTAATCTAATGAGAAAACCAGCGCGCCGCAAGGTTAATTTTTGTTGTTTCGATACTCGACCGAATCCCTGTAGCTGCTATGGTGCAAGCGTGCCCTGCGGTCACTAAGAGCTTAGTTCATCGCCTCATCAATGAGCTTGCGAGGGCAGGAAGAAGAACCTGGCATAGATGTAGGCAACGCTCTCCGCTACGACCTCTCGGACACCATCGCTGTAACGCCACCAATGTGTCGAATCATAATCCGGACTGGGGACGGCGATGATACCGATCCTGATCTCTTTGCCAAACGCTTTCTGATAAAGGAGACGCGTCCGGCGAGCGTGAAAGTCTTGAGTCAGAACATTGAAACTGCGGACCGACATATTGTGATCACGAAACCAGTTTCGCAACGCCACGGCCGAACCGTAAGTTCTCTCCCGATCCATCACGCGCGAAGGGACCATCTGCAACGATTCACTCGGAAGTCCGAAGTTCTTTAGCAGTTCGGCGCCCACGCTGGCGGCGGTGTTGTAATCATTGATGTAACCTCCATTTCCGACCACCGGACCGCCAGTTGTAAAGACGCGTTGATAGGAACCGGATTTGTATTCCTCTATGGCTGAACGGATCGCGTACTTGTGTACCCATCCTTCAACAACAAGCACGTTCGTATCTACTCGCTGCGTCGTTGTAAGAAAAGGGCAAACATTCAAAAACGCGAAATAAGCGACCGCCAGCCCGGTCGACATGACTAGCAGCCAACCGCGCCATGACAAACCCCAGCGCTCCTTACGCGTAACGATCCCCCAGAATTTTTGCGATGCCTTATCATAAGAACGCACCTGACGACCTTGCACGATTGTCGGCGGCATTGGCTTATCGGTAAATGCGCGAGGTTCCGTACTCTCCCCACTGTCCTCTGTCTTCTGTCCTCTGTCCTCTGTCCTCTGTGTCCTCTGTCGTCTGTGTCCTCTGTCGTCTGTGTCCTCTATCCTCTAACTTCTGCTCGATCATTACTTAAAGACTGTCTCTCCCTCGCCTGTCTGATTCTTTCGATGACAAATTCCGGTAATACGGCCTTCAGAGCAATTCTAGAGTATAACTTAATGCGGACCGAAAGCCGCCGCAGGAAGGCGCCAGCGTCTGCCCCCAGACAACACAAGGTGCCAACGGCATTGGAAACATTGCCACTTTCTGCCTCGCTAACACCGACATCTTTCGTGAGCGAGTAGCCGTACTTGGCGACCCGAGGCTCATACTTCATGGCAATATACCGATAATAACTCCTGAAAATGGAATTATTCAGAAGGTTTGACCAGCGATCAAAGTATTTCTTGTTATAGGCCTGACTAGCTTCTTCCATTGCGCGCTCCGGAACACGTAAATCGGTCGGCGGCCACTGCGTCACATGCCGGAATTTATCTTCCTTGGGCGCGTCGGGAACGCGCGTCCCAATAAAGCGAGCGATCTCCTGGTGATACTTGTCCGGATTTTGGATGTAATCCTCGTACCTGAGGTCATACACACATTTCAAATGTTTCTTGTCGTCTTCCAAGATCCCATAGCAATGGAGCCAATGTTCAAATAGTCTGTGGATTGCCGTGACGCTCACCTTCCACCTCTGGGTCGCCATACTTACCGCGACGGGATGGCGTTTAACGACAATGAAGTAGCTGTTGGGGAATGCCGCTTGCAGAAACCGCGTTTTGATAAGGTTGCTTGGAGTTTTCTCGACGCAGATGGTTTTGCCGTTGTCCCAATAACCATGCCAACTCGCGCGGAGTTTGGCGACGTTCTCCGGCGTCAATAAAGACGACGTCTCTGTCAGGTGAGCCCGTAGATCAAATCCAAACCTGCCAGTACCTCCGTACTCACCGTCGTCCGGGTAAACATCCTGGAGATATTGCCCCTCATCCTGCAGGACGCCCGTATTCTTGAAGCCGGTACAGTTTTCCAGCCTTGCAATATTACGGCCGAGCATGCTGGTTCCGCTTCGCTGGAGGCCGCAGACGAAGACATACTTGTAGTTACTCTTATCGTTATTTTTCATAATCGTATTGTTTCATCGGTCCCTTTTTCAATTTCCTAACATGAAGCAGGTCACAGACCTAGATCGGCGGATGCCGCAAAAAGAAGCCCTCCACCGGTCGGCTCCCTCATCAAACCGTGGACTTCGACCTATAATTTCCAGCCGAAGTTTCCAGGTTCTGATCTTCCAAACGAAAGAGGGCTTTATCCCAAGATCTGAAAACGGACGATTTCAACCGGTTGTAATACTGTCCGGTCCGCTTCGTCACCGTCCAGCCGAAGACTTTTTGCATGCAGGAGTAGTGCCAGGGTAATCGCGGAGCCTGTAATCGCCCACCGAGGCCTGAAGCCAGCTCTTGCAACTCGTTAACAAAGGTAACCCGCTCTGGGTAGAACCGAAGAAATCGGCTCTGCAAGTAATTGAGACAGGCTGCTCGCACTCGCTCACTATCTTCTAATGAGCGAACATAACCGATGTGTAATTGCAACGAAAGGAACTGCGACTCTAATTTTTTCTGCGATTGATCTCTGCTACTCAAACTATTGAAACCTGACCTGCGATAGAATACCTTAACATCCGGCACAAACCGGATGCCGTCGCTCGCCAGGATGACTCGACAAAAATATTCTCCATCGTCATCCAACGACAACCGCGTGTCCCAGGGTCCTGCCGCTTGAGTCAATTTGCGAGACACGAGCCAGGTCGCAGGCGGCATGTGGAGATTCTTTCCGATTTTCCGCACGAGCCATTCTACCGGCGAAAGATCACACCAGAGTGAGGTGGGAGTGAAACTGGCTTTGTCAATTCGGTAATAGAACTGTCCCCACGCCGACGAGAAAAGCGTCTGTTCACTTCCGTAACAATCTAATGCCTCCATTTGCCTGGCAATTTTCGCTGGCGATAACAGATCGTCAGCATCCAGCCACTGAATGTAATCTCCCTGGCATAACTCGAACGCCTTGTTTCTGGCTGCCGAGGCGCCTTGGTTCTCTTGCGTTACGACGGAGACATTCTTTGAAGAAGCGAATTGCTGGGCCACTTGCAGCGTTTGATCGCGAGACCCATCATCAACGATTATAATTTCTCTTCTCGGCCACGTCTGCGCGAGCGCCGACCGAATCGTATCTGCGATCCAGCGCTCGGCATTGTAAGCGGGAATTAGAATTGATACTAATGGTTCCATTATCCGTTGTCTGTTTTGTCAGCCTTCCCTTTGGGTGTAGTCTGCGATGGCGAAGGCGGTCGTCGCCCGCCCGCTGCTTGCTACCTCTTCGGATTAGGCACCTGGCCTTCTACTGCGAATGCCGCAAACTGATTAATTTCTTCATGGCCCGTATCGCGACCATGTGATTCAACTCCCTGTAAATTTTCATCGTCGCTGACGCCCGGCTGGTAAAATTTTATATCCTCGAACCCGACTCTCCTCATGGTAGCGCCTAGCATCTCTCTGTCGTAAAGGAACTGATGTCCCCATGCGCGAAAGGCATTATTAATAACAAACACATCTTTGCAATACTCTGCCTCGGGCACCCATTTGTTAGCCATAAAGTCGACATAATGCTTTTGAGCGGCGCTCTTTTCAGCAGAATGCAGGCTGGTCAGAACCTTCAAATCCGGCGTCGAAATACGGATCTTTCCCTTTGGCTTGAGTACCCGGAAACACTCACGCAGCATCGAAAGTCCGCTTTGATAGTCGATATGTTCAATCATATGCTCCGAAAATACATAGTCGAATACATCATCCTTAAATGGGAACGGTCTTGTTGCATCTACGTAGGCCACCTCGATCCTTACCGGTAAGAGGTCCGTATTAAGCCAGCCGGTCATCAAGCTTTTACTCGTTCCTAAGTGCAATTTTTTAACACTCTTATTATCTAGGTACGCTTGTATTTTCTGACCACGCGTCATGGACCAGCAGATTTTCTTAATATCGACAACTGCGGCACGTGCAGCCTTCACAATCGCGACAATAAAGCCGGATTGCTTTAACAATCTCTTAGTCCGTGGAAACAATTTCTTGTTGTTCGTGCGCCAGCCTCTCCGTTCTTCCTGCCACGCCGCAGTCCCCGCACCGCGCGGCATCGGTAGTTCATTTGTTTGCTGTAGCGCGTAGCAGATGCGAGTAAATATTCATAGCAATCGCCGCGACTTTGCTCCACGAATATCGCTCATTTGCATAGGCTTTGATCGATGCCCGGCGAGTTTCTAGATTGTGGAATAATTCGCTGCGGAAGTACCTTTCAATCGCACACACCAAGTCAGATGGATCCCACGGTTTGAACACAAAGCCGGTCGCGCCTTCGATCATTTCCTCTTTAAGCGATCCTACATCCGCCGCAATGGCAGGTAGTCCAAAACTATACCCCAGAAAAAGCACACCGCTCTGAAACACCCGCGCGTAGGGCAGAATCAGAACGTCAGCCGCTTTGAAATATAATTCCGTCTCTTCGTCCGGAATGTACTCAATTTTCTCAATGAGGCGATGACGAATCCCGCTCTGCGCAATCATTAGCTGGATCTGGTTCCAGTAATCTTCACATCTTTTTGGCTTGCCAACGATAATTAGCCGGTAATCTCCGTCTTGCTTCAGGATTTCGACAAAAGCAGAGATCAAATATTCAAGTCCTTTGTAGGGAGCAATATTCCCGAAGAAGAGCACGGTCTTATCACTGCTGTTTATCCCGAGCTGGTGTTTTGCCGCTACCGTCGAAAGCGCGGTATTCGGAACTGTGTTATTGATGCCAAACGGAATTGCACTTACTTTGTCCGCCGCAATATCAAATTCGGATATGAGCTCGGTCTTCATACGTTCGGAATGAACGAAGATATGATCACTTAAACTGTATTGGACCTTCAGTGAAAGCCGGTTCATCCAGGAATCGTTGGAATCCCGTTTTCCGGCATTCACATTGTGGGCAGTGAAGACGACCTTTTTGCCGAGCAACCTGTAATAGAGCATTAACAGAGTTCGATCGAAGAACTGTACCTTATTATTCCATAGGAGGTGAAAGATCGTCGGTTTAGCCTTCGCTGCATAGCGGATAAGGCCCCAATAGTAGATACCGACTCTCGTGATCTTGGCGGCAAAACTTGCGTCTGATCGTTGATCTCCCCGCAAATTGTAAAAATTCACTCGCGGGTTATTCAACAGCTCGGGCACTCGTAGGTCGTCGCTGCCGATAAAATCAACCTCTACTCCTGCTGAGGTTAACGCCGCTGCCATGCCGAGTGCGTAAGGCTTGTCCCCGCCGCCGGTTAGAAGGGAAACGCAGAGACTCCGAGCACCGACGACTGATGACTGAGTGTCCGATAAGGTGTCGATGGTTGAGAGTTGAGAAGAACTCATCGATGACGGAGGGCTGACGGCAGCATCCGGCCCAGAGAGGCCTACCCCCCGGGCGGATGACCGATGCAGTGCCTCGGGAGACGACGACGACGAGCCGAAGTCAGGAGTTTTAGCGATCGGATTCATTTAACTGTCCTGCTCGCGAAGGCTTTCGGAGTAGTCGAATTGGGCGGCTGGGGCAGCCTCGAGCTGGGCCATCACGGCGGTGAAGACTTCCTCAACAGTAATCGCGGTTGTTGCGCGCTCATCGTACCCGCGTTTGTAAAAGAATTCCTCAAGGAGCGGCGAAACGATCTTTTTCTGAACTCCGTAGTCGTAAATCTCCCATGGGCTCGTGCAGGTGAAAAGAGTAACGCAGCGTGTCGCAGTTCCTAGCGCAAAGTGCATCGGCAGACTGTCTCCGCCAACCAGACAGCGATGGTTTCGCACATCAGCCAGATGCTCAAGCAGCGATAGCCGCTCCGGCAGGACATTGACCGTCAGGTCCTCCCGCTCAAGCTCTTGTTTCAACTCGCCGTAGTAAGCCCACTTCTTCATCGGCCAAACTGGACCGCTATCAGCCGCGATGGCGACATCGCCCGATAATCCGGTCTCGATCGCTTGCGGAAAGAAATAGCGCTCATCCGAAAACCGGAGGCCCAGACCAGCAAAAACTATTTCCTGATACGTGCTTCGGTTTCGAAACTTGCGGTTGTCAGCTTCTTTTTTGCCATAAACGCTGATAAGACTAAGATCGAACCAGCGGGCCGAATTTTTCGTGTAGCGCAATAAATTTCCGCAATCAGCATAGGCACCGAAAACCTCTCGGCATTCCACGCTCTTTAAAAACTCCGCCACATCCAGGGTGTCTTCCAAATTTATGGCGAGATCATATTGGGCATCTTGTGCTTTCTCCCTTTCTTCCCAGGACAAACAGTGCAGATTATCTTTCACGCCCGAGAGCAAAACGGTATTTTTTGCTGCCGTCACCCATGTGATTTGCCCCTTTAGCCGGTGGAGCAACGGCGTAGTCCTTACCACGTCACCGGTTGCGCCAAGCTTGATAATCAATACCTTCATCGAGAGTAAGTTGAAGTAGAATGCAGTTGGGTTGCGGCTGAGACAGCAGCCGCTACAGCTAAGAAATCGGCGCCCGCGTTTTCAACTGAAAATAAAGCCGTAGTCAAAATTGATAACCATACGTCTTCAAGTCATAGGAATAGGCAAATCGTACGGCTAATGCCGCAGCCCGAGAGTATAATAATCGATAATCGCCAGCAGTTCTTTCATCCGTGCGATTTACCTTCGGCAGGTCTGCCTTCCAGGCGATTCCTGCTCTGCTGAAGGCTTCCTTAAGATCTCTTTCAATACTTTCATATCGCAGAATTACGTCCATACCGCTGGTATAGTCTGCGAACATCGAGGCCCGCAGCCTTAAGAATCTCTTGATGAGCTTTCGGTAAGATACCTTGAAAACCCACTCGTTAAACGAATGCGCCTGGGCGTAACGCATATGGTCCGCGTATTTGACAGAGCGATTTACCCAGGAGGACGGATCACCGAGCAGCGGTTGGTACTTCAGTCTTTGTTTAAAGTAAAGTGAAACCAAACTATCGAATGGATTCCGGACAGCAGCAATTTTCAGCAGCGATTTGGCTTCTTTCGGAGCCAAAACTTTATGTTTGATCAGCTCCGGCAACGTACTGTGTTTCTTTTGCACTGCTATAAAACCGTGCGAATCCAAAATGTCTTCAGAAGGTATAAATTCTCCACCATAATGGGTGCAGAGTAGGTCACCGACCGCAGTACAAGCTGTCCTTGGAGTCATGATAAATAAGAGGCCGTGCTGCCGACAAATGATTGCCATGGCCCTATCCGTATGTCGCTGTCACGTTGCGCTGCCAGGTTGGGTCACGCGGAAGGTCTCGAAAGAGAAGTCGTTCGACAGCTTCGAGCGTCACTACGGCATCGATCTCCCGCACAAAATTCTTGTGGCCGGTTACATGTTCCGAAGCCATCTGCTCGAGGAAACGGGAATCCCAAAACGACTGATCGCGGACTTGCACATCCTTAAGGACGCTTTCTACATAATCTGCCAACTCGCGTTGAAACCAGATTCGGTACTGTAGGTATTTGTGCAGCCCGGCAATTCGGAGGGCTGAAGTTAGTTCTGTCAATAATGAGTCGAATCTCGATAGACGGCGCGGCAACCCCTCGTTGCGAAGATAATCAAGCTTGCAGACAGTTTTCGAAAAGATGCGCCTTGACGTCGCGGCCAACCAATTAGCTTCGCCCATCCCCCCCATATCGGTTGGAATTTTGCTGAGCGATGGATTGTTTGCCTTTATCAGGGATAAAGTGAAATCAATAGACGTTGGAACAAACTCTGGCGCTTGATAAGCGAGGGCGACGATCTCGTTGTCCAAATACGGCGTCCGGAAGCTCGTCTGAGAACGGCTGGCTGCAGGGGTTGCGAACCGCTTTTCCGGAATTTCGCGGAATGCCGCAAAAGTTATCGGATGCTCGCCATCATGCGACCACTGGCGTGCGCAAGCGGTCACGGCTTTGGCCAAGTCCGGGTTGAGTAACCGTTGTGCCAGAGGTATAGGCTTAAACATCGATACGCCTCTCAGGATTTCCCCGCCGAAGACACCGGTTAAGCGCACCGGAGATAAGGCACGCGCCCGATTGTTAAAGTAGATCTCATGAGCGCCCAAACTTCCGAGGTAACCATCAGTTGCATAAACGGTCCGGTCGACATGAGACGCGAAGTCTGAGAAAAAATCCGGGCCCAGGCGCAGAATCTGATGTTTGAGCCCGCAGACTTCAGCCACGCGAGCGGCCAATCGCATATCCAAAGTGTCTCGCTTCTCTCCTGAAAACGTGTAGCAAATCGGCTCCACCTCAGCCTGCGGCAGACAAGCCATGATCATCCTTGAATCCAAGCCGGCAGTCAGAGAAATGCCGATTTTCGAACCAGATTCAAAATAGCGGGGTAAGGTCCGTTTGAACGTTTCCTGAAACCTTGAGTGAAAGGCCTCGGCCGTCAGGGTGGGCTGAGACTCCCATACTGCGGGAGAAAAATATTTTTGTTTGCGACAATCTCCGCTTTCAAACGACCAGACGGAACCGGTCGGGAGCAAACGGACACCTCGAAACAAGGTCCGTCCCTCCAATGTGCAACCAAAGGCCAAGAATTGAGTAACTCCCTCTTGATCAAATTCCCTTAGCTCCGGCAAAACGCGAAGGAGCGCTTTGGCCTCGCTGGCGAAGAAGAGGGCATCTTCTGTTTCATGCCAGTAAATTCGCTCTACTCCATAGCGGTCATTGAAGAGATACGCCTTGTTCTGCCTTTTATCAATAATCAGACCGCTGAAGGGACCGTTTAGCTTCTCAAAGAAGCAATCGCCTTCTTCTTCATAGAGGTGGACCAGCCAGCTTCCTGCTGCTTGCCCAAGTTGATGTCCTTTTTGCTGGAGATCGGTTCGGGTTTCGGGATCCGCAAAACATTCACCTGAGAAGAGAAGCACAACATCTCTTTTTTCATTGACGAAAGGCTGACTGCTTGCGAAGGAATTTTCAGGGGCTACCCAAGCTGCGTAAATGCCCATCTCGGGTACCGAGTACACGCCTGAGTGATAGAAAGACTCGTATTCCATGGAACTGGTCATGGATTTCAGTAGGTTCTGACACTCTTTAGTGGGTCGTCTACTGATGATTCCGGCTATGCCCGGCATGGAGGAGGTTTGCTATGTAATTGGTTAACAGTTTGGCAACGCGGTGGCCTGGTTCGTTTCAGTCTGACGCGAAGGGCAACTGGTTCATTACTCTCCGACCGTCGGAGCTATGATTTTTGAAGCTGCCGCCAACGGAACCATAATCTGAGATCAAGAACCGCGTGATAAGGTTCGTAAGCTAATCTTTCTACTGCCGACAGCACCAGGTTTATTTCCCTCAGAATGCGCCAGCTTAGTCGTGTCTTACCCCGGAGAGTACGCATGTCTTCCACCCAGCTCGAAACTCGGCCTTCCAGAAGCTCATTCAAGCGCTCAGTGGGTTCCAACAACCGATCCGCAATGTACCACTGGATCACCTCCGGAATCTCACGGTTGTGCCCAAGGAGGCTGCTGGTTGCATGCACCTTTGTCTTTATGAATTGCGCCGGCACGGCCCACGGCGTTGCGGCACCGATATGCCGTAGGATGCCGTTGACATAGGTCTGCGGATCGTCTCGAAGCCGTTCAAAGAAGTCAATGTGCAAGGCATCCCGTCCAAACGCCTTGGACCAGATTCTTATAGTGCGACGGTAATCCGAAGCTAGTCTGTTGCGAGCCCGGTCGACCTGGCGCACAAAGTTAATTGAACTAACCTTGCGGACGTCTATTCTTTTCAAGTATCCAAGTTCGAGAAGCGCTTCAGACCACGCCCGCTCGATAGGATGACGCAAAGTAAAAATAATGCGCAGATCGGGGAACAACTTTGCAATTCGATTGACCTGCCAGGCTTTCAGCCGGCAATACGGAGGTGAAATCTCTCCACGAACAGGCTTCGGTTCATCTCCATTCTCCGGTGCAAAGTGCGCGTCGTACCAATCCAAATCACGCTGGAGCATCTCACGCATAAAAAAGAAGCTCAGTTCTTTACGATCGTTCAGTTTTATATCCGGATGGCACTTCAACACTTGATAGAGCCAGGTCGAGCCGCACCGCAGGGAGCCAATTCCCACAAACGTTGGCGGACACCTGTATGCAAAATTGCCGTTCCTAAACAAACTTTTCTCCGATTCTAAAAGTGTTATCGACGGTAGGTTTGCCTGACAAGGTTGCGTTCGCATTAGTTAGCGATAAAATCGAGGATTCTCTGCGATTGTCTCTCCCAGCAAAGACGACAGTATCGTCCGTAGTCATCAGCCAGGTAACTTGACGACTTAACCCGCTCAGAAAAGGCTTGGTTCGCACGCTATCGTTACTACTCAACCTTTGATAATCAAAATTCTCAGCTGAAATTGCCAAAGAGTCGCGACCGAGGGTTACAGCAGGTTCCGTTCTTTCGTGGGACCCGATGTCCGGACATTCAGCGACACCTAGCGGCAAGGTAGGAACGGAAGCGAACTTATACTATGATTGATAACGAAACGACTCCGGCCTAAGATCGTCGAGGCGCCACAACGCTAAGCACTGACTTGACCGATCCTCGCTAAGGGTTATAACAGGTGCTGGAAAATGGAAAGGCGGTAACGTCCAGTTTAGACCCCTGCAGCTTCCGGTTACCACATCTACGTTCCTTTCTATATTTGGAAAATGAGTAGTCAGTAAATACATTGATCTGTTAGCTTTAAAATTCGATATCGTCGTCTGAATGTCTGCGAATGATAAATGAAACAGGCATTCTCTGCACAGTATTAGATCCACCTCCGGCAGTTTCTCATTAATAATATCTAGCTCAACGAATTGCCTACGCTCATTCGCATATAGCGCCTTATTTGTATCTATGATGTCCCCAACTATATCTACGCCTATATATCTCGTCTTTCCCATGTCCACGTGTTTCATCCAATTAAAATCACCACAGCCTGCGTCACAAATAGACCTAATGTTGTACTTTTTTAGGAGAGCAGGTAGTTTATTACGAATTTGCAGTGTCCGCCTGAGCGTCGATCCACCGCCAGATTTCGACTCTTCATTATTCCAAAGATTATTCTTATATATAGCAGTAAACTTATCCTTAGCGTTGAGACTAATCAATTTTTGCCATCGCTTGTGCCTGACTAACCAATAATGCAAGGAAACGAAAAGCTTACGGAGCTTTTTGTCTGAAGCCAGCCAATTTCTATACTTCGTCGTTAATACAGTTAACATAAGTCATTCTCCAATAGTGCTCATCCGTGAGTGGTACCGAGCCTTGCTGGTTTGAGCTCAGGCTTCGGACCTCGCCGTACTACCCAATACAGAATCCCGCTAACGATCTGTGCTTTTCGGTGCCAGCTCAAACATTTTCGAGCGTAACGCATGCCTCGCTGCCGCAAACGCTCAAGACGATCAGGGTCGCGAGCAAGCTCAGTTAAGACCTTTTCGATTTGAAGCACCACGTCTTCTTCATTGATGAGAGGTACTTTAAAGCCAATGTCGGAATGAACAATATCCCCGGGTCCGCCGAAATCCACGACGACGGGTACAACGCCCAGCGCCAGCGCCTCGAAGACCACCGCGCCTCCAAACTCGTGAATCGACGGAAAGACCAGCACGTCAGCCGCTCCCAATCGCTCCATCGCTTGGGGATGTCGAACCATCCCATGGAACGAAACAACTTTCTCGATTCCAAGGGATCTTGTCAGTTGTTCAAGGCGCGCTCGTTCGGGGCCGTCCCCTATAACTGTGAAACGCGCCCGGTCCGTTTGCAGGAGCGAAGCAGCCCCCCGTAAGGCGAGATCGCAAGCTTTGTAGGGAACAAGCCCGCCAACGAAAATCAATTCGAGCTTGTCGCTGCGCCGAGAGTCGCGGCAAGCAGTTGTATAAAGAGCGGGGTTAATGCCATTCTCCCCTGGAACAAAGAAGAGCTTTTCCCGATATGCTGCAAACTCGTTGTAGGTGTGCGAGGAACCTGCGATGATCGCAGCCGCATCGCGATAGGTAGACCGACCGAAAGGCAGGAATCTGTAAAAACTCCTCAGGTTCGAGATCCACTCTTTCTGTTTGACAGCCTGGCTGAAGCCGGTTGGCCACGGCAGACCACCATTGATTGGCCCAATCACGAACGGAATAGGGCCGTGCCGAAGAAAGAAAGCAAACGGACTTGGTAACACTGACGAGATGGGTAAGATCCGAAGCACTACATCGAAATCGCCTGCTTTAATCCGTCTTCGCGTTTGCCGCCAGGCGCGCCATTCAAAGGCCACGCAAAAGACATAAGTGAGGGCCGTCAGGACCTGACTGCGATAACTGCTCCCGAATAGGTAACGAATAATCCAACCTCGAATCCGGCTGAGCCAGGGGTTTTTAACTACCTCAATCGCCTGGAACCGTCCTGCCTTGGGGCGGACCCCCTTTTCGTTCTCGTCAAGAATGACCAACGTGACCGCATGCAGGCGCGCGAGTGCTTCCGCATGAGAATACCCGATGAAAGGGCCGGTGATACCGTTCGGGTTACAACCCGGAGCGAGTAGCAACACACGTAACTTGGCTGATTCGCCATCTACTGAGACAGAGTCGATCTCAGACAACAGTCGTGCGCAAAAGGCAGAGCCGGCGGGAGGAATTGAACACTCCATCTACTGATTACGATTCAGTCGCTCTAACATTGAGCTACACCGGCAGATTTCTGCGTTGCAGAGTGGACTTTGTGGAAATTGCTTTGCAATACCAGGTCCTAAAACGTAACAACGGTTGCAGAAATGGCTCTGGAATCAATCCGTTTAAACCTCGATAAAGGCGCAGATTGACGAATACTTTTCCTCTCAGACTCAGTGGAACGTAATACCTGGGAAACTTAACCTGTTCGAAACCGTTTCGGCGCTTGAACTCGACAAACGAACCTTGGCGATTATTGCCATAGACAAATCGCCCGTAGACGAGCTGCGAGATTCCTTTTTCCTGACAAAGCTCCACGGCCTTTGCGATCAATGCGTTCATTGGTCGCTTATCATAATGCTCGTTCATCGAGATGATATGAATAAGGTTCGCTATGTCATCAACATAGACGATCTTTATGAAGCCAATGAGTTCCTCATTCCAGTATGCGCCAATGAAGTCACTTCGATCCAAATACGTCGTTAGTCCTCGTTTTACTGTTTCAACATCTTTCCCGAAGTGCCAGAAAAATCTTCCTCCCCGTACGGGTGTCTCATTGTAAATTCGGTGGACGCCTCTCACGAAATTGTCATCAAGCGGTACAATTTTTACAATGACGCCGCGCCTGGCCGCACGCCTGACATTCTTCCTGGTTTCCTGAGGTAGTCGATTCTCCCACCATTCGTTAAAGGATGTTGTTGGTGCTACCGCCCAATTCTCCCACTCCAAGTGATAACCATACTTGGGTGTAATCTCCGGCGGCCGTTGCGCAAAGGTAAAGACATCGGCTTTTAGTTCACTCTCTTTTAATTTGGCGATGAATGTTTCAGGAGCTGCGACAGTCACACCTTCCACTACTTCTTCATCCTTGACTTGCGCCATCCTGATCCGCTTACCCGTCACCACGACCGTTCGTCCGCAGATCACCACTGAAGGCACATAGAATGCCTTACCGGCACTGCGAACCTCTTCTAATTTAGCGTTCAAGCAGGTAGTCATTGCCTGTCCCTAAGATGCCAACGCGGATTCGGTCCTGCGCTGTGAGCTTCCCCGAACCCCCCGCAGCCATTGCTCGACCATGACCAGGCTGAACAGGAGCTTGTGATTATCCTGCCTACCCCGGCGATGCTCGCTCAAAAGCTTTCGCACCGGCTCACGCTTGAGCAGATCATACATAAGCGAGCTTTCGTCCAGGAGCAGTTCTGAAAGCTGACCCTGTACTGAGGAGCGGAACCATCCGTCCACCACATTAACAGCGAAGCCGCGCTTCTTTCGTTTGAGGATATGCGGCGCCAAATAACTCTGGCAAACCTGCCGGTGCAGCCATTTTCGAGTGCCGCGCCGGATTTTTAGATTGGCGTCCAGTCGCTGGACATACTCAACTACCGTGCGATCCAGATAGGGAACGCGCCCTTCCAGGCTATGTGCCATGGAGAGTTTATCCGCGTACATGAGCAGTTCGTCCGGAAGCGAGGAGCGGATTTCGAGAAGCTGAAATCCGCCGAGCTCGTCGATGTGTTCCATTTGCGGCAGCAGCGCGCGCCAGTACCCCACCAGTCCATTGCTCCCTGGTTCAGGAAGGAGACCATCTCGAAAAAGTCCGTGAATCGTTGCTTCGGACGACAAAGAGAAAACATCCTGATATCGCTTCAGCCGGTTCTCGGTTCCGAGTGAACTGACGCCGCGCTTCAACATCTCATTGCGAGATAGCCCGTTTATGGCAAAGCTCACCATCGAACGAAGACCGCTCGGTAGCCAGCGCCACCGGTTTCCGTAATGAATTCCCAAATGCCGATTGTAGCCGCCGAACAATTCGTCAGGTCCCTGACCAATCAGGACTACTTTCACGTCCTGTCGCGCACGTTGAGAAACAAAATACATCGGAACGATAGAAGAGGCTGCGATTGGCTCTTCGAGACATTCTACGATCATTGGAAGCGATCGCTCGAATTCGGCCTGGTCAAGTTTTACCGGCACATGGCGAGCGCCCAGAAGAGCAGCTGTCTCACTGGCGTCGGCTAGCTCGTCATCTTCAAACGTCTCTCCATAACCTACAGTATATGCCGGCCACGGACCGCCCTGTTCATTCATCAGGGCCAGGAGCAAGCCAGAATCAAGACCGCCGCTGAGGAGGATTCCTACGGGCACATCACTGAGGAGATGCCGCTTAACCGCGCCTCTATATAATTCGAGTAATTCCTCCCTAATCTCCTCCTCACTCCCGGAAGATTCGAAGGGCGTTGGCGTGTAATTATACCATCGCTCTTCCCGATATTTTCCTCCCTCAACTACCAGCATTGTGCCGGACGCTAGTTTCCGAATCCCATCGAAAATGGTTAATGGCGAAGGCGTATAACGAAACCGGAGGAAGAGGTTGAGTGCGACTGGATCAACCGCGGGCTTTAAATTTTCCCCTGCCAGAATTGCACGGATTTCGGATCCGAAGGTCAGCTGTCCGTTGGCAATGCGATAATAGATTAGTTTGATGCCCATGGCGTCCCGCGCCACGATCAACCGCTCTTTCTTAGCATCCCAAATGGCGACGCCAAACATGCCATTGAGGTGATTAAAAACGTCGCTGCCCCACTCCTTATATCCGTGAACAATCACTTCGGTGTCCGACCGTGTCCGGAAATGATGGCCGCGTTGTTCAAGTTCAGCGCGCAGTTCCTTAAAGTTATAGATCTCGCCGTTAAGGATCACCCAGACCGTTTCTTCGGCGTCGGACATGGGCTGGTGTCCGCCGGCTAAGTCGATGATGGAAAGCCGCCGAAAACCCAGCCCAAGCCGGCCGGAGAAGAAGTAGCCTTCGTCATCCGGGCCGCGATGAGCAATCGAGTCCGCCATTCGCCGGACTATTTCCGGCTCGACCGGTTCGTTCCTAACAAAGTTAAACTGGCCGCAAATGCCGCACATGGGTCAGAGGTCGGAGATCAGAAGTCAGAGATCAGCGAAAGCCAGGTTTGGCTGGACAGGCATGAGCCAACTTGGCATCTGATGTTGCAATCGTTCGAGATCATTATGCAAATAAGATCAGCTAAGGATCTGATAGTTTATCAGAAAGCGTACGCGCTCGCGATGGACATTTTCAAGGTCAGTAAGCGATTCCCCGCGGAGGAGAAGTATTCACTTATCGACCAAATCCGGCGCTCATCTCGATCTGTTTGTACAAATCTGCGAGAGGCCTGGGCAAAACGTAGGTATGAAGCGCATTTTGTGAGCAAGCTGACCGACGCGGATGGCGAGAATGGTGAAACTGAAACGTGGCTCGATTTCGCATGTGACTGGGGGTGTTTGCTAAAGCCGGAACACGCCAAATTAGTCGAGAAATGCCATGAAGTCGGTGCAATGCTTGGAAAAATGATCAATGACCCTTCTTCTTTCATTCTGAAATCATCGAGTTCAGACCGCTGACATCTCATCTCTGTCCTCTGATTTCTGATCTGCATTGCTATCTACGGATGAATTCTGTTCTTTAACTTGCGAGAGCCGCTTTCTGATCTCTGACATCTGACGCCTGATCTCTTTCGCCACGCATTTTTCTCGCTTCTGCGAGGTAAAAGGCGAGAGCGCGGAACATTTGCGACTGCCCCCAGCGGTGCATCGGAACATTGTCCCACCCCCAATACAGACGACGCGAGCGGAATGAACCGTCTGCCTTGATCCAGTCCCTCAGGATCGCTTTAACTACCACCTCCAGTGGCGGCTCAAGTTGCGGAAACCGGTCTCGGAGCAGCAGACAAAGGTTGATGCACTCTGCGCAGTCATAGAGTTCTCGCTTGTAGACGGTCAGGCGCGGAGCTTTTGAAAACGGTTTCGGCAGTCCGTCGACGTCAAAGAGATTGTTGAGATAATAACTAACGGCTTTGGCCAGCGCCTCCTTGCATGCTTGGTGGCCAGTTAGAGCGTGAATCTTGGCTAGGGCCTTCATGACAAAGCAGGTGTGGAAGTGATCAACGAAATCGCGCACTCCGTCCACCGCGTACGGCCACGACCCATCAGCATTCTGATTCTCGATAACGAAATTCAAATTCCTCTCCGCCATCTTCCAATAGTTGTCGTTGGAAAAGACCTGAGAAGCACTAGTCAGTAAAAAGGCGCGATAGGCAGCAGCGTTGATGACTCTGCCCTTGTCGAACGGTGTGTATGAACTGCTACTGGCTGTTGCTGAAGTTTTGAAATCTTTAATATCAGCAGAGGCATGCCGCGCAATCGATTCGACAATTTGCTTGTAGTCATCAAGCAAATCCAGAGGACGGAGGACAGAGGACGGAGGACAGCAAGCAGAAGACAGGCTATTCAGCTCAGAACTGTTGCGTAAGATTTGGAGGACTTGCAGAAAAGCCTCGTAAGCATAGGGAGTTGAGGTAATGAGTGGTGTCTGCCGCTCAATAACTCCATTCCTTGTAACCCAATCAAAAGGATAGCCCCAGCAGTACTCTTTGAATTGGCTACAACGGGTCTGTTTAAGCATCCGCAGAAAATGCATCGCCCTTTCCAGATAGACCATATTGGACGTGGCTTGGTAGAGAAAAGCGAAACCCATCGCATAATGCGCGTCGGCGATGGGGAACCGCATGCGGCGGTGAAACAGCCGGCGCCATGATGGCACGAAAGCTTCGCAAAAGACCATGGGAGCAACGGCCGCGGTTCCGACAAGGCGGCTCCGATAATAGAGTGACTTAGCACGCCCGCCCATTGGACCGGCATAAAAGCTTTGATAATCCCACGAGCTTTCGCCGTAGCCATTCAGCCATCTGGCGAAAGCGGTGAGGACGCGAGATATCTCGTCCGTCAATGAATTGGAGGTCGTTGTTACTCGCATCTCCTCGCAGAGGTAAGGTTAACTCTAATGCCGAATACCTTCTACTGCTCAGTCGCAATGCAGAAGCTATCCACTTTTTGGCCTCTCAAGATGGTCCCAATAATCAGCCCGAGCTTTCTCATCTGCTCACGCCGATGAAAACGCATTAGCTCACGCGAGACCGGCCTCTTTATTCGCCGCAAAGCCGCCCAACAATAACCAAAGAGCAATGCCAGACCGCCGATAATGACCGGCCGTTTGCCCATTCGATACGCCACCCTAAATATCTGCCAGACAGGTGATCCCCCGAGGTAATAATCCTTTTCTCCATACGAAAATAAAGAACCCAATACACTTCTTTCAGCAGTCCCGAGAGAGCGGTAATGATGGAACCGCTTTTCGGGAAAAGAACGCGTTTTCCATCCCCTCATGCGCGCCGTGGTCACCGCCACCCAGTCAATGCCGCCGACGCGATTGGGAACATACCCACCGATCTCCTCGAAACACCGACGCCGGAAGAGCTGACATCCGCCAGCGACATGATTTTCACCCTCAAAGCTGTCCCTGGTCGAGTCATAGCCGCTATTTTCTGTGAACGGAGTTCCTGCAACACCAAGCAGCGAATCCTCGGCGAATTTGCGAATCAGGAAATCCAGATAATCGGCATCGAACGACACGTCCGCATCGAGATTGCCGATAATTTCGAAGTCAATTGATTGCACTCGTTCGAGTCCGGCTTTGAAGGCATAAACTTTGCCAGCGAAGTTTCGGTCGGCCCGTTGTTCGCGTCGAAGGAGCTCAATCCAGGAGATTCCATCCGCAAAGGAAGCAACAATCGCTGCGGTATTGTCGGTAGATCCATCGTCAACAATAACCCAGCGCTCGGGCAAAACGGTCTGCTTGAGCATTGAGGCAAGGGTCGTTTCAATGAACGCTTCCTCATTGCGTGCCGGTGTTATGAGGACGAATTTCATACGTCCGAGGACCGAGGAGTGATCACCGAGGACAGCGATGCCCGCGCCGGACCTCCTCCCCGTCTGCCGCCCTCTGTCCTCTGTCCTCTGTTGTCCCCAGTCTTATTCAAACTAGGACCGACCCCACTTCGCCCTTGAGCTGGATAAATCTGGGCGAAGATCTCGTCCATGATACGAGCTGTTAACAAGATTTCGCGGTATGGGATTGGGAGTGGATCGCCCAGACGAATGCTGTTGTAAAAACGTTCGATCAGTTCTTTCATGCCGAAGTCCTGATAAAGCCGGCGTCGCGCAAAATTAGCAATATTGCGGCTCGCATTCCGAAGGTGTTCCCCGGCACTTTTCAGCGGTGGAATAAAATAGGTGAGATAGCTTTTATACGAGCGGTTCCCTCGCCGAGTAAGGCTGCCAGTAATTATATCTGCAATCATTGAATTAGCCGGGCCGTAAATGCACAATTGGTTAAGCCCTTTGATCTGCGTTGAAAAACAGAAGAATGCTGTGACGCCACACTTGTCTCGAATAAGCAACCTCAACTCATCTAAAATTTTCTCGTCGCCAAGGTCTCGGAGCTGCTCGCTTTGATATGCTGTAGCAACAATCTCAGTAAGTTCGTCATCAAGAAATTCTGCCAGCTTAGCAATTCCGTGACTGATGATGTTGTGAAATAATTGTCCTGGTAATTGGCGCACCCAATGATTGGGATTGCCAAGGAATGCACTGGCGTATCTTAAATCTCCCAAATCGTAGGACCAGTAGCTTTCGAGATGAACAGGCCTTCCGCCAAGGAACCCTTCCCTTACGAGCCGGCGCATTTCCAGCATCTCGAGCGTGAACTGATAATTATGTCCGACGGTTATCTTTAACCCGCAGTCTTCAGCGAACTGAATCAGTGATTGCGCCTCTCCGGCTGTGATGGTGAAAGGTTTTTCCAAATAGACATTGGTTCCGGACTCGAGGCACTGCCTGGCTAGCACATAATGGCTCTGTGGCGGAGTCGTGATATGTATAATATCAGGAGAGGCAGCATCTAGCATTTCTCTCAAATCGGAAAAGCATGCAGAAACACCACAGCGTTCACCCAGTTGCTTCGCCATCAACAGCTCCCGATCGCAAAGAGAAACAATCTCGCAATCCGGAATCCGATGGATCGCGTGCACGTGTTGGTCGGCGACTTTGCCGCAACCGACGAGCGCGATCCGCAGGACGCGCGAGGTTGGTAGTTGAGTGTTAATGGTTGAGGAGCCTTACGGATTTAACGATTACCTCTCGCGTCGTAGTTTTTGACGTAGGCGGAACGACTCACACTTCCGTCATCGGCCTTCTGTCCTCTGACCTGTTTTCTGTCGTCTGTCCTCTGTCCTCTGTCCTCTGTCCTCCGACATCTGACCTCGCCGTTCGTGTCGAACTGGCCGAGGAAGGCAGTCATAGCCTGTTCCATCGGAACCCTCGGCTTCCAGCCCAGTCGCTCATGAAGCTTCCGGTTGGAGTAGCTGTTCCCCTTCCATTCCGCTGCGCACCGGCGGCGATTAAAAACCGCCGGGAGCTGTCCATTCGACCATTTAGCGTATTTCTCCCAGAGCACACATAGTCCGTATGCAGCGAGATAAGGAATCCGTACTGAAAATCGTTCTAATTTAGCTTTATACAGCCTCAGAAATTGCCTGCCGGTAAGGAGTTCGTCATCTACAACATTAAAAACTTCTCCGTCGATACCGGGCTTGAGACCGGCGAGCACAATAGCTTCTGCACAATTATCGAGAAAAGTCACCGGCAGGGGATGTGATCCACCTACCTGGATAAGAAAACCAAACGTGTTAATTGCAACACGGCCGTTTAATTCGCGCTTACCTGGTCCAAATACGTACCCCGGACGGAGGATCACGTAAGGCAGATTGTGCTTGTTGCCATACTCCCTGACGACTTCCTCCTGTTTGAGTTTACCAAAACCATAAGCGTCAAATCGTTCCTGAGGGGCATCTTCCAAAGGGCAAGTTTCATCAAGCAGAGCACCGCGTTTTAAACTTAGGTTCGAGTAAACGGAAAATGAACTGACATTGACGAATCGTTTTGGTTCACCCCGCTCGATGAATGCATCCATCAGGTTCCGCGTGCCTAGTGCCGAATTCATGAAGGCACCGGCAAATGATTTCTCCATGCCGGCGGCGAGGTGATAAATGATCGAAACCCCGGCAGTGACTTTCCTACAATCGTCTCGCGATAGTAGATCGCCGGTGAAGAACTCTACATTTCGATCGGCATACACCTCGCCGAGTAGCCTTTTCAAGCGATCAAGGTTGCTGGAAGGGCGAACAAGACAACGAACAGTAGTGAAGCCGTATTCGAGTAGTTTCTCCACCACCTTTGAGCCAATAAAACCGTTGGACCCTGTGACCAGGATCCGATCATCATGCAAGGCGATATATTCAGAATTCATCCCTCGAGCGCGATCTCAGCCTTTCGGTTCTGGCGAATGCTTCTGCAACTGCGGCGACCGAATCGTTCGCCGCTCCGAGCTACTGGGTCGAATCTTCTGGGGCCCGGCAGGCGCGCTGGCACCCTCGCTTACCAGCGGATGCGGGTAGGTGTAGGAGGTATAGCCAGGCATCGGAGTATTATTGTAATAATCTCGACCTTCCTGTTGAAGTTTGTGATTGCCCGAACCAGTCTTGAAGTTTACCGACTCACCCGTAGGAGCATAGATGTCCTGCCAGGAATAACTTGGTTCCAATGCTTGATGTGGCCACGTGGCCTTCCCGGTTACACGATTGACAGGCGAAGTCCCAGTAATCATATCGCCCTGACCTCTTCCCGGCTGATCCAGCAAAATTAACGGTCTATGGATTTGATATTGGTCGCCTGCCTTCCAAATAGCTCCGCCTCCCGAATCCTTGTAATAGAGTAGTGCAAGAGTGTTATTTGTATTCGATTTGATAAAGGCTACCTGATCATCAGACAGCCTTTTTGCCGTGAAATATTGCCACTGGTTTGGTGCCCAGTTCTTAGTGGTATCAACCAGCATAGTACCGGAGCCGCTGGAAACTGTTCCGCTTGCAAATAGAAATGGGCTGTGTCCCGAAATGTTAGTGCCATTTCCTTCAGTATCGTTGACATCCCATGGATTATCTCCGGTCGCACCTCCCCACCCCTTCGGCAGGGATTGACTCTTCCACTTAAAAAATGCGCGGTACGCCTCAAGCACCAAGCCGTGAGTGGGCTGCACCCCGTCATAAGTATTGTCATGGGTGATCGTCACCCCGCTTCTGATTCCTCCGGTGCCGTGAGGGTGCGCGTTGTGAAAATCATTATCACAAATTTCGCGTGCTCGCCCTCCGCGATACCGGCCGCCTTCGGTTCCGTGGGTTTGCATCTCGACGTCGTAACAATGGTTATGACGAAACACCCACCGCCCGCCGCGCAGGTCATCGGTGTGGCCCCCACCCTGTTGGAAACCTTTTGGTAAACTCGCAGTGATATTTTTAACATAGTTGTCCTCTACAAAAAAGAATTTCTCGCTCCCGAAACTTGTCGCGCTTGCCCAGGAACCGTCCCCATTTAGGCCAGGCCTTCCATCCGGGTATGGCCAATTGGCCATGTAAAAGCTGAAGGATGCTACGCGGGGGCACTCCAGAACGTTATGATCCGCTACTCCATAGATTGCGCCCGTGATTGCGACATAGATAGCCTGAGCGGGCATTGGCTGGAAATGACAGTGATCCAGCCTGACCGCATGTGAGTTCCCGGTTAACACGACCGCACCATTTTGATTTACGCCAGTTGCAAGACCTTGGAAAGTAAGCCCGCTAACGCGATACGTCTGTCCCAAAACTGACGCTATTCTAAGAAGAGGCTTGCTGCCGCGCCCTCTCGGAAGATTATCCTGTATAATTGTCTTATCAACAGCAGTACCGGCAATCGGGTCCGTCGACGTCTGTCCTATTAACATAATACCCTTAGTGAGAACAAGAGTACTACTCCAGGCCGCAGTCCCAGCAGGAATGATTACGGTGTCACCGTTACCAGCCGCGGTTATTGCACTGTCAACGTCCCGCAGAGACGGGCTTGAAGCCGTGATCGTGATTGCCATTAGCGTGCCGGATGAAATTACAATCAAGCACAAAAGCGCCGTAAGTTTTTTCATCCTTCTGGAATTCAAAGGATCTGAGCCACCACGCATCGGGATTTATGCCGACGAATGGGAATGGCGCAGCATGGCACATTCCCCGAAACTTTCTGTCGTCGTTGGATGGCGATCTCGAACCAAAAACTGTCGACGGGCGTTGGCTTCTGATCAAACGGCCGTTTCAGCTATTTCATTCGCGAGCGGGACAATCGTTTCGAAACCAAGGGTGTGAAAAGTCCGGAAGATTCACAATTACTTCCCGGCTCGAACGCGCGCGATGTCGATCTTCGAAAACTTGCTACCGCGTAAAAAAGCCGCTCACTTCTGTTGAACCACGGATACTCGATGGCTCATCCGTAGGGAGACCGATGGGTCTACGGAACAATTTGAAGGGCGCTAGGCGGCGCCAGATCGCGGGCCAGAGGATGCGGATAGGTGTACGGCGTGTAGGCAAATGGCGGGGCAAAATTAAAATAATCCCGCCCTTCGACAAATGTTGGATTAGCAGGTGCTCCCGAATGAATGGCGACCTTAGTTCCGTTTGCTTGTGTGTTATTCCAAGCATAAGACCCTTCGTTAACCGCTCCGTTAAGCGGCGTGGCAGTAGGAGCTGTTCCCGACAGAAGCTTGCCCGCGCCCAATCCTGTTTGATCGAGAACGCGCAACACTCTGCAAATTCGGAACGGATCGCCTATGTTAAACGTAACTTTGGACGTCGCCCAT
>Ga0209376_1001429_pt1 | contig 24066 bp, 17 predicted proteins | sample GraSoiAngelo_134_FD_185891 | JGI IMG/M metagenome (GOLD analysis project Ga0209376, IMG submission 185891) | Grasslands soil microbial communities from the Angelo Coastal Reserve, California, USA - 14_0929_05_30cm (SPAdes) (version 2) | ecosystem: Environmental > Terrestrial > Soil > Grasslands ... | reverse complement strand
GCCTCGACAAAGGGATGCCCGTCTGGAAGGGCGTCCTGAGCGACGAGATGCTCCGGCGCATCTTCATCTACTTGCAGACCGTCCAGACGCAGCCGTGAACCGCTCGGGGGAGAATCCTTACGCCGCCAGGACGGGCGCGGCCGTGAAATCAGGCCGCGCGAGCGGCTCCAGGTCGGCCACGAAGCACGGCACCTCGGAAAACACTGAGCAGGCTTTTAAGGCGACTTAGAGTGGAAAATTACCAGACTTGCTCGATAGGAATATCGATCTCCTTGCGCGTGTAGTCAAGCCGATACCATTTCAGGCGAGGATCTTTGGTATTCACTTCCCTGATTTCTTTCCACTTGGTGGGAGCAATTTCATTGCCGACATCGTCCTCTTTCCTGTAAGTCGTGTTAAACCCGATCTGAGTCGGGTAATCCCATCCCAGCCGAAATGGCCCACATCGCACAACATTTCGTCCTCGGGGCCAAACGAAAGGATGAAAGAGGCCCACGGCCGGCTTCCGATAAAGTTTTCCATGGCCTGATTCAACAGGCTTAATGAGATCCCCACTCCCATCACCCTGGTAAAACCACTCGTATTCCGCATACTGGCTGTCATCAGGTGGGGAGAATCGTGTTGCCTTGTTAGGCTCTCGATGAAACTCTGTAAAGCGCACGGCGCAAAAGTCGCGGCCATTGCGAATCAAAAGAAATCGGCCGACCGGTACTGACACACTTACCGTGCCGATCATTGCACTCCTCCGCACCAGTTCTTCCCCCTCCCTCTTTTGCCGCTCTTGTTCGACTGAGCTCTCCTCTGTCATTGCACCCCACCCGCACGAAATCCCTACGACTAAGCCCAGAAAGGGTAGAAGGAAAATTGGGACCTTCATCTCGCGATCCGGACCCGGGGATCGACCTACGACGATTCTCCCCTAGCCTTTAGGAACCCGACTGGTAAGCAGCGGAGGTGCGAGATCTGGTGTCCACTGCTTTCATAACAATCTGGGAGAGTAAACCCAGCGGAAACACAACGTAATACGCGGCCCCCGTAGCAAGCAATCCCCAAAAGGGAATGACCAGGAAATCGTGAGCTTGAGCGAACGCCCAGCCAACACCGTGCTGTAGAAGAGTGACAGCCAGCAGAAACAAACTTGAGCCTATCGTGAACAGCAGCGCACCGTAAACCGGAAGCATTACGGCGAGTACTACATGCATGATGCCTCTGGCCCGAGAAATCAGCTTCCTCGCCGAGAGAGCCACCAGCAAGCTGGAGACACACATGATCAGTAAATGGGCGATCGGGAAGTGAAGCAGCCACCCGCGGGTCACTTCTGGAAGCAGAAGACCGACGTACCAGATCACGCCAAGCAAGAAGGCAACTATTGGGTAGGACCACCTCGTGAACACAGCGTCCGTTTCCCCGGACTTACTTTGGTGGTCGCGTTCCAGCGCCCCCGCTGCTGTATGGAGCAACGGGTGACGCATTGGGAAGTGTTGACAGGGACTGTGGGATCGGAAGCCCAGGTTGGCCCTCACGGCCGCGCCTCGTTGCCATCGATCACTAGCGCCTCGACGTCGGGGTCGTTGTACACGCCGAGCGCCCGGTACGCGTGGTCGATGTTCTCCATGACCGCCGAGACATGCCGCCGTAGGCAACCATCACGGTCTTGTCCGACAAGCGCGGCCCGTCGGCCAGTAGTACGAACAGCCGCTCCGCGCATCGCTCGGCCTCCGTCACGTGGCGGCTCCCGAGAAACCAGCGGAGCCCAGACAGCACGGCGGCCCGCAACACGCGGCCTCCGTCGCCGCCCTGTCGCAACGTCTCGCCATCGGTGCCGATCGAGCCTGTCATCGACGTTCTTCTGCCTTGAGGGTTACGTTTCGCGGGCAGGGCGATTCGGCCGAAAAAGCCCTGCCGCATCGCGCCGGGCCCTTTGCTGCAATCGCTTTATGGCTTCGCCCTGATCTGGCTGATCGGCCGCCCTGAGGAGCTCATCCAGGTCCCACCGCTGACGCAGCAGCTCCGCCTGGATGATAGGGTCGGATAGGACCCGCTCGTCCGCCCCCGGCTCGTTCGGGTCAATGCCCTCACGGTTGATCACGTAATGATCGAGGGCGTCGTAGACCCGTCGTGCCGCCCAAGCGGCATCTTGGCTCTTTCCGCTCACTCGGCATCGAAGCGTATATGCAAGAGCTGCAGCAGCATCCTCCGCATAAGGCTGCCCGTCCGCGAATGCCCCCTCATCCTCTTCAGGAATCAATCTCATGCAGTTGTCGAGCTTCACCTGCAGAGCCTCCGGGGTCATCGTCTTTCCTAGCAGATCGTCCCAGATGCACTGAAGGATAGATGCAAGTTCGTTCGAGTTACCACGTCCTGTTCGGCCAGCGAAGCCGAAATAGCTGGGCAATAGGCGCTCGGCACAGGCAGCGGCAAAGGCAACTCGAAGTTGCCGGGGCAACCGCTCCAAGTCTCGGGCTAATCGCTCTTCGTTGTAGCGAAGGAGTTCCATCTTTAGCGCCTACTTGAAGATCACAGTTGTCGGACTCGTCAGAGTCCCGCCGCTCTGCCTGATGGCCGTGGCACAGGCCGGGCAGATGCTCCGTGTGACCGCCATCGACTGCGGCGTAAGGCCTAACTTGGCCGCAAACTCAAGAGCTGTTATCTCAGCGTGTGCCCCAGGGAGCGCTGCCGCAAGTTCTCTCGGTCCAAGTAAGGCACGTTGGGCAGCAGTCAGATCTCGACCACCGCCAGCGATGATGTCGATTCCTTCTGTCGTTCGAAGGACCGCGGTCGTTCGCTGTCCTTGGGCAATCGGGTCCAGCGCTCCGTGAATCTGGGCAGCCCGCTCCGGTAAGGTTCCCGCTCCCAAAGCGCCCCCTGCTGCAGCCCCACTGCGGGCAAGAGTCGCGGCGGTGCCGGCACCGAGTGTTCCGACGATCGAAACTGCCATGTCAAGATTCTCAGCGGTCGAGGAACTTGCGCCAGCGGCTTGCAGGCCCTGACTTGTGAAGGTACTTTGTGGTCCCCCGGTAAGCAGCTCGCTCAAGCCCGCGCCGGCAACGTCCGCGCCATGCAGAAAGACTAAGCCGCCCGCCACCGCCCCAACGCCTGTCCACCCGGTGGAGAGCCCCAATCCCGCGCCGGCGGCCGCTTCGGCTGCTCCGCCAAGGAGCCTTGCCGCTCCGGCTGCGCGAGTGCCGAGGTTCAAGCCCGAGTACCACGGACCGGCATCTGTCGCTGTGGTGTTAAAGTAGCTCTGGCTTGCGTCGGCAAGCAGGGTAAGCTCGGGTCCGCGCGGCAGCAGTCCCAAGGGATCGGCGAAGTTCACCGGGCTATTGTTCACGTAGGCATAGCCGTTGATCCCAGCTGCAAGCCCCATCGGGTCCCGCTGCGTGAACCGCCCAATCGTCGGGTCGTAATAGCGCGCCCGGTAATAGATCAGGCCGGTCTCGTCGGGCTCGCGGCCCGTGTAGCCGTAAAGCGGGATGGTAAGGAGACGGACGACGGTGCTACCCCAGGCGTCGTAGCGGGCCAGGGCGGCCGCGGACCCGTCGGGGTTGGTCAGAGCCACCACACTGCCCAGCCCGTCCTGGTGGTAGTACTGGGCGGTCGTGCTGGTCGCCCGGATCAGGGGGTCGTCCAGCTGGGGCCCGTGGGTGAAGACCGCCTGGGGCGTCTTCCACGTGCTCCCGTACTGGCTCACGATGTCGGGCCCATTGTAGAGCCAGTTCGTGACGGTGCTGCCCACCGTCTTTCCGATCCGCCGCCCCTGGTCGTCGTAGCCGTATGTCTGGGTGACGAGCCCCGACTTGCCAGCTTGGCTCAGGCGCTGCAGGGCATCGTAGGTGAGGGCCGTGACAGTATCCCCCGTGCAGTCGGTGGCGGTGATCGTGAGGGCACCGTCCTCGCACTTCTTCACCATATTGCCCGCGCCATCGTAGACTAGGCCGCTGAGCAAGGGCCCCGTCGGCGTGCCTTGCCGCACCTCGAGGAGCTGGTTGGCGGCGTCATACACATAAGCCAGCGTGCCCCCCGCGCTGTCCGTCTTGCTCGTCCGATTGCCGAGCACATCGTACGTATACGCCTCGAGCAAGTTGCCTGTGGTGTTGTCCCGAACCTCGACGAGGCGGTTCAGGGCGTCGTAGACGTAGCGGCTGGCAGGGGTGAGGAACACGCCGACCTGCTCGGTGGAGGTGGCCCGATTGCCGCTGCCGTCGTAGGTGTAGTCGTGCTGGCTCACGAGCGCCGTGTCGCCGGAGAGGTTCAGGATCTGGGCCAGGGTGTTGTCGGGGTTCCAGGTGTACTGGGTGGCGACCCCGTTGGGAAACCACTTCTGGATGAGCCGCCCGCCGGCATCGTAGAGGAAGCTGACCAGGTCCCCGTTGGGCGCCCAGAGCCCGGTGAGCCGCCCCACTGGGTCGTAGGCATAGTCGGTGCGGTGGCCCTGGCTGTCCTCGAAGTTGTTGAGCTGCCCGCCCGGGCTCCAGCGGTAGGTGAGTCCGATCCCGCCCCGGCTGTCCCGGACCGTGGCCGGCCGGTGGCCTGCATCGTAGGTCATGGTGTAGGTCACCGCCGGGCTCTGGGCCCGGGTCACCTGGCCCAGGGCGTTGCGGGTGTAGCCGGCGTGGGTCACGGTGCCCGTGTCGTCGGTCTTGCTCAGAAGCTGATGCCCGAACCCCCAGGTGGCCTTGATCACCTGCCCACGCGGATCGCTGACGGTGATCGGGTTCCCCTGCACATCGTAGCTGAAGGCCCATCTCCGCCCCAGCGGGTCGGTCTCCGTGAGCTTCCGCCCGAAGTCGTCGTACTGATAGCTCATCTGGGTCGTCACCACATCGCTCATGCCCGTGCTGTCGGTCCGGCCCGCGTCAACGCGGAGCGGATTCCCCAGGAGGTCATAGGTGTAAAGCATCGCCGGGCGGATCGTCCCGAGCGTGGGGTCCGGGTATGCGGGCCCGACCACACGCACCGGGCGGTCGAGCTCGTCGTAGCTCGTGAGCGTCGTGCGGCCGAGGTTATCGGTCACGCTGATCACATTCCCGTGGGCGTCGTAGTCGAACGCAGTGACGCGGCCGAGCGGGTCCGTGCGGCTCTTGAGGCGGCCGTCGCGCTCGGGACCGTAGTAACTGGAGGTCACGGTGCTGCCGTTGGGGTCGGTGATGGTGCGGGGCTGGCCGTCGAGGTCGAGCGTCCGTCGGACGCTGTGGCCCTCCTGATCGATGGCGCTGATGACCCGGTTTGCCGGGTCGTACTCGAACCGGAGTGTGTAGCCGTCGGGGTTGGTCAGGGCGATGAGGTTGCCGGCGGCGTCGTACTGGGAGTTCGTGATGAAGCCGCCGGCGTCCGCCTGGGTGATCTTCCGGTCGGAGAGATCGTAGGTCGCCGTCCGGTCGTCCACCACCGTCGTCCCCGCCACCAGGCTCTCGCGTACGAGGTTTCCGTTCGGGTCGTAGGTGTAGTCACGGAGCTGGCCGACGGCATCCGTTCCGCGGATCACCCGGTCCACGGCATCGTAGAACGCCTGGGTCGGGTACCAGTCTGGGCGGAGGCCCTGGGTGACCCGGCCGAGGGCGTCGTAGGTCAGGGTGGCGGTGGCGTCCACGGTCCCGGCGCCGCCGCGGCGGGTGACTCCGATGGCATTGAGCCCCTGGGCGTCGTAGGTGGATTCGAGCGTCGGCCCGGCCTGCGTCGCCGCATCCCGCACCTGCTTGGTCGTCAGGACGTTGCCGAAGGCGTCATAGGTGTTGATCATCCAGGCGACGACGTCCCCCGCGGCCGGCGTGTACGTCGTCGGGGCGAGGGCAGCCCCGAGGCCGCTTCGCAGGCGGATGGTCTGGAGCAGGTTCCCTCGGCTGTCGTACTTGAGGATCGCGTAGTTCCCCCGCGCGTCCTTGATCTTCCCCGGCTGGTTGAAGCTGTTCAGGAAGCTGGACTCGATCGTGTTCCCGGAGGGGAGCGTGATCCGCGTCACGTTGCCGTTGGCATCGTACGCGTAGCTCGTGGTCCGCCCCATGGGGTCGCGCTTGGTCAGGCGGTTCATGGGGTTGGCGGGGTCGTACGTGTAGGCGCGCTCGCCGCCGTTCTCCTCGATGATCTTCACCGGGTTCCCCTGAGGGTCGAAGAAGAACCGGCGCGTGTGGCCGCGCTCGTTGACCGTGACGGTCTCGCGGCGGAAATCGTTGTAGGTGTACGTGGAGGCCTCGCCGAGGGTGTTGACGTGCCGGAAGACCCTGCCGTTCACGTAGTACTCGAAGGTCATCCCGTTGCCGCGGGGGAGCGTGTAGCTCCGCATGGCGTGGTTGAGCTGAGGGTCACTGTAGTAGGTGTAGCTGACCGGGTTCTGGCTCCCGGCCACGGCGAGCGGGTTGTTGTAGGCGATGAGGTTCCCGCTGGCGTCATAGCTGTACTGGTGCGTCCGGCCCGTCCAGTCCGAGATCGCGCTGACCCGGGTGTTCACGTCGTACGTGAAGGTGAGGCTCCGGCCGAGCCCGTCGGTGACCGAGGCCAGCCGGCCGGTCGCCGCGCCATAGGTCAGCGTGAGTGTGTTGGCGTTGCGATCCGTGATCCGGAGCAGCCTCGCCCGCTGCCCCACGGTGCCGGCCACGCTCTCGAAGGTATACGTGAGGCCGTTCTTCTCGCGGATCGTGTAGGTGCCGTCCACCTGCCGGGCCGTCTGGAAGAAGAAGCCCGAGGGCGGCGTGAAGACGCTGCCGGGCGCCACTCCGCTGGCAGTGCCCGCCACGCGGATGAACTTCTCGCTGCCCGTGCCGTCGATCCAGCTCACTGAGGAGGTGAGGCCGTCGGTGTCCGCCGCGGCCGCGACCCCGTCGGCGTCGTCGTCGTTGAAGATCAGGACGTGGTTGAAGCTGTGGGTCCAGCCGAAGCCGAGCGGCCCGTCTTTCGGCGCGCGGCTGTTGTAGCTCCGCTCGAACACGATCGGCAGGCCGCGCCCCTTGATCACGAGGTCGCGCTCGGTGTGATAGCTGTTCCCCGTCACCAGGTTGACGGGATCGCCCGAGAGGGGCGTGAAGGGGGTGACGCCTTCTCCGACCCCCGAGTTGATCACGACGGGAGGGATCGTGGTATTGGCGGGAAGCGGGGCGTCGAAATTGAAGCCGGTGTCGAGCACCGGTGAAAAGTCGAAGCTCACGGGGGGACCGAGCGTGTAGCCGCCCGCATAGCCACCGCTGATGATGAAGCCGGCCTGCAGGGAAGTGGCGTCGCTCTTCTCCTGGATCCAGACCGCCCCAGTCCAGTTCACGTAGCGGATGAGCTGGCGGGGCAGGGTGACCGTGAAGCCGCTGTTGACCGCGTTCTGGATCGTCGTGACTGTACTCGGCGAGTAGAAGAGGGCGGAGGCGACGCCGGCACAGGGGGTGCTGCTTGTGCACAGCTTCGGGATCTCCGTGCCGGCGTTCGCGCTCGTGATGGTCAGCAGGGGGATCCCGGTCTCGGTCGCGAACTGGATGCCGCGGACAGTGCTCACGGCGTCCAGCCGGGCGTTCTCCTGCCAGATGTAGGACTCGTAGGCGGATGCGGCGTGGCCCATGAGGCGGAAGGTTTTCGGCACGAGCCCTCCGGTGGCGAGATCCACGCTGCGGCTCTGCTCGCCGGGAAAGTCAACCAGGAAGCCGCTCCGGGAGATGGCGAAGGGCTCATCGAAGACGTACCCCACCTTCATCCGCGACGACGTCAACCCCAGGTGGTTGCCGCTCTCGCCCGACCCGCCGTCCAGATCGCCGATGCGCAGGAAGCTGTCGGAGATGTAGCGGATGTACTTGAGCCCGACCAGGTGCAGGAATTCGCCCTCCGTCTCCTCGAGGTTGGTGTTGGGGTCGGGGAGGCTGCGGACGCTGGCGAGCAGCTTCGCCGCGCGCTCGGTCAGGAGCCGGTCGGACGTCTGAAAGGCGTAGGCAAACAGGGCGTGGTAGTCCCCGGCCTGGATATTGCTAAACGTGATCGTGTTGATGGTGCCCGTCGGGTTGCCGGCGAATGCGCTGTCGGGCAAGGCGACGGTGAGGGTCAGCCTGTTCGTCGTGGTGCATAGTCCCACCGCGGTCGTCCCCACGCTCCTGCCGGCGCCGTCCACCTTGACGACAGGAACGACATTGACGGCGCACGGCAGCGGTGTGTCCAGGTTAGGGCCGGATTTCCAGGCGTCGAGCGTCTGCTGGTCCCCTGCCGTCGCGCCCTTGAACGATAGCGTCACCCGTTGCAGAACCGTCTCGGGGAGCGACAGCGTCAGCGTTGGCGCGAGGAGCGAGTCAGCCGCGTTCTTCACCGAGATCGTCAGGGTGTAGCGGTGTGTGCTCGGCAGTTCGGCCGTCTCCGCGGTCAGGCCCGCTCCCCAGGCGTTGAACGCAACGACCTGGTAAGGCAAGGAGGCGGGGAGAATGTCCACGGACCTGGGCACGATCCGGCCGACGTAGCCCACGTCCTCCAGCGTGTTGTTGCTGAAGTTGGGGGGCTGCGTCTTGACGAAGGACTCGACCTGCTCGGCGTACCTCTCATGGGGCAGCGTGTTCGTCCGCTTGGCCATGTAGCCCGCGTAGTCGAAGTCGACCGCCGTCGCGATCCCTGCCTGGTAGGTCTTGTCCTTGAAGCTCGGGTCCAGCGGGACCCAGCGGTACCCGGTCAGGTCCACGCGGGTGCCACGGTAGTTGGCGTATGGCACACAGGCTTCCACCCACACATGCGTGAACTGCGCGCCAACCGTGGTGCCGCCGGAGCCTACGAGGCGGGTCGTCGGAATACGGCCCTGGTTGAGGATGTTTGCGGCTCCGGTGTCGGTCTTGGCGCCGAGCCAGCGCGGGAATCTCGGGTCATTGGCGAATTGGACCGCTCCCTTGACGTAGCGCGCCGGGATGTTCGAGGCGCGGAGCAGCGCGATGAGCAGCGAGGCCTGGTCTGTGGCGTTTCCCGCCCGGCTCACCAGTGTCCCCGTTGCGCCCTTCAGCGAGCCGTAGTACGGCTCGAAGGCGATCTCGGTGGACACCCACTGGTAGAGCTTCACCGGGGCGTAGTCGAGGCTGGCCGCGAGGGCTTGGATCTCCGGCGTGAGCTGCACGTCCTGGCTCTGGCCGAGGTCAGCGGCAGTGTAGGTGCACGCCTGGGCCTCGGTCGGCGTGGGCGGCGCGGCTGCAAGCAGCGTCTGGCCCGAGAACGCGTACATCCGGGGGCGAGGCCCAGACGACATGTGCTGCGGCGGGGGCGCGTTGTTCGCGTCCGGGGGTTGCCACCGCGGCGACTGCTGGCGGAGCGTGGGCACGGGGGTGGGGCTCACGGGGTCCTGCCGCGCGGCCCTCGGAGTCTCATGAAGCGTTCGGAGCTCGGCCCTGGCCTTCAAGAGTCCCCTGCGGCGTTCGCCCCGGGTCTGAGCACCGTGCACGTCGGCGAGCGCCCTCAGCACTCGCTCGAAGCGCTGCTCGATGCGGGCCAGGAGCTCGTCCCACGCCTGCCGCTGACGGGTCACTCCGAGCGCGACGAGTCTGTCGCGGATCCGGCCAAACTCCTTCTGGAACTCGGCCCGCGTGGCCTGGAGTTCATGGAGCGTGCCGCCAAGCAACATGTGGGTGGTGGTCGGGAGGGCGGGATCCTCAGGGCGACCGGCGAAGCCGCGCTCCTCGGACTCAATCCTTTGGAGCAGCAGAGTGGCCTCGTCGAGGTGGCGCTCCAACATCTGGGGCAGCGTCGCGGGGCGCCGGCTCAAGGGCGCGCGCACGAGCTTCTCGACGACCTCATCGGGGATCGGCGCGGGATCCCGCGGGCCGGCCCCAGCCGGATCGACGCTCGTAAGCGCGAGCGCCACCGCAGAGAACAAGACCCGCCACGCCTGTAGGCGCGTCATTCGCGTGCCCCCTTCATCGGATCGCAAAGACGACCGTGCCTTCGCTCAGGCGGCCGCCCGCCACGGTTTCGCTCCCGCCGCCGGGCACGTTCCGCTCGATGCCCCATGCGCGACCGAGCGGGTCCAGGCGCAGGTGGAGGGGGAACCCGGCGAGCCCGTCCCCGGCAAGAAGGAAGAAGCGGCCGGTTCCGGCGTCGGCGACTCCGCGAAGCGTCACCCGGCCGTCCAGCACCGCGGTGATGGCACGTTGGCCGTCGGCACCAAGCCCGCCGATCGCGAGCTGGTCGTTCCCCACCGTCACGGTGCAGCCACCGCCGAAGCGGTTCGAGGGCACGACTAGGAGGTGGAGGTCACACGTGAGGCTCATCAGCTCGCCCGTCGAGGCCGTGCCGGTTGCTGCGATCGACACGTCTCCCCCGCCCCCGGCTCCCGCGCCCGGCGCGCCCCCGAATGCGAGGGCGATGGCGCCCAGGATCACCATCATCACCATGCGCTGCATAGCTGCCTCCTTGCCCGGTCCGGTCATCACTGCGGGACGAACCGTACGGCGTCGGCGGACACGGTCCCGCCGTCGCCCTCGGCGGAGACTTCTACGAAGCCGACGGGACCGGCCGGGAATGTAAATTTCCCTAGCAGTAGCCATTGCCCGCCCGCGACCTGCTGGTTCGCCAGGAACGTATCCTCGCCGTCCAGGTGGCTCACGGTGTAGCGCACGGTCGTGGAGCGGCTCGGGGCGGACGTCCACCAGAGATAGACGGCGTACTCCCGGGTGACGGGAATGCTCGGCGTCCAGCGGTACGTCTCGATGCCCGCGCCATTCGCCACCAGCGAATCGCCCCCGTACGAGGCCGGATCCGTGGAGACGGTCCACGTCCCCGTGAAGCTCGTCCCTCCCTGCCCGTTGTCGAGAAGGATGTCCTCGCTGTTGAACGTGGCCGTGCACGAGCTGTTGTCGCTCATCGTCAGCACGCTGCCCGCGCAACCCGGATCGCCGCTCCAGCCCGCGAAGATGGATCCCGGAGCCGCGATCGCCGTCAGGATCACGACGGTCCCGTTCCCATAGATCTCGCTACAGTCGGTGCCGCAGTAGATCCCGGCGGGCGCCGAGGTGACCGTCCCGCTCCCCGTGCCGACCTTGGTCACAGTCAGCGCCCCGGCGACGCCGGCTGGCACAAACCGAACGGCATCGGCGGAGACCTTCCCGCTCGCGCCGCTGACCTCCACAGAGCCGGCTGTCCCCGAGGTGAAGGGGAATGTGCCGAGGAGCTGCCACTGCCCGCCCCCGAACTGCTGATCGACGGTGAAGACTCGAGTCCCGCCGGCGTAGCTGACCGTGTACCGCACGGTCGTGGACCGGGTCGGGGCGGACGTCCACCAGACGTACACGGTGTAGGTGCTCGTGGCCGGGATGGTCGGCGACCAGCGGAAGGTGTCCACGTCGACGCCGGCGCTGACCAGCGAATCGGCGCCGAAGGAGGTCGGATCCGAGGAGACCGCCCAGGTCCCGGTGAAGCTCGTCCCGGGCTGCCCGTTGTCGACGATGACCTCGGCCGCAGGCTGCGTCACGGTGAAGACCAGCGGCACCGAGGTCCCTCCGCCCGGGCCGGGCGTGAACACCGTCACCAGCGCGGTCCCCGTCGAGGTCAGATCCGTTGAGGCCAGACTGGCGTGGAGCTCGGTGGCGCTGACGAAGGTGGTCGGCCGGTCCCCCCCGTTCCAGCGCACGACGGACGAGGCGACGAAGCTCTGTCCCCCCAGGATGAGCGGGACGCCCGCGCCGCCGCCCGTTGCGCTGCTCGGCGTGAGCGCCAGGAGCACGGGGACCGGGTTCTTGATCGTAAAGGGCAGGGGGCTGGACGTGCCGGCACCGGGCGACGGCGTGACGACCGTGACCTGCGCCGTCCCCACCGTGGCGAGGTCGCTTGCAGGAATCGAAGCCTGAAGCCGGGTCGCGCTCACAAAAGTGGTTGTCCGGTTCGCCCCGCCCCACTGGACGACGGATGACGGCGTGAATCCCTCGCCATCGACCGTCAGCAGGAAGCCCGGGCCGCCCACGCTGGCGCTGCTCGGCGTGAGCGCGGCCAGGACGTTGAGTCCGGTGCCCCGAGTCAGCCACCGGCTGTCGGCGACCTTCGGATCGGTCCCCAGGAGCGTCTCGATCACGTCGGGGACACCGTCTTTGTCGGTGTCCACGAGCGGCAGCGCAGGCCGGGGAAAGACCTTCAGCACGTACGCGGTGTCGAGCGCGTCGCCGCTCCAGGTCCCGTCGGCGCCCTGACGGGCGATCAGGAAGTCGAGGGCCGCGCCGGTGGCGGGATCGGTCGGGCGCAAGGTGCTCAGCACCTCGTAGACGAGCGCCGTCTCGAAGACAGTGCTGACCCCCGGCTCCCCGAAGCCGCCGTCGGCGTTGCGCCGCTCGGAGAGAAGCCAGGTGATGCCGTTGGTCACTGCGGTGGTGGAGGAATAGGTCGTGGTGACGCCATTGAAGTTGCAGCTGAGGGCGTTCACCCCGGTGGCGATGCGTGCTGCCTCCACCTCGAGAACGTTTTGTGTGGTTGGGAGGATCGCGCCCTTGATCGCCGCGGGCGGCGGGGCGCTGCCCGGGAAGGGCCAGATATAGGGCCAGCTCCCGGCGACGCTGGTAGCCCCCGTCTGCTGGGCCGAGAAGGTCACGCAGAGCGCGGTGCCGAGGTCCGCGTAGCTGACCTGAGCGAGGCGGAGGGCGGCGAGCGCCAGCGGGGTGTCCGGGAAGCTCGTCTCGAAGCCCTCGTACGCTCCCCACGTGCGGGTGAAGAGGTTCTTCCAGGCGATGAGTTGCTGGACCAGGGCGGTGACGTCGAGGTTCGCCTGCCGCAGGGCAATGATCTTCCGCGCCAGCGAGTCCACGCTGGCGGTCGCAGCGTTGCCCAGCCAGGAGATCCCGGCCACGTAGGGGTAGCCTTTGAGGCCGGCCCGGGTCAATCCCTCGAGCGCAGCGGCCGTGGCAGTCACTTCCGTCCCCGCGGGACCCTTCCAGCTTCCGTCGCCGCGCTGATGGGTGAGCAGCCAGGCTAGCCCCTTCACGCGCGCGCTCTCGACGCGCGCGCTCTGGATCTGCTCCGGCGTGGGCGCGGGGGCCTCGCTCACGGTGATGACGATGACAGGCGAAAAGACTCTCTTCAGAAGGCCTCTGAAGGCCGCCGAAACCCGGAGGAAGATACTCCCGGGCACGGATTCACTCAACGGGACGCTAATGGTAAAGACGTTGCCTCCGGCGTCTCGAAGCGTCCCCACGACCGCCACCACCCTGCCATTCGCATCCAGGCGCTGGAGGTTGGCGCTGCCTGGGATAAAGCCGGGATCGGTGATCTCGGTCGTGATCGTCACCACGGTCGTTGTCCCCACTGGCACAACTTGGGGAGAAAGGGAAGGCGTACCGACCGTCGGAGCTGCCAGCGGACTGGGGCCGAGCATCGGTCCCCAGCACAAAACAACGGAGGCAGCCAGAAGGGCTCCGACGCGAAACTTCAATCACCGCCTCCTTTCAGTCACCGCCTCCGAATGATGCTTCTTCCCTCGAACGGCCCTCGACGCCATCGCGCTCGCGAGACCAGTGACGAGAAGGAGCAGTGTCGAAGGCTCCGGAACCGGCGTGGCTTCTGGAGCCGGCGTGACGGTGAGATCGTCTAGCGCGAAGGTCCCTCCGAGCGGATCTCCCAAAATCGTTACGCTCCTGATGCCGCCGCCAAGCGCTATCGTCAGGAACTCATTGGGCGCACTGCCCGGGTCACCGGAAAGCGCGAGGTTTGACGAGAACCGAGACGTGGCGGTACCGAGCGAGTCATTACTGTCGTCAAACGCCGTCAGGGTCAAAGGCAGGGCGTAGGTGAAGAACCCCCCCACACTAGCCTGGGGGGTACCGAAGACGATTCGCAGCGAGCCACCATCATCGAAGACAACGTTCGTGCCGGAGTGGGGCGGGAACATCAGCTCGTTCAGGCCGATCCCTGCGGTGATGACCGTCGCGTTAGTGAACGCGAGGCCAGAGAATTGCGTCGTCAGCTGCGTTGAGTTGGAGAAGCCTTCGAAGTCGATGGTGATGGCCTGCGCCGGATGAATGGGTACCACAAGAGCCAGGAACACGAAGGCCTGGATCGCGAATTTTTTCATTCCTCACTCCTTCACCATCCGCTTATGCCCAACGCGCCCCCTGGGATCAAAGCGGATCGTGCCGCTTCCCTAGAGATGCTTTCGTGGCGCCAGGAATACGTCACGAAGTAAAAAGACCCGCCGCCTCAAATACGGCGCCAGCCTGCAGAAGGACCGGCGCAACCGGCACGGCCGCAGCGACCGTGGGCAAGTTCGCAACGCTTCTGAAGACCGCATCCTTCATGCCACGCGAGAAGGCAATGGACACAGGCACGTGCAAGAGCGGTCTATTACTTTCAGTGCGCACTTCTGTGAAGCAAATTCGCCTCGCTTGCGGTCCGGGGTTCACAGGCGTCGGGTCCCGAAAATTCTGATAGGTCTTTTCCGGAAATTGTTGTTCCATTCCTCGTTCCCTTCGCGCCTCGCCTCCGCCTGTGGGTCTGACTCGCTCGTGTCCAGGCCTTGCGTCGGCTCGACGGAGCGGCGGCTCCAACTTGCGTACCAACCGAGCTCGTCGAAGCGCGCCGCGCGGCAACCCCGCCCAGAATCGGGCGCCGCGGGACACACGGCGCGGTCAGCGAGAGGCGGCGTGGCCGACCTTCAGTGATGCAAAATGCAACGAGGTGAGGCGAAATGCAGCGGCTTGACGAGGCCGAGGTCACGGGCCAAGACGCTGACGATCCAAATCAAGTCGGCCGGCGAGGCGCTCGAGGGATTCCGTGAGGCCTTCAAGGCCGTTGAGGCTGGCCGGCGCGTTAGTCGACGCGAGGGGGTCTACTTCACCAGCATCGAGGCGGCGCGGAACCGCCTGACGCCGAACCGGCTCGCGCTCCTCCGCGCGATCCGTACGAGACGCCCGGGTTCGATCTAAGAGCTCGCAAAGATCGCGGGTCGGGATCTAAAGAACGTTCGGCACGACCTACGACTCCTGGAGCGATATGCGCTTGTTCGGATGAGTCATGGGCGCAGCACTCGCGCCGGGGGAATCCTCCGCCTGAGTCGAGGGCTCGCGCATTGGCGCAGCTCGTCGAAGTCCTCCTGAAAAAATCGGTTCGCTCTATCGTAGCCGCGCGTGCGCGGAAGCTCGGGTGCATCGCCTCGGGAAGGATCGGTGACGCGGGTGGGTGGGGTCATGATGGCCGTCTCCTATTCGGCGTCGCGCAGCCAGAAGGTCATGCCCATGGAGCGGAAGAGGTCGCGCGCGGTCGCGACCGCCGCCGCAGCCTCACCGTCGCCCCTTCGCTGATACAGGCGGCCGAGGCCGAGGTGGCAGTGCGCCTGGAGCGGTCGCATGCCGAGCTGCTCTGCGAGGGTGAGGGCCTTCCGGTAGCCCTCCTCGGCCCGGTCGAGGGTCGGCGCCTCGCGCTCCATCGCGATCGCCGCGAGCAGCCGGACGATATGCGCCTCGTGCCCGCGCTCGCGGTGCTCCTGCGCGAGGTCGAGGGCCTGCGCGGCGATTGTGAACGCGCTCTCGGGCCGGCCGCTCCTCACATGCGCCTCGGCGAGCCGCGCCAAGCGAAGAGACTGATTGGCCCTGAGCTTCATCGCCGCTGCCCGCTCGACCGCCTGCTCGAGAAGCGGTAGCGCGTCGTCGACGCGCCCGGCGTACGTGTATGCCGCTCCCAGGGCCGAGGCGACGAAGGGCCACGCGCGGTTGATCGGTTCGGCCGGCTCACGCGGCAGGCCTCGCTCGAGGATCGTGACGGCGCGGTCCAGGTCGCCCTTGAGCAAGCACGCGCTTCCGAGGCCGCCGCTCGCTACGACTAGGCTATAGCCCGGATCGCTGGCCTCGGCGACACGCAGCGCCTCCTCGGCGGCAGCCAGCCCGTCGTCGAAGTCGCCCAGCTCGGCGAGGCACAGGGCGAGCCAGGCGCGCGACAGTACGGAGGGCAGCCCGATCATCTCGATGCGGTCGTCGGCCGACCCGCCTCGGAGCATCTCAATGTTCTTGCGGAGAGAATCCATCGCGCGCGAGTACTCGCCGAGCGAATGATAGGCCTGACCGATCCGCAAATTCGACGCGATGGCCAAGCCGAATCCCCAGGCAGCCATGGCGGGCGCCGCCCCCAGCTCTCGCTGGGCTGTCGTGATCACGTGCTCGTGGTCGCCCATCCACCAGAGAGCGCCCGCGCTCTCGAGAGCGCCGAAGCCGCTAGAATAGCCATCCCAGGTGGGAGACTCGGTGCCGCGCAGATACGCCACCGCCCGGTCCCAAACCTCGCCGCGGAACGCGTGAAGGGTGAGCCAGCTACTTCGCTCAGTAGTGCGCTCGGGATAGAGCGCCTCGAAGACCTTGACGATCCTGGCGTGGAGGGCGCGGCGCCTCTCCTGGAGCAGGCCCGCGTAGGCTACCTCCTGGGTGAGCGCGTGCTTGAAGGTGTACTCCAGATCCGGGAAGAGGGCGGTCTCGTACAGGAACTCGGCGGCCTGGAGGCGACCGAGCCCTTGCCGGAGTGGGTCCTCGGGGACCTCGAGAACGGCCTGGAGGAGCGTGAACTGCACGTCCTTGCCGATGACGGCGGCCGTCTGTAGAAGGGTCTTGTCCTCCGGCGAAAGGCGATCGATCCTCGCCGCCAGGATTGCTTGCACGGTAGCCGGCACCCGGATGGTGTCGAAGGGCCGCGCCAGTCGATAGGCACCGCGATCGCCGGTGATCGCCTCGCTCTCCACGAGGGTCCGCACGCTTTCCTCGAGGAAGAGGGGTACTCCCTCCGCCCGCTCCACGAGGAGATGCTTGAGCGGGTCGAGCTCTTCGGCCTCCCCGAGGAGCGCGCGCAGCACCTCCTCCGCACTCTCGATAGGCAGCGGGTCGAGCCCGAGCTGGCTGTAGTACGTCTTGTTCCCCCAACCGTGGCCGTACTCCGGCCGGTAGTTGACCAGGAGGAGGATCCGCGCCGTTGAGAGGCTCTCCACCAGCGCGTCGAGGAGGCCCTGGGTCTCGGCGTCCACCCACTGGAGGTCCTCGAACACCAGGCACACCGGCTGGGTCTGGCTCTCTCGGAGGAGCATCCGCCGCAGGCCGTCCACGGTCCGCCGACGGCGCTGCCGTGGGTCAAGGGCGTCCCACGATGCGTCGTCCGTCGGCACGTCGAGGAGGGAAAGAAAGCCCGGCACCATAGCTCGCAGCGACTCGTCGAGCGTCAGGAGCTTGCCCGTGACCTTCTCCCGGATGCTGCGCGCATCGTCGCGCGCCTCGATCCGGAAATAGCTCCTGCAGAGGTCGATGACGGGCAGATAGGCGCTGGCCTTGCCATAAGAGACGGAGCTCGACTCGAGCACGAGCCAGCCCTGCGTCCGGTGCGAGTGAATGAACTCCCAGAGAAGGCGCGACTTTCCCACCCCCGCCTCGCCGACGACGGCGACGACCTGCCCCTGAGCCCCTCGCGCTTTGTCGAGGGCCTGGCGAAGATGGTCGAGCTCCTGGCCGCGCCCCACGAACCGCGTGAGCCCCCGTGCCGCCGCCGCCTGAAGGCGCGTGCGCGTCGCCGATGGTCCGCCGAGCTCGAATACGTCGACTGGGCTCGCCAGCCCCTTGACCGGAATCGGACCGATCGGGACGACTTCGACGAACCCCTCGGCGAGCCGGAGCGTCTCGGCGGTCAGCCGCGTCGAGCCCGGTGTCGCGAGCTGCTCCATGCGCGCGGCGAGGTGGGTGGTCTGGCCCACCGCTGAATAGTCCATGCGCAGATCGCTCCCGATGGCGCGCACGACCACCTCGCCGGAGTTGAGGCCGACGCGGATCTGCACCTCAACGCCGTGATCCCGGCGAACCTCGGCCGTGTAGCGGCGGATGGCCTGCTGCATGGCGAGGGCGGCGTAGCACGCGCGAACAGCATGGTCCTCGTGGGCGAGCGGGGCGCCGAAGAGGGCCATGATGCCGTCGCCCATGACCTGATTCACCGTGCCCTCGTAGCGGTGCACGGCTTCCATCATCCGCTCAAGAACGGGGTCGAGAATTTTGCGGGCCTCCTCGGGATCACGCGCGGCCAGCAGCTCCATCGAACCTTTCATGTCGGCGAAGAGCACCGTGACCTGCTTGCGCTCCCCCTCGAGCGCGTGGCGGGACGTGAGGATCTTCTGGGCCAGATAGCGAGGTGTATAGCTCTCGGGGGATACGAGCGCCGCCGCCGCGACGGACGGTGCGGCGACCGGATTGCCACATTCGTTACAGAAGCGACTGCTCGGCAGGTTGGGGTGCCCGCACGCCGGACAGATCGCCTCCAGGCGCCCGCCGCAGCCGGCGCAGAACTTGGCGCCTGCGGGGTTATCCTGCCGGCACTGGGGGCAGCGCATGTCGGCCCGCCATGCTCCCGCGGGGCTCCCGCCCGCCCCCGGCGAAAGCCACGGAGATTTCTACGAGCCTTCTTTCACTTCGATGATGTCGTCGGCCATGACGCCGTGGGATTCGCGGTGCACGGCCGCCGCCGCTTCCTTGCTGGGGGCCTGGACGAGACAGAACACCTTTCCGGTGCCCTCGTCGTACCAGTACCGGATGTAGTTCACGCCGTACTTGCCCTGCACGGCCAGATCTTTCTTGTGGGCCTCGGCAGCCATCTGGGTGGAGAGGCCATCGACCTTGTTGTGGACATCCAGGTAGAGAGGCATGGGCCGACGCTCCTTTCTTACGGCGCGGCGCGCCACCGTGAACAGCTACGCGCCTCCAAGAACTCCTGGGCTCCTGTATGAGGTGGCTTCCGCGAAGGTATGCGCACAGCCGGAATATGTCAACGACCCGAGGCGTTAGGGAGCCGGGTCCAAAGACATTTCTTTTCGACCCGCCTCGAGCACATGCATTCGAACGGTAGTCGAGCAGTCGCAGGTGGTGGTAGCCTCCCTGTGTTTGGGAGGGAGCGACCATGCCCTACGAGTTTCGTGCGCTCTTCACGCCGATCCGGGTGGGCGCCGTCACCCTCAAGAACCGGATCTACTCCTCCGGCCACGCCGAGGCCATGGCCGAGGGCGGCCGGCCGACGGCGCGGCTCGCGCGCTACCACGAGGCGAAGGCGCAGGGCGGGTGCGCCCTCACGATCTTCGGCGGGTCCTCGAGCGTGCATCCCTCGTCGCCGGCGGCGGCCTGGAAGCAGATCGCCAACCACGACGACTCGATCATTCCCGCCTATCGTGCGATCGCCGACGCCGTGCACCGCCACGACTGCCTCGCCTTCACCCAGCTGACGCATCTCGGCCGGCGGGCCCAGTCGGATCCCGAGGTGTCGCCGGTGCTTCTGGCCCCCTCCCAGATTCCCGAGAGAGTCCACCGCGAGGTGCCCCACGAGCTCGAGCCCGAGCAGATCGCGGCGCTAGTGCGCGCCTTCGGCGAGGCGGCGCGCCGCTGCCGCGCCGGCCACCTCGACGGGATCGAGATCTCCATGGCGCACAATCACCTGATCGATCAGTTCTGGTGTCCCCTCTTCAACCAGCGCACGGACGAGTACGGCGGCAGCCTCGAGAACCGGATGCGATTCGCCTTCGAGGTCCTGGCGGAGATCCGGCGGGAGGTGGGGCGGGACTTCGTCGTCGGGGCCCGCATCTCCGGCGACGAATTCACGGCCGGGGGCCTCAGCGCTCACGACATGGCCGAGATCGCGCGCCGCCTCGCGGCGTCGGGGCTCATGGACTTCCTGTCGATCATCGGCGGCGGTGCCCACACGTATGCCTTGCAGGCGGCGGCCGTGCCGAACATGAGCTTTCCCACCGCCGTGTACGTGCCCCTGGCGGCGGCGATCAAGAAGGCCGCCCCCTCCCTGCCGATCCTGCACGCGAGTCGGATCGTGGATCCGATCCAGGCGGACCAGCTCGCGGCGGCGGGGCAGGTCGACGTGGTGGGCATGACGCGCGCCCTCATCGCGGACCCCGACCTTCCGCGGAAGACGCGCGAGGGGCGGCTCGACGACATTCGGACGTGCGTGGGGGCGAACGAGGGATGCATCGACCGCATTTATCAGGGCAAGCCGGTCACCTGCGTTCAGAACCCGGCCACCGGGCGCGAGGGCGAGCTGGGCCAGGTGAGCAAGGCGAGCGTCGCGAAGAAGGTCGTCATAGTCGGCGGCGGGGTCGCGGGGCTGGAGGCGGCCCGCGTGGCGGCGCTCCGTGGTCATCGCGTCGTGCTCTTCGAGAAGGACACGCAGCTGGGCGGCCAGGTGCTCCTCGCCGCGCGCGCTCCCGCCCGCGCCGACTACGCGGGCATCGTCCGCTTTCTGGTCATCCAAGTGAAGAAGCTCGGGGTCGAGATCCGTCTCGGGGTCGAGGCGGGAGCCGCGGGAGTGCTGGCCGAGCGCCCGGACGCGGTCGTCATCGCCACCGGGTCTCATCCCTACGTCCCTCCCCTCCCTGGCGCCGACGGCAAACACGTCGTAACGGATCGGGACGTGCTGGCAGACACCGCCAGGGTCGGCGCGAACGTCGTCGTCGTCGACGACGTCCATACCCAGCAAGCGCTCTCGACCGCCGAGCTCCTCCTGGATCAGGGCAAGCGGGTCGAGGTCGTCTCGCCGCTCTTCTACGTCGGTCAGGACGTCGGCATCACCTCCATCGCCCCCCTCTACACGCGCCTCTTCACGAAGGGGGCGGTCCTGACGCCGCACACCGAGCTCCGCGCCATCGAGGGCTCGGCGGTGATCGTCGCCAACGTGCACGCGGGGGCCGAGCGCCGGATCGAGGGCGTCGATAGCGTCGTCCTCGCGATGGGAAGCCGCTCGACCGATGCGCTCTATCGCGAACTCAAGGGGCGCGTGCCGGAGCTCCACGCGGTGGGTGACTGCGTGGCGCCGCGGGGCGTCCACCAGGCGATCCTCGATGGGACCCACGCGGGGCGGGCGATTTGACCCGGCGCGCGATCTAATCCGGCGAAGGAGGGACGGGCACGGTCCATTTTCTCCCTTGACAACGGGGCGGAGCGGACTATTGTTGAGCCCGCCACGTCAACATTCGTCCCGTTCTTCCTGTCTCGGCTGAAGGAGGGTTGTCCGATGGTTATCCGAAAGCGCGGCGAGGCCGGTCTTCCTCCCATTCCTCCGATTCCGACGCAGGTCGTTACGAACGGGGAGTTCGTGCCACTGCCGAAGACGCAGAAGCAGCGGGAGGTGGACCTCCGCCTCCTGGAGTACGCGGACCGCTACGGGAAGCCGCGCGGGCTCTCGCGCCGGAGCTTTCTCATGACGACGAGCGGCTTCGCTGCCGCCATGCTCGCCATGAACAAGGTCTACGGGCGAGAGTTCTTCAGGGTGGCCGAGGTCGAGGCGGCCGACGAGGCGGCCGCGATCGAGGCGCAGCTCAAGACCCGCAAGGGTACCCAGTTCATCTTCGACGACCAGACCCACTGGCTCAACGCGGCGACGCTCGAGCACGCGAAGACCGAGCGGGGCAAGATCGTGCGGGACTTCCTGATGGGGTTCCGCAACAGCGTGCTGCCCAACAGTAAGATCCAGGACATCGGCACCGAGGAGGCCTACGTCAAGCAGATGTTCCTGGAGAGCGAGACCACGATGTCGATCATCAGCGGCGTGCCGGCCGCGGCCGGTGACGACGAGATTCTGCTCCCGATCGAGAGCATGGTGGGCACGCGCGACCACGTCAATGCCAAGGCCGGCACCCGTCGAATGCTCTCGCACGGGCTCGTCGCGCCCAACGATCCGCGCAACCTCGACATGATGGAGTGGCAGGCCAAGGACCTCAAGATCGACTCGTGGAAGGGATACACCGCGGACGGGATCAGCGGCCGCTACCCGAGCGGCGGCCACTACGGCGGGTGGTACCTCGACGACGCCAAGGTCGCCTACCCGATGTATGACAAGGCACGCAAGCTCGGGATCAAGACCTTCTGCATCCACAAGGGGCTCGCTGTCATCTGGTTCGACGAGAAGTACTGCCGCCTGCACGACCTCGAGCCGGCGGCGCTCGCGAACCCGGATCTCAATTTCATCATCTACCACTCTGGCTACCCGTGGGTGGACGACCTCGCCAACATCACGCGGTTCAAGCGGAACCCCGCGCTCAATGTGGCCAACAACATTTATGCGGAGCTGGGCTCCACCTTCGCGCTGACGGTGACGGGCGCGCCGATCGAGGCCGCGCATGTCCTGGGGAAACTCGTGACCCACGTGGGATCCGACCGGATCATGTGGGGCAGCGACTCGACGTGGTGGGGCTCGCCGCAGTGGCAGATCGACGCCTTCCGGCGGTTCCAGATCCCGGAAGACATGCAGAAGGGCTACGGCTACAAGCCGATCACCGACAAGGACAAGGAGCTGATCCTCGGGCTCAACGCGGCCCGCGTCTACGGGATCAACGCCGAGCAGACCATGAAGCAGCTCGCGCAGGACGCGATCTCGAACGTCCGCGCGGCGATCGCGCCGAAGATGACCCAGGAGTTCAGGAAGTACGCCGCCGCGGCGGGGATGAAGCTCGCATAGGGCAGCGGAGCGTCTGATGCCGCTCTATGAGTACGCGTGCCACGCCTGCGGGTCGCGGACGGAAGTCCGCCACGCCATCGCCGAGCCGCCGCCCAGCCGTTGCACGGCCTGCGGCGGCGCGCTCGAGCGCGTCTTCACACCGCCGTCGGCGCCACGCCGCCGCTTCAGTCCATGGGCAACCACTGACCCCAGCGCGCCCGCAAAGGCGCAGTAGGCCACAACGTGCCTGCCTACGACTACGCCTGCGAGGCGTGCAGCGCCGTGGTGGAGCTTCGCCACCGCGTCGACGAATCGCCGTCGGCGACGTGCGCGGCCTGCGGCGGCCCGCTCACGCGCCTCTTCACGGTCCCGCGCGTGAATGTCGGTAACCACTCGAGCGCGGCGGCAGCCCGGTACGCGAAGCTGACGCAGGGCGAGGAAGTGGCGCGCGTACAGGCGGAACTCGAGGCCGTGAAGCGACCTCGGCGCGCCGAACGCGACTCTTAGCGCCCCGCCGGGCGTCAGCTTTTCTCGACATTCCCTTGGAGCTCGCGTCCGTGGTATTCGCGAGCATGCCCGATCCCCGCCACTCGCTGGGCCGGCAGGCGGAGGAGGCTGCCGCCGCCTTCCTCGAGCGCGCCGGCCTCACCGTCGTCGAGCGCAACGTGAGGTTCTCACACGGCGAGCTCGACCTCGTCTGCCGCGACGGTCGCGTCTGGGTGTTCGTCGAGGTGAAGTGCCGCCAGGCGCGCTGGGGCGACGCCCCAGCGGCCGCGGTCGAGTGGCGGAAGAGGCGGCGCCTCATCCGCCTCGCCCAGCACTACCTCAAGTGGAAGCGTCTCGGCGAGGTCTCCTGCCGCTTCGACGTCCTCACCGTCACCGTACGTGACGATGGCACCACCGACCTCCGCCACATCCGCGCCGCCTTCGACGCCACCGGCGCGGTCTGAGGCCCGCGCGGACGCCGGACGGGACTCCTGGTCAACACGGTGGCGAACTTCGAGTTGACCTTCCTCCTCTTGAGGCGCGGGCTCGCAGACGCTCGTCGTCGCGCTCTACTACGCGGTCTTCGCCGCCGGCATGCGCCCCATCTACTCGGTGGACGCCATGGCCGTGATCTACATGGCCGTCGTCCTGGCCGTCCTCGTGCTGGCGCTCCGCTTCGTCCGTCCGACGCGGACGGTCTTCCGCCTGGACTAGCGGGACTGACGCGAGTCTCGGTGGTGAAGCTCAGCGAGTGCCGGAAACTTGTCAGGGCCTTCTCTGCGGTACCTCTGCCGGCCGGGCGGCCGGTTCAACCGAGGGACGCGAAACTCTCGGGACTGCGCCGATAGCTTCTTGAATGCTCCGCCAAGCCGAAGGTGGTGCTGGCGCTAGCGGAATCGCGCCGAACACTTGCTGCAGCCTCCGCCACCTTGAGGAGGCCCGATGAACCCGCGACGGACGCGCGACTACTGGAAGGGCACCGATGAGCACCTGCCAACTCCGATTCTGGGACAGGCTCATGAGACTATCCTCCCTCTCGAATTTCGTGTGAGCAAGCCGGAAATCACACCTTCCCACGACGCGCCGGCGAGTATCGCCTCCCTCCGGGAGGTCGGCTCGAGAATGAACGCCGTAACGAGAGCGGCGCCAAGGAAGAAGAATCCGATATCGAAGAGCAGAACTCGCGCATTGCTCCGTGGTGAGTAGAAGAAATCCTGAATTCGATCT
>Ga0209376_1001426_pt1 | contig 24086 bp, 20 predicted proteins | sample GraSoiAngelo_134_FD_185891 | JGI IMG/M metagenome (GOLD analysis project Ga0209376, IMG submission 185891) | Grasslands soil microbial communities from the Angelo Coastal Reserve, California, USA - 14_0929_05_30cm (SPAdes) (version 2) | ecosystem: Environmental > Terrestrial > Soil > Grasslands ... | reverse complement strand
CCGCCAACTCACCGCGCGTAGTCTGCGTGATGGGACTTCGGTACCGGCCGGTGGTCCCGTGTGCGCCCGTCGGACGCGTGGCCACGCTATCGCGATCGCGATCGCCGCTGCCGACCGGCCGGAAACCGCGCGCAGCGTCGCGCGCGTGACCGCCTGCGCGCTCTGGGGTCTCGAGACCGCGCTCGTCACGGTCGAGGTCGACGTCGCGAACGGTCTTCCCGCTTTCGTGGTTGTCGGGTTGCCCGATGCCGCGGTGCAGGAGGCCCGCGAACGCGTGCGCGCCGCGATCCGCAACTCAGGGTACGAGTTCCCGCTGCGTCGGGTGACCGTGAATCTCGCTCCCGCGGAGCGTCGCAAGGAAGGCACAGGCTTCGACCTAGCGATCGCGCTCGGGATACTGCGCGCCAGCGGCCAGCTCGCGGTCGACGTCGCGGCGCTCTGTCTTGGAGAGCTCGCGCTCGACGGTGCGTTGCGCCCGGTCCGCGGCGCGATGCCGCGCGTCCGCCATGCCGTCGCCCGCGGTGTGAGCGAGATCCTGGTCGCCCGGGCGAACGCGGGCGAGGGCGCCGCGTGCGGGATTGCGGCGTTCGGCTTCGTATCGCTCCGTGAGACGGTCGATCACCTCGAGGGCCGCGTGCGGGTGGCCTCAGCCGAGGTGCCGACTCGCGCGCCGGAGCCAACACCCGCGGTCGATCTGTGCGATATCGCCGGACAGGAGACGCCTAAGCGCGCGCTCGAGATCGCCGCGGCTGGAGGCCACAACCTGCTTCTTGTGGGACCTCCGGGCACCGGCAAGACGATGCTGGCCCGCGCTCTGCCGTCGCTGCTGCCGCCGCTCGACGACGACGAAGCGATCGCGGCGAGCGCGATCCATAGCGTCGCCGGCCTCGCCGATCCAGATCATCCAGTCCTTGCGGCGCCTCCGTTCCGCGCGCCCCACCACACCGCGTCGCATCTCGCACTCGTTGGTGGTGGGTCGCCGCCTCGTCCCGGAGAGGTCAGCCTCGCGCATTTCGGAGTGCTCTTTCTGGACGAGGTCGCGGAGTTTTCGCCATCGGTCCTGGACACGCTGCGCGAGCCGCTCGAAGAGCGGGCGATCACCATCTCCCGCGCGGGTACCGCCGCGACGTACCCCGCTCGCTTCGTCCTCATCGCGGCGATGAACCCGTGTCCGTGCGGGCGCTTCGGAGACCAAGCTGCCGAGTGCCGCTGTCTCCCCGATGCGATCGAGCGCTACAGAGGAAGGGTGTCGGGACCGCTCCTCGACCGGATCGACCTCCGCGCCCACGTGCCGCGGGTGCCGTACGAGCGCCTTCGCGAAGAGCGGCGTGAAGCATCCATAGCGGTCCGCGTACGCGTGCACGCGGCGCGCGAGCGCATGCGCGATCGGCTGCGTGGCACGGGCCGGCGACTGAACGCCGATCTCACGGTCGCGGAGGTACGGCGGTTCTGCCGCGTCGACGAGGACACCGACAAGCTGCTCGCGGACGCTGTTCGCGCACGGCGACTCTCCGTCCGCGGATTTCACCGTGTCCTGCGGGTCGCGCGAACCGCTGCCGACCTATCGTTCCGTGATGAGATCGCGACTGAGGATGTCGCACTCGCGCTGCTGCTGCGCGGCGAGTGAAAGCGCTCAGCTCCGACAGCGAGGACTATCCGCGCGCGCTGCTCGATCTTCGCGATCCGCCACATCCGTTGTGGCTCGAGGGCGACGCCGGAGTCCTCTCGCGACGCGCAGTCAGCATCGTCGGCACACGGCGGATGACGCCCTACGGCGCACGCGTGGCGCGCGAGCTCGCGACCGCGTTCGCGTCAGCGGGGATCGTGGTCGTGTCGGGCCTTGCGCAAGGCATCGATAGCGCCGCGCATGAAGGCGCGCTCGAGGCCGGCGGGATCAGCGTCGCGGTCGTCGGGGCAGGTCTCGAGGCGTTCCTCGCGGACAGCCGCGGCCGTCGCGGAGCGCTTGCCCGGCGCATCCGCGATTCGGGAGCGCTGGTCTCGGAGTTTCCTCCGGATGCGCCCGCACGCACGTGGACGTTCGCGAAGCGGGACGCGACGATCGCCGCGCTCGGCGAGATCACCGTCGTCGTCGAAGCGCCCTTCGGCTCGGGCGCGCTCATCACTGCGGACGAAGCGCATCGCCTCGGGCGGACCGTCTATGCCGTGCCGGGGCCGCTCGGCGCGAGGACATCGGTCGGAACGAACGCCCTCATCGCCGAGGGGCGAGCGCGCGCGATCACGAGCGTGCCAATGGTCCTCGACGCGATGGGTGCGAGCGCGACGACGCTGCGCGTCGATCGAGATCCGATCGGCGCGCGGATCCTCGAGGCGCTGGCGCCGGCGCCTGCCGATCCAGATGCGCTGGCACGGCGTCTCGGATTGCGACCGGCGCAGCTCACCACCGAGGTCGCGAGGCTCGTTGTGTCGGGTGAAGTGGTGTGCGGGGCAGATGGACGGCTCGCACGCCGCTAGCGCGACGGGACGATGCGCACGATGCGGTCGCTGTTCCCGTTGCTCGTCGCGATCAGCAACGACCCGTCGGGCGCGACGACGACGCTGCGGAGCCTGCCGTACTTCTGGTCGACGAGGATGTCACGGAGCTGCGCGTGCGTTCCATCAATCGCGAATCGGCGCAGGTCCTGCTCCTTCAGCGTCGCGACGACGAGGGAGTCGTTCCACGCGCCCCACTCGTCGCCGGCGAGAAACGCGGCGCCCGCGACCGCGTAGTTCGTCGCTCCAGAGGTCCAGATCGGGTCGACAAATCCTCTTGGGCCCCCGCCGGCACCCGCGACGGACGGCCAGCCGAAGTTCGCCCCCGCGGTCACGAGATCGATCTCGTCCTGCATCTGGTCGCCGGCGTCGACGACGAAGCAAGCTCCGGTGGTTGGCTGGAACGCGAGCCCTCCGGGATTCCGCAGGCCGAGCGCATAGACCAGGCCGGGACTGGACGCTCCTTTGACCGTCGGATTGTCGAGCGGGACGGTACCGTCCGCGTTCATGCGCAGGATCTTTCCGTTCATTGAGCCGGCGTCTTGTGCGAGCGGGCCCTGACCCGCGTCACCGGTCGCGATCCACAGCTTCCCATCGGGCCCGAAGCGTGGCCGGCAGGAGTCGTGGATCCCTGCCGCGATCGGGCCCGCTCGGAGGACGACGGTATCGAGGACGGGCGCGCCGCTCGCCGCGCGAAAGCGAAGGATCTGGTTGCGCCATTCGCTGCCATCGACCCGCGATGCGCACGCGTAGAGGAAGCCGTTCGTCGCGAAGTCGGGATCGAGGGCGAGACCGAGCAGGCCGGCTTCGCCCATGGCGCGAACGCCAGCGACCTGGGTCGTCGCGATGCGCTTCGCCATGGGGGCGGTATTCGCGAATACGTCGATCGTGCCGGGACGCTCGGTGACGAAGAGCCGGCCATCAGGCGCGACGGCCATGTCCCAGGGCACGACGAGGCTCGTTTGCAGGACGCTCTCGGTGGTCGCGGGAGTGACAGACGGAGCGGGAGTGCCGACGGCGCCGCTCCCCGAGGCGCAGGCCGCCGCCACCATCCCCACGAGCCCGAGCGCTCCGCGGAGCGCACGACCACCCACTCGGGGACATTGTCCACCTGCCCGTGCGAGACTCGCCCGGTGCCCCCGTCGTTGAAACGGATCCTCGACGCGCGTGGCGCGCAGCGCGTCGCCCTCTCGCCTGATGGAGGGAGGCTTTTCTACGTCACCGACATCACGGGGACGATGCAGCTCTGGAGCGTGCCGGCCGCCGGGGGGACCCCCACCCGGCTGAGCTACGAGTGCGACCGCGTTGGCGCGTACCAGATCTCGCTGGACGGGGCGCGCGTCGCGTACGGCGCCGACGAAGGCGGCGACGAGCGTTGGGCGATCTGGGTCATGCGCGCCGATGGCAGCGCCGCGCGGCGCCTCACCGACCGTCCCGATCGGATCCATCACGTCGCCGGCTGGACCGCTGACGGCGCGATCCTCGCGTTCGCCAATCTCCGCGATGAGCGGTACTTCGACTTGCATCGCTTCTCTCCGGACGGAGATACCCCGCGGCTGGTGTTTCGTCATGACGGGACAGGATTCCGGGCGACCGTGCTCGATGACGGTCGGATCGCGGTCGCGACCAACCGGATACGCGGAGATCAGCACCACCTCACGCTTATCGAGGCCGACGGATCGATCAGACGGCTGACCCCCGAAACGCCCGCCGCCATGCACGCCAACGTCCATGCGTTCGCCGGCGGCCTCCTCGTTCGCTCCGATCGTGACCGAGACAAGGACGCCGTCGCGCGGGTGGGCCTCGATGGCTCCTTCGCGTATCTCGTCGCACCCGACCGCGTGGTCGACGATCTCGCCGTCGCGGGCGAACGCTTCGCGTACGCGCTGAACGTCGATGGGCGCAGCGAGATCCACCTTGCCTCGGGCGAGGACGATGCGGTCGTCCGAGGTCTCCCGCCGGGCGATCTTGCGACGGACCTGATCGGACAGAGCCTCGCGCTCTCGCCCGACGGGACGCTGGCGATCGCGTGGGCGCGCTTCGATGCGCCCTCGGCGGTCTACGTCGCGAGGCCGGGCGCGGCGGCCGAGATCATCGTGCCGCCACAGATGGCCGGCCTCGCCGGCGAGGGGATGCCGGACGAGGAGCTCGCCAGCTGGCGCTCGTTCGACGGTCGCGAGATACCCGGCTTCCTCTTGCGCCCGCGTGGTGTCCCGAGAGGTCCTCGCCCGACGGTCGTTCAGGTGCATGGCGGGCCCGAAGGTCAGGCGCGTCCGCTGTGGAATCCGCTCACGGTCGCGCTCGTCGCTGCCGGCTTCAACGTGCTGCAGCCCAACGTCCGAGGCTCGAGTGGATACGGGCGCGCGTACATGTCGCTCGATGACGTGCGGCTTCGGATGGACTCGGTGAAGGACCTCGATGCGGCCGCCGCGTGGCTCGCCGAGTCAAAGATCGCGCCGCGCGAGCGAATCGGCGTCATCGGCGGGTCGTACGGCGGCTTCATGACCCTCGCGGCGATCGCGTTCTTCGCCGAGCGCGGCTGGGCGGCGGCGGTGGACATCGTCGGTATCGCGAGCTTCGAGAGCTTCTTTGCGCGAACCGCTCCGTGGCGCCGACCGTTGCGTGTCGCCGAATACGGCGACCCCGTCAACGATGCGGAGTTCCTGCGCTCGATCTCGCCCATCAATTCGCTCGACCGGATAAAGGCGCCCTTGATGGTCATCCACGGCGCCAACGATCCTCGCGTTCCGGTCGAGGAGGCGGAGCAGATCGTCGCCGCACTTCGCCGTCGTGGCGTCTCGGTCGAGTACCTTCGCTACGAGGACGAAGGCCACGGGCTCGCCAAAGCGAAGAATCGCGCCGACGCCTGGCCTAAGGTGGTGTCGTTCTTCGAGCGGTACCTCGGGTCGGCCTAGTAGCTCGCGACCAGGATGTGGCTCGGGTCCGCATCGAGCTCGATGAGGTTCGCGACGCGAAGATGCGGCGCGTCGACGACGGCGATCGCGTGTGTGAGGCCGGCGAGGGCGACGTACAGCTGATCGCCGTTCGGCGAGACCGCCAGGTCCGCTACCGATCCGAGGAATGCCGCTGACGCCGTGACCGTCCCATCCTTGATGGCGATGGCCTCAACGCCCTGACCCGATCCGACGTAAAGGGTGTCCTCGCGCGGAGAGATCGTGACCGACGTGGCGACCACGTCCAGAGCGATCCGTCCGGTGACGGCGTACTGCTCCGTGTCGACGACATCGATCACGCGCTGGCCGGCGATCGCGGCGTAGATCCGCGTACCGGACTCGGCCATGACCATCGCGGTGGGCCGCCCGTCGAGGGGAATCGTGTAGGGCGTCCGCCCGCCGAGATTGAGGTAGAGCAGGTCGATACCGCGAGCGGTCGCGACGAACACGTGGTTGTGCTTGTAGCTGGGGGCGAGCGACTGCGCCTGGCCGTGATAGTCGAAGTACTCGTTCTGTCCCGTTTCGAGGTCGATCTGCTCGACCCCGCTCGATCCGACGACCATGAGCGAGTGACCGTCGCGGTTCGCGGCCACGAGGCCGTCGACGGTCAACGCCTGCTTCGCGGTCGCGCCCCCCGTCACGACGTCCTGCGCGACCACGAACCGATCGGTGTAGGAGTAGACCGTCCGCTCGTCGGTGCCGAGCGCGATCTGCGTGACGTTCCGTGAGTCTCGTGCGAGGTCGCTCGGCGGTCGGGTGCATCGCCTCGACCGCGCCGCCGACGAGCGCCACGATGGTCACGCCGCGCGGCGGCTGAGATGCCGCAGGCTGGTAGTGGTCGATCGTCGCGCGCCTTTTCCTTGTCCAGCCATCCTTCTCGACGAACGGATACGCATCGACCATGCCGCCGGGCCCGAGGATCGGATAGGGCGTGTCGCCGATGAGGTCGTTGTCGCTGTCCTTGCCTTTGTAGTCCGCCCAGTAGTTGCCCTCTTTCGTCGTCGGGTCGTACCAGACGTTCGATCCCTCGGTGTTGTCGCTGACCTGCGGGTTGTTTCCAATGACGTTGTTGTGGAAGATCGCGTTCTCTTTCGCGTCACTGAACCAGATGCCCCAGTTGATGTTCGAGTCGATGGTGTTCTCGACGACCTTGTTGCTTTTGCTCGAGTACATGTAGAGCCCATATCCGCCGGGGCTGTTGTAGGTCTGTCGCGCCAACAGGTTGCCCTGCAGCAGATTGCCGTCAGAGCTCTGGAGGTGGAGCCCGTAGATGTTGAACTCGACGTCCGAGCCCTTGACCGTGTTGTGCGTCGAGTTGTGGATGTAGAAGCCGAAGCGGTTGTGCTGCGTCGTCACGTTGTCGATCGTGCTCGCGGTCGTGTCGACGAAGTAGATGCCCGTCGAGAACGCGACGGTCTTCCCGTTTCGGATCGTGACGCCGCTGCGTCCGGCGACCCGGACGCCGACGCTGTCGAGCTGCGGCAAGGGCCACGTCTGCGGCCCCATGCCCGGTCCGGTGAGGGTGTGCCCACCGAGGTCGACGGTGACGTTGTCCTCCACGATGACGAGCCCGTCGCCCTGACAGCTCAGGTCATTCGCGATGGTGAAGCTCGCGCTGACGCGCATCGCACATGACGCCTCGCGCGTCGGGAGCGAGCCGGCCGCCGCCGCGCTCGGTGCGCCGGCCGAACCCGCCGGACCCGCTGAAGGGGATGAGCTTGTGGGATTGGTCGCGCCCTGGCAGGCAACGACGCCAGCGAGGCCGAGGGCCAACAACGCCAGCGCCCGGGGCCGAAGGCCGGGGGCTGGGGGGCAAAGCCCCCCAATCGGTTGCATCGTCGCAACGCTATACAGCATGCGACGGCCAGCGGTTCCCTCGACACTGGAGAGGTGCGCGAGGAGCCACAGCGCATCGACGGGCGTCTCGAGGCGACGCTGCGGGTACCGGATGTCGATCCGGCGGCGATCGTCGTGATCGCCCATGCCTTGCCGACGCACGGAGGCACGATGCGCACGCCGATCATGGCCGCGATAGCACGCGCGTGCGCGGCACGGGGCTGGTACGCGCTGCGCTTCAACTTCCGCGGCGTCGGCGAGAGCGCGGGGACCTGGAGCGGAGGTCGCGATGAGCCGGACGATCTCGCAGCCGCCGTCGCCCACGCCAGCGCGGTCGAGCGCGGCCTCCCGCTGGCGCTCGTCGGCTACAGCTTCGGCGCGTTCGCGGTGCTCGCCTATCTCGCGCGCGGCGGCCGGGCCGAGGCGGTCGCGCTCGTCGGGATCGGAACGAAGGACGTGAACTTCGCGCCGCGCAAGCTGCCGCTCATCCCACCGGGGACGTTCATCGTGGCGGCGGAGCACGACCAGTTCGGAACACCCGACGAGCTGCGCGCGATCGTCCCCGATGCGCGAATCGCCGTGGTGAAGGGCGTCGACCACTTCTTCGTCGGCAAACGGGACGAGGTCGGCGAGCTCGTCGCGGATGAGCTCGCGCGGACGCTGCCTGTACCATCGCATCTCCCATGAGCGCGCAGGCAACGACCGTGGATGCATCGCCGCCTTCCGCGAAAAAGACGCGGAAGCGCATCCTCACGGGCGATCGCCCGACGGCAAAGAGCTTCCATCTCGGCAACTACTACGGGACGCTGGCGAACCGGGTCAAGCTCCAAGACGAGTACGAGAGCTTCTTCCTCATTGCCGACTACCACATGCTGACGACGACACTTACGGATCTCGAGGAAGTTGGCCGCAACATCCGCGAGCTTGTCATCGACTACCTAGCGGTCGGGATCGACCCCAAGAAGACGACGATCTATTTGCAGTCGCTGATCCCGGAAGTTACTGAGCTCTTCCTCATCTTCTCCATGCTGGTGACCGTCCCGCGGGCGCAGCGGATACCCACGTTGAAGGACAAGATGCGCGAGCACGACATCGCGCAGCCCAGCTACGGCCTTCTGGGGTATCCGGTCCTCCAGGCAGCCGACATCCTCATGGTCAAGGGCGACCTGGTTCCTGTCGGCCGCGATCAGGAGTCGCATGTCGAGCTCACGCGCGAGATCGCTCGACGCTTCAACGAGCTCTTCGGGCCGGTGTTCCCGATCCCCGAATCGCTCGTCCCCGAAGGCGGAATGCTTCCAGGCATCGACGGTGCTGGAAAGATGGGCAAGAGCGTCGGCAACGCGATATTCCTCGCCGACGATCCGAAGACGGTCGAGAAGAAGATCATGGGCATGTACACGGACCCCAACCGCGTGAGCGCGACGACCCCAGGTAGGGTGGAGGGGAACCCCGTTTTCGCATTCCATGACGTTTTCAACCACGACAAGACCGAAGTCGACGACCTCAAGAGCCGTTACCGCGAAGGCAAGGTCGGGGACGTCGAAGTAAAGCGAAAGCTGGTGGCGGCCGTCGAAGAATTCCTGCGCCCGATCCGCGAGCGTCGCGCGCGCTATGCGGCGGACCCGCAAGCGATCGATCGGATCATCCTCGAGGGCAGCGAGCGCGCCCGGCAAGAGGCGCGCAAGACGCTGCACGAAGTACGCGCGGCGATGCGCCTCGACTACTTCGGGCTCTAGCGCACGACCGGAGTTGCCGAGGCTCTACGTCCTCGTCCTCTCGGGCGGAGCGGGAACCAGGCTCTGGCCACGGTCGCGGCGCGACCGCCCCAAGCAATTCCTCGACCTCATCGCGGACCGAACGCTTCTCCAGGACACCGTCGACCGCGTGCGCGAGATCGTTCCGGTCGAGCGCATCTTCGTCGTCGCCCCACCTGCCCACCGGCCGCTCATTCACGAGCAGCTACCCGAGCTCGCGACGGACCATGTGGTCGTCGAGCCGTACCCGCGCGGCAACGCCGCCGCGGTCGGGCTCGCCATGGCCGCTCTCGCTGCGTTCGACCCCGAGGCGGTCGTGGCGGTGCTCCCCTCCGACCACGTCGTCGAGCGGCGCGCCCAATTCCGGAAGGTGCTCCTTGGCGCCACCGCGGCGGCGGAGCGCGGGCACCTGGTCACGCTCGGGATCGCGCCGACCGCTCCGGACACGGGCTTTGGCTACATCGAGGCGGGGGAGCGCCTCGACATCGAGGCGCCGGTGGAGGTGCGCCTCGTCAAGCGGTTCATCGAGAAGCCCAAGCGCGAAGCCGCCGAGAAGATGGTGGCCGACGGTGGCCACTTCTGGAACGCCGGGATGTTCGTCTGGCGAGTCGAAGAAGCGATCAAGGCGTACGAGCAGCACCTCCCTGCGACCGCGAAGGCGATCGGCGCCATCCGCGAAGCGATCGGCTCGCCTCGCTACGAGTCGGTCCTCGCGGAGGTCTGGGAGGAGACCGACCGAACGACGCTCGACTACGGGATCGCCGAGAAAGCGAGCAACGTCGCCGTCGTGCCGGCGGACATCGGCTGGCACGACGTCGGCTCTTGGGCCCGCCTCGCGGCGGTGGTCTCGGGGACCGAGAACTGGTCTTCAGGCGACCTCCTGGCCGAAGACGCCAACGGCAACTACGTCTGGGCGCCAGGGAAGCTGACGGCGCTCATCGGCGTTGAGGATCTAGTGGTCGTCGACACCCCCGACGCCCTTCTCATCAGCCCGAAGGGGCGCTCCGAGGAAGTCAAGACGATCGTGGACCGTCTCAAGCGCGAGGAACGAGAAGACCTTCTCTAGCCGCCGTCCAATGGGCCTCGCAGGGCCGAAACCCTCTTTACGCGGCGGCGGACCCCCCGGCCTGGCGGCCGGTTCCCCACCGCGCGGGGTCCCTCGGCCCTGCTCGGCCCGTCCGACCGCTCCCTCGGCTTTCGACGTCTATTTGGAGCAGGCAGACAGCCGCCTGGACGAGCGCTGGTAGACGGTCCCGTTAGAGTGGATACAAGGAAGGGGCGCCCGAAAGGGCGCTTTTTTCTAGATGTGAAAGGACCTTAGTGGCGGCAGGCGCAAAAAACTTGGTCGTGGTCGAGAGCCCGACCAAGGCACGAACTCTAGAACGGATGCTCGGTCCGGCCTATAAGGTCGAGGCGAGCTTCGGGCATATCCGCGATCTTCCGAAGTCGAAGCTCGGGGTCGACCTCAAGACTTTCGAGCCCGAGTACATCGTCCCGGACGATTCGGAGAAGCAGGCGCGCCTCCTCCGCAGAGAGGCCAAGTCGGCGGATCACGTCTGGCTCGCGACTGACCTCGACCGCGAGGGCGAGGCGATCGCTTGGCATCTGGCCGACGTGATCAAGGTCCCCAAGTCCAAGCTCCGCCGTGTGACTTTCCACGAGATCACTCCCTCGGCTATCGGCGAGGCGTTCAAGCACCCGCGCGAGATCGACCAGGACCTGGTGAACGCGCAGCAGGCCCGCCGCGTCGTCGACCGGCTTGTCGGGTACACGATGTCGCCTTTGCTCTGGAAGAAGATCCGATACGGCCTTTCCGCTGGGCGCGTCCAATCGGTCGCGCTGCGGCTGATCGTCGATCGCGAGCGCGAGATCCTGGCGTTCGTCCCGCAGGAGTACTGGTCGATCGACGCGGTCCTCGCGAACCACGCGGATCAGACCTTCACCGCCGAGGTCATCCAGCACAAGGGCCACAAGCTCGAGATCCATGACGGCGAGACCGCCGAGAAGCATCGTGCCGCGCTCGCCGACGCCGCGTACTCGGTCAAGAGCCTCGAGAAGCGGGAGAGCGGCCGCAACGCGGCGCCGCCGTTCACGACGTCGACCCTGCAACAGGAGGCATCGCGGAAGCTCGGGTATTCGGTCAAGCGGACGATGGTCCTCGCGCAGCAGCTCTACGAGGGCATCTCGATGGGAGCGAGCGGCTCCGTCGGGCTGATCACGTACATGCGCACCGACTCGCTCCACGTCGCCGAGAGTGCACTGCACCAGGCTCGCGATGTCGTCACACACGAGTTCGGCGCCGAGTACGCGCTGGACAAGCCGCGCCACTACAAGACGCGCTCGAAGGGTGCGCAGGAAGCGCACGAGGCGATCCGGCCGACCGATCTTTCGCGCAGCCCGGACCGCGTCAAGCGGTTCCTGAAGCCGGAACAGCTGCGCCTCTACGCGATGATCTGGCAGCGCACGATCGCATCGCAGATGGCGCCGGCGCGGTTCGAGAACACGCGGTTGGACGTCGAGGCGGCGCAGTACGTACTCCGCGCGAACGGTCGCCGCGTCCTCTTCGATGGCTTCCTTCGCGTCTACACCGAAGGCACGGAGGAGCCCGAGAAGGAGATCTCACCACTCCCGGAGGTCACGCCGGGCGAGGCGCTCAAGCTCCTCGGGCTCGATGCCTCTCAGCACTTCACGCAGCCGCCGGCGCGTTTCACCGAGGCGTCGCTCGTGAAGACCCTCGAGGAGTTCGGCATCGGACGGCCGTCGACCTATGCGCCGACCATCTCGACGCTCGTTGGCCGGAAGTACGTTCGTAAGGAAGGACGCGCGCTCATTCCTGAGGACGTCGGATTCGTCGTGACGGACTTCCTGCACGAGCACTTCCCGGACATCGTCGACACGGGCTTCACCGCGCGGATGGAAGAGGACCTCGACAAGATCGCCGACGGCGAGGTCGAGTGGGTCCCGGTCGTCCGCGATTTCTTCGAGCCGTTCAGCAAGCGCGTCGAGGAGAAGACGAAGTCGGTGAAGAAGTCCGACGTGACCGAGGAGGCCACCGATCGCGTCTGCCCGAAGTGCGGGCGACCGGTCGTGATCAAGCTCGGTCGCTATGGCCGGTTCTATTCGTGCACCGGATTCGCGAAGGGCAAGAAGGGGCAGCCGCTCCCGCCCGGCGCGTGCGATTACTCCGAGCCGCTCGAGGGACAGCGCGAGCCGCAGCTCGAGATCCTCGAAGGCGAGATGTGCCCCGAATGCGGGAAGCCACTCGCCAAGCGGCGCGGCCGCTTTGGTCCCTTCGTCGGCTGCACCGGTTACCCGGATTGCAAGTACATCAAGAAGACGCAGGAGAAGACCGGCGTGGTGTGCCCCGAGTGCGGGAAGGGCGAGCTCGTGCGCCGGCGCGGACGTGGGCGCTCCATGTTCTACGGCTGCGAGCGCTATCCGGAGTGCACGTATACCGCGCGCGAGCTGCCGGCCGCGACACCCGGAAAGGACGCCGCATAGCCTTCCCCTCGTGAGGGCTCGGCCCGCGACCGACGACGAGACGCGTTCCTGGGACAACCTCCTTCTGGAGACCGGCCGTCCCCATCTTCTTCAATCGACCGGGTGGGCCTCGCTCAAATCCGCTACGGGATGGCAGGCCGAACGGTACGTCCTCGAGGACGACCGCGGTCCCCGGGGCCTCGCGCAGGTGCTCCGGAAGCGCGTCGGCCCGTCGCTCTCGATCACGTACGCTCCGCGTGGCCCGCTCTGCGACGACGGCGCACTGCCGGACGCGATCGAGGCGCTCCGCCGTTCGCTCGGCCGCGGGCTCGTGATCAGCTTGCTCTGCGACCCTGAGGCGACCGCGAGCGACGACCTCGCGGCGGAGCTCGCCCGCCGCGGAGTGAAGCGATCGAGCGTGTACGTGCAGCCGCGCCGGACGCTGCTCATCGATCTCTCGCAGGACCAGGAGACGATGCTTTCGGCGATGCGCAAGAAGACTCGCCAGTACATCCGCAAGGCCGAACGCGAAGGTGTCGCGACGGAGGAGACGACCGATCTCGCGCGCTTCCACAGGCTGCTGCGCGGCGTCGCCGAGCGCGACGCGTTCGGCATCCACGACCTCGCGTACTTCGCGGCGCTCGTCGAGGCGTTCGGCGAGCGATTGCACATCCTCATGGCTCGGATCGACGGAGAGGATGTCGGCGCACTGCTCGTCATCCGGATGGGAGAGCGGGCCTGGGAGCTGTTCGGTGGCTGGAGTGGAACGCACACCGAGCAGCGACCTTTCTACCTGCTCAAGTGGCGCTCGCTCATGCGCATGCAGCAGCTAGGCGTCCGCCGGTACGACATGTGGGGCCTCGCCGAGGGCGACGAGCTGGCCGGTGTGGAGAATTTCAAGCTTGGGTTCGGCGGTGAGGTCGCGACGTGGATCGGCGCACTCGAGACACCGGTGACGGCGCCGCTCTTTCCCCTCTGGCGCTTCGGCGCGCGCCGGCGGCTCGCCGCGGCCGGAGTCTGATGGCGGTCGCGCCCGAAGGTTGGGACGATGCTGCGGTCCGCTCGCCCAGCGGACACGTGCTGCAGTCGTCGACGTGGGCGCGGATCCGCGAGAGCCAGGGCTGGAAACCCGAGTTCGTGCGGTTCACCAACGCGCCGCTCCCGTGCGCGCTGATCCTGTGGAGCCCGAGCTCGTTCACGTCGTTCGCTTATGTGCCTCGCGGGCCGATCGTCAAGGACGATTCCCAGCTCGCGGCATCGTTGGAGGCGCTTGGCGCGCTCGCGAAGGAACGCAAAGCGATCTTCCTCAAGGTCGACCCCGAGATCGATCCCGAGATCGCCGAAGGGCCACTGCGACGTGCCGGCTTTCGACGCGGGCCTGATGTCCAACCGGTCCTCGCGACCCTCGAGCTGGATCTAGGGCCCGACGAAGACGCGCTTCTTGGTCACCTCGACAAGGACACGCGCTGGAGTGTTCGGCAGGCCGAAAAGCGCGGGGTCCTCGTCCGCGACATCGCCGGCGACGCCGATCTAAGAGCGTTCTACGACCTCTACGCCGAGACCGGACGACGCGCTCGATTTGTCACGCGTCCGTGGGAGTACTACCGGCGCATGTGGGGCGAGATCGTCGCCGCCGGACACGGCCGCGTCCGGCTCGCGGAGAAGGATGGTCAAGCCGTCGCCGGAGCGCTCTGCTGGCGGTGTGGAGAGCGTGAGGTGTACCAAACGGCGGCGACAAACCTGGCCGGACGCAACGCGCACGCGGCGTATGCGCTGCTGTGGCGGTGCATCATCGAGGCGAGGCGCACCGGCGCGCGCAGGTTCGATTTCGGCGGGATTCCCGTCGATGTCTCGCGAAAGGACGATCCGATGCACGGGCCATACATTTTCAAGCGCGGCTTTGGGGGCAGCGAGCGGCGATTCGTCGGAGCGTATGACGCCGTGCCGCGCATGGTCTTCTACCGTGCCTATTCCGCGGTCCAGCCCGCGTATCTCGCGGCGCTGCGTCTCCTGGACCACGTCCGCTCGTGAAGCTCGGCCCGCTTCTTCTCGCGGCGAAGATCGCGGTTCCTGAGGGAGCCGAAGAGCTCGACGTCCACCAGATCGCGTACGACTCGCGCCGGGTGAAGGAGCGGTCGCTCTTCGTCGCGATTTCGGGGTTTCACCGTGACGGTCACGACTTCGCGGCCGACGCGGTGAAGCGCGGCGCTGTCGCGGTCGTCGGTGAGCGACCGATCGACGCCGGCGTTCCGATGGCGATCGTACCGGATGCGCGCGCAGCCCTCGCCGATATCGCGACCGAGTTCTTCGATCACCCGACCCGCAAGCTCAAGCTGGTCGCGGTGACCGGCACCGACGGAAAAACGACGACGGTGCATCTGGTGTCGGACGTCATCGAGGCGATGGGCGAGCGTTCGGGATTCTCGACGACGGTTGATTTCAAGCTGCCCGGCCATGTGTGGTCCAACGACACGCGGCAGAGCACGCAGGAGGCCGTCGAGGTGCAGGAGTTCTTCGCCGAGCTCCTCGTGGCCGGTGGAACGTGGGGCGTCCTCGAGGCAACGAGCCACGCGCTCGCGCTCCGCAAGCTCAGAGGTTGCGAAGTCGATATCGCGGTCTTCACGAATCTTTCGCCGGAGCACCTCGATTTCCACGGGACGCTGCAGCGCTATCTCGAGACAAAGGGCCAGCTCTTCGTGATGCTCCCGGGCTCGGCCGACAAAGGGGTCGCGAAGACGGCCGTGTTGAACGCCGACGACCCGCACTGGCGCTATCTGGCCGACCGCGCAGAAGGCGCTCGAGTGATGACGTACGGGATCGACGCGCACGCGGATGTCCAGGGAACGGTCTTGAGCGCGGATGCGGCCGGCTCCAAGGTGCGCATCGCGACAGAAGGCGGATCGATCGAGCTGATGCTTCCCCTTGTCGGCCGATTCAACGTCCAGAACGCGCTCGCCGCCGCAGCGGCCGGGATCGCGGCGGGAGCCACCCTGCAGCAGGCGCGCGATGCGCTGTCGCGCGCCCACGCGGTCCGCGGTCGGATGGAGCGGGTCGAATGCGGCCAGCCTTTCAGCGTGATCGTCGACTACGCGCATACCCCTGAGTCGCTCGACAAGGTCCTGGGGCTTTTGCGGCCGCTCACGAAGGGAAAGCTCATCGCGGTGTTCGGCAGCGCGGGCGAGCGCGACCGGGCGAAGCGCCCCGCGCTCGCGGAGGTCGCGGCGAAGTACGCCGACCTCTTCGTGATCACTCAGGAGGATCCTCGCCTCGAGGAGCCGGCGAAGATCCTCGAGGAGATCGAGGCGGGCGCGATCGGGGCGGGGAAGCGGCGGGGCAGCGACTATCTGGTGATCGAGGATCGTCGTGAAGCCGTTGGGGAGGCGATCCGTCGCGCCTCAGGCGAGGACACGGTGCTGCTCGCGGGAAAGGGTCACGAGGGCTCGATCATCGTCGGCGAAGAGAAACGGCCGTACGACGAAGCGACGACCGCACGCGACGCGCTGAAGGCGCGGGGGTTCGGCGCGTGAACCGGCGGTCTGCCACGGCGCGACAGACACGGGCCTACGCGCAGCACGCCGATCAGCTCGCGGACCAGCTTCGCGCGGAGATCGCCACGGTCCCGGGGACGCCGCACGGTCGCCCGGCGCTCGTCGTGATCATGGGTCTGCCCGGTGTCGGGAAATCGCACGTCGCTCGGCTCCTGTGCGCGGAACTGGGCGCGGCCCACGTCGCGAGCGACGAGCTTCGCCGTCGGCTATTCATCGCTGCCTCTTACGCGGACGAAGAGAACCGGGCCGTGTTCGCCGCGGCCGGAGCCCTCGTCGACTCGCTCCTGGCCGCCGGCCATCGGGTCGTGCTCGATGCCACGAATCTTCGCGCGCGTAATCGCGAACGCGCCGTGTCCGTCGCGCGGCAGCAGGGCGTGCCGGTGCTGCACGTCCGCGTCGACGCGCCCGATGCCGAGGTGCGCGCGCGCCTCGCCGCCCGCCGTGCGGCCCGAGCAGCGGACGACCAGTCCGAGGCGGACGAGCAGATCTACGACCGGATGCGCTCGGAAGGTTTTGAACCGCCCACTGACGGTTATCTCACGGTCACGAACGGTCCCGCGCTCGCGAAAGAGATCGCCGAGGTCGTCGGCGCGATCGAACGGGCGCCATGACTCTCCGCGCGAGAGATCTCGCCTTCGCCGCGATCGCGCTCGTCCTCGTCGTGGCGTACCTATCGATCGGGTCGCGGATCGCGCCGGCGTTCACGCCGGCGAGCAGTCCGACGCCGACTCCGAGCAAACCGGTCGGACGTGTCTCGACACCCACGATGAACGGCACGATCGTGTTCGCGATCCGCGGTGACGTGTACGTCCTGGCGAACGGCGGCTATGTGCCGCTTACCTCCGAGGGACGGTCGCACGAGCCAAGCGTTTCTCCCGACGGAAAGACCGTGCTGTTCGCGCGCATCGAGGAGATCGACGGGAAACGGAACGTTGACGGGCAAACCGTGCCCGCGCACCTGCGGTTCTCGAACGTGGTCCGCAAGGACACGAACGGTGGCGCCGAGAGCATCCTGGTCAATGGACTCGTGAAGGCGGCAAGCGGATTCCATGAAGTCACGTGGTTCGACAGCCCCGCTCCGTCTCCCGACGGGAAGCGTGTCGCCGTGGTCGCCGATGCAGGCGATGGGTACTCGGACCTCGAGTTGTTCGATGCGCAGACCGGGAAACAGATGTCGCGTCTCTCCGAGGGCTCCAATCTCGCCGACCCCGCGTGGTCCCCCGACGGGAAGACCGTGGCGGTCACGTCGTACACGCTTGGCAACCCGCGCCTTCTCATCGTTCCGATCGATGGCCGCGCGTCGAGCCCGGTGAAGATCACGCCAAACGGCGAGCCTTACCGCGCATCGTTCTCACCGGATGGGACTTGGATCGTCTACACCCTCCGTCACGAGGGCCGGAACGATCTCCACGCCGTGCCGCTCGCCGGAGGTAAAGACATCACGCTCACGAACGACGGCAAGAGCTGGAACGGCGTGTTCTCTCCCGATGGCAAGCAGCTCGCCTTCCTGCGCGAGCACGACGGCGTCGTCGATCTGTACGCCATGGATGTCGGCGACGCGCTGAGCGGGGGATCGCCGAAGGGCGCGACGAAGCTCACGCGCGGCGAGGGGATCGACGGGGCCTCACGGCCCTCATGGGGCGGCTAGATCAGGCGCCGGCGGATCTGCGCTGAGGCGAAGTCCATCGCGGCGACGGTGACGACGATCATGAAGATGATCAACCCTGCGGCGTGGTAGTTGAGCAGCTGGATCGATTGGAAGAGCAGGATGCCGATGCCGCCGCCGCCGACGTAGCCGAGGATCGGCGCGAGGCGCACATTCGCGTCGAGGCGGTAGATCGTGAACGAGATATAGGGATTGACGATCTGTGGGAGCACCGCGGTCCAGACCACCTGGAGCCGGTTCGCTCCCGTGGTCGTGATGGCCTCGAGGGGACCTGCGTCGATGCCCTCGATCGCCTCGGAGTAGAGCTTGCCGAGCACGCCGACGTTGTGGAAGGCGAGGCCGATGACCCCCGCGGCTGTCCCGATCCCAAGGGCGACCCCGCACACGATCACGACGATGAGCACGTCGATCGAGCGGATCACCGTGAAGACGAAGCGAACTGCGACGTAGATCCCGCTGGTGATGGGATGGCCGCTCATGATGTTCCGCGCTCCGAGGAACGAGAGCGGAATCGCCACGAGGATCGAGAAGCCCGTCGCGACGATGCCGAGGAAGATCGTCGCGATCATCTGTCCCTCGGCCGTGTCCCAGAAGGTCTCGAACTCGTTCTGCGGCGTGAGGATGCTCGTGTCCCATTGGAAGAGCTGAGCGACGACGCTCGCCGCGTACGCGGGGTTCGCGCGCGACAGATCGGGATCGGTGATGCGCAGGCCGACGTAGAAGACGAGGATCGCCCCCGCGATGAGTGAGAGCCGCCGCCAGTCCGTGAGCGGGCTGCGCTCGAGCTCGCGCGGCACGGGCAGGCCCCGCGCAACGAAGTACTCGGCCATCAGCGGTCCGGGATCCCGACGATGTGCGCCGCGGCGTCCGCCTCGACCTGCAGAAGCGCCTCGGTCGCGCTCATGGGTTGTGCCTGCGACCGGTCGGGGCCGATCTCCACTTCGACGGCGTCTTCGCCGTAGATCTCTTTGAAGCGTCGCTCGTCGATGTCCGCAGGCTTGCCGTCGAATGCGACCTTCCCCGCCTTCAATGCCACGACACGCGTTCCGTAGCGCCTCGCCAGCGAGAGGAAGTGCAGCGAGCAGATGACGGTGATGCCGTCCTTCTTGTTGATCTCCTCGAGGTACTTCATGACGGAGTGGCTGGTCGCGGGATCGAGGCTCGCGACCGGCTCGTCGGCCAGCATGAGATCCGGCCGCTGCATGAGCGCGCGGGCTATGCCGACACGCTGCTGCTGGCCTCCCGAGAGGGCATCGGCGCGCGCGAATGCTTTGTCCGGGATCCCGACGCGGCCGAGGTTCTCGAACGCCATCGCGACGTCGTCGCGCGATGGCCGCGAAACGAAGGTCCGCCAGAGCGGTCGATATCCAAGGCGCCCCGCAAGGGTGTTGCTCAGCACCGAGCTTCTGCGGACGAGGTTGAACTGCTGAAAGATCATTCCGATCCGGCGACGGATCCGCCGCAGGTCGGCGCCGCGCGCTTGGGTGACATCGATACCATCGAACACGATGCGTCCGCTCGTCGGTTCCACGAGACGATTGATCGAACGAAGCAGCGATGATTTTCCTGAGCCCGAGAGCCCGATGAGGACGACGAACTCGCCACGCTGGATCTCGAGCGACACGTGGTCGACGGCGCGCGTTCCGCCCGGATAGACCTTCACCAGGTCTTGGATAGAGAGGATCGCCGCCACTCCGGTCAGTTTATTGAGCGCAAAACAAAAAGGCCGCCGGTCCGACCCGGCGGCCTCTGCGTCGGATGGCGCTACGGAGCTTTGGTCGGAGAGGGCGTCGCCGCAGGCCTCGGCGTCGCGTTCGCGAGTCCGGCGACGTCGACACCAGCGAGCGCCGCGGCGTCCTTCATCGCGTCGTAGAACTTCGCGTCGATCTCCTGCATCCCGTCCCACTGGAAGAGCGCGGAGAAGACCTTCTTGCCGTCGTCGGTCTTGCTGTAGTCGATGAGCGCCTGCTTCACCTGCTTGGCGACGTCGTCAGGAAATCCCTTCGCGACCGCAACGCCATCGTTCGGGATCGGGCCGGCGGTGTCGATGACCTTCGTCTTGGTCTTGATGTCGGGAGCCGTCGCGACGAGGCTGTCGCGCGCGTCGATGAACGTCGCCGCACCGTCGACCGTCCCCTGATAGACGGCGAGTGCCGCCTGCGGGTGACCACCTGCGAAGATCGTGCTCGAGAAGAACGTCTTCGGCTCCTGTCCGGTCTTGTTCTTGATAGCGAGGGTCGGGTAGACGAAACCGGACGCCGACAGCGGATCGACGAACGCGAACTTCTTTCCCTTGAGCCCGCTGATGTCGTTGATTCCGCTATCAGCCTTCACGAGGATCTGCGACTTGTAGGTCGTCGAGAGCGCGCCGGTGTCGTCCTTTCGAAGCGCACCGATGACCGGCGTGCCGCAGGCCTTGCTGAGCAGCAGCGTCATCTGGAGCGGCGCGAAGAAGCCGACGTCGACGCTGCCAGAGCACATCGCCTCGACCTGCGCGGCGTAGCTCGTCATCGTGGTGACCTTCCAGGCGAGTCCGGTCGAGCGCTCGAGGGCGCTCTTGATGGCGGCGCCGTTCGTCGCGATCGTCGCCGCCTGTTGCGACGGCGTGAACGCGAGCGAGATCGGTCGGTCGAAGGACCCGACCCGCGGTCCGCTGGCTTTCGGTGCATTGGTCGCGCCGGTGGTGCCCGTCACGTTACAGGCGGCGAGCACGAGGCCCGCGGCCAGCGCCCACCCCAACGGGCCGCGCAGGGTGCTACGCATGAGTTCCCCTCCTCATTTGCCTCTCTGGAAGCGTCCGTATCATATTGCTTTGGATTGACCTTCCTCGCTCGTATCGCCGCGGCATCGCGCGCGAACGACAGCATCCTTTGTGTCGGTCTCGATCCCGAACCCGAGCTCATCCCCGAATCGCTGGGGCGCGGTCCGCAAGCGGCCGTGCGTTTCCTTCGACGCATCGTCCGCGCGACCGCGCAGCACGTCTGTGCGTACAAGCCCAACCTCGCCTTCTATGAGCAGTACGGCAAGGCGGCCATGGACGTGCTCGCCTTGACGCTCGAATCCATTCCGGACGACATCCCGGTGATCCTCGACGCGAAACGCGGGGACGTTCCGAACACCGCCGCGGCATATGCGCGCGCTCTCTTCGACAAGCTCCGCGCCGACGCGGTCACCGCGGCGCCGTACATCGGTCTCGACGCGATCGCGCCGTTCTGCGAGCCAGGGCGCTACGCGTTCGTCCTGGCGCGAACGAGCAATCCCGGCGCAGGCGACTTCCAGGATCTGGAGGTCGCCGGCCGGCCGCTCTACGAGCGCATCGTGGAGCGATGCGTCGAACGGTTTCCGAGCGAGCGCTGCGGGTTCGTGGTCGCCTCGACCTATCCTGACGAAGCGCGGCGCATCCGCGCCCTGGCGCCCGACCGTCTGTTCCTTATGCCCGGCGTGGGGGCGCAAGGTGGCGATGTCGAGATAGCCGTGCGCGCGGCGCTCGACGCAAACGGCGGGGGCCTTCTCGTGGCCCCGTCCCGTTCGGTCATCTACGCCGATCGGCAGGACTTCGAGCGTGGTGCGTCCGATGCGGCCCGGCGCATCCGCGAGGCGGCCAACGCCGCCCGCTCCGCCGCGGGAGTGCGCTGATGTTCGGCATCGGCATTCCGGAGCTCATGCTCATCATGGTCATCGCCCTGATCGTCCTGGGCCCCGAGCGCATGCCGCGCGTCGCGCGCGACCTCGGCAAGGTCGTCGGCGATCTGCGGCGCACCTCCGACGAGCTGCGCGAGGAGTTTCTCAACGCCGACAAGCTCGTGAACCGGGCCGCGGACGTCGCTGCCGCGCAAAGCGCGACGCCGACGCCAGCGGTCACAGCGAGCGCGCAACCGGTGCAGCCGAGCGAGCCTGCCGATCCGAACGAGACGCTCTTCGATCGCGAGATGCGCGAGGCGCGGGAGCGCCTCAAATCCCAGCGAAGCAACTGATCCGCCGGTTACGATTGGGTCGATGAATCGCTTCTTTCCGTGGGCCGTCGCACTCATCGCGTTCTTCGCGGTGTTCGTCGACATCCCGAAGCACCAGTTCTCGTTCCCCTTCCCGCCGAACTGCCCCGGCGTATGCGTGAACGCCGGACCGCTTCAGGTCAACCAGGAGATCAAGACCCATCTCGGCCTCGACCTACAAGGCGGAACGCAGCTTGTGCTGCAGATGAGGACCGCCGAGATCCCCGCGGGCCAGAGCGTCGCCGACTACAACGCGCGGGCGCGCAACGTCATCGACCGGCGCATCAACGGCCTCGGCGTGTCCGAGCCCGTGATCCAGGCGATCGGGGACGACAAGATCCTTCTCCAGCTCCCAGGGATCGACAACATCCAGCAGGCCAACGACATCGCGACGCGGCAGGCCAAGCTCGAGATCAAGGTCCCGGACAAGAACAATCCCGGCCAGTTCGTGTCGCTGACCCCGCCGCTGACGGGCGAGCACCTGAACCCGACCTACGTGACCTTTGACCAGGCGAACAACCCCGTCGTCAACTTCGAGTTCACCGGGACCGACGCCGATCGCTGGGTGCAGCTTTCGAAGGATTACCTCAACCAGCCGGTCCAGATCACGCTCGACGCGCAGCAGATCTCAGCGCCGACCATCCAGGTCGTGTTCACCTCAGGCAAAGGCATCATCCAGGGCAGCTTCACGGTCGATTCGGCGAAGCAGCTCTCCAACCTCATCAACTCCGGTGCGCTGCCGGTGTCGCTCGACGTCATCCAGTCCTCGCGTGTCGAGCCGACCCTCGGTCAGGACTCGGTGAAGCGCAGCCTCATCGCCGGGGCGGTCGGGCTGCTCCTGGTCGTGTTCTTCATGATCGTGTACTACCGGCTGCCCGGCGCGATCGCCGTGATCGCGCTCTTCTACTACACCGCGCTGACGTATGCGGTGTTCCGCCTCATCCCGGTGACGCTCACGCTCGCTGGGGTCGCCGGGTTCATCCTCTCGATCGGCATGGCGGTCGATGCCAACGTGCTGACGTTCGAGCGCCTCAAAGAAGAGCTGCGATCCGGAAAGTCCCTGCGCGTGGCCGTGGAGGAAGGCCGCAAGCGCGCCTTCCCGTCGATCTTCTATTCGAACCTGGCCACGGTCCTGACCGCGGTGATCCTCTTCGAGTTCGGGACCGGCACCGTGAAGGGGTTCGCGCTGACGCTCGGGATCGGCGTTGCCGTCTCGTTCTTCACGGCGGTGATCGTCACGCAGATGCTCCTGCATGGCGTGATCGAGTTCGCGTCGCTACGCCGGCGGTCGCTCTACGGAGTCGAGGAGCGCACACCCGAGCCCGGCCGTGAGGGCCGCGAGCCGCGGCCCGCGCCGGCGGTCTAGCCCCGCGCGTGCCGCTCTGGGGTCAGAGCCCATCCGGATGGTCAGCCACCAGGTCATGACCGGTCAACCAGCGTCAGGCCGGAACGGCGGTCCTCAGGCCGCCGCGAAGCTCAAGGCGGCGGCTTCCGGGTCCTCGTGGCCCGCGCTGCCCTATGCGGAGTGGAAGGACACGCTGAACGCGATCCACATGTGGACGCAGATCGTCGGCAAGATCCGTCTCGCCCTGACGCCGCTCGTGAACCATTGGTGGAGCTCGAGCCTTCAGGTGACGCCCTGGGGGCTGACCACCGGGACGGTGCCGAGCGGCGTCGGCGCGTTTCAGATCGAACTGGACTTTGTCGGGCACGAGCTGACCATCGCGACGCAGCAGGGCGCGCGCGAGGCGATGCCCCTTCGGGCGATGTCGGTGGCACAGTTCTATCGCGACCTACTCCACGCGATGGGCGATCTCGGGATCACCGCTCCGCAGATCGTCCCGGTGCCGGTGGAGGTCGCGGTGGCGGTCCCCTTCCTCGAGGACGTGCAGGTCCGCCCCTACGATCGCGAGCACGCTCGCTCGTTCGCGCACGCGCTCCTCAAGACGCATCTGGTGTTCGAGCGGTTCCGGGCGGGGTTTCTTGGCAAGGCGAGCCCGGTGCAGTTCTTCTGGGGAGGGTTCGACCTCGCCTCGGCGCGTTTCAGTGGACGGCGCGGGCCTGCGTACGCCGGCGGTGTCCCGCCGCACGTCAATGCACACGTGATGCACGAGGCCTACTCCCACGAGCTCATTGCGGCGGGGTTCTGGCCGGGAAACGCGGACGTGTCGCGCGCGGAGTACTACTCGTACGCGATGCCGGCGCCAAAAGACTTGCCATCCGCGAAGGTCCGGCCCGCCGCGGGCGGATGGCTCGCCGACCGCGGCGAGTTCGTCCTGCCATACGAGGCGGTGCGAACGTCCGCGGATCCGGAGGCGACGCTCCTCGAGTTCCTCGAGAGCACCTATGCCGCAGCGGCGGACCTT
>Ga0209376_1001425_pt1 | contig 24092 bp, 23 predicted proteins | sample GraSoiAngelo_134_FD_185891 | JGI IMG/M metagenome (GOLD analysis project Ga0209376, IMG submission 185891) | Grasslands soil microbial communities from the Angelo Coastal Reserve, California, USA - 14_0929_05_30cm (SPAdes) (version 2) | ecosystem: Environmental > Terrestrial > Soil > Grasslands ... | reverse complement strand
CGCCGCCCACGCCGTTCAAAATATTCGTCCTTTCAGCGGGAACATTTGGTATTTCGTGGCCCAAATTTCTGACCGCTGTCGTGATCGGACGGGGCATTCGATATTTTTCAGAAGGGCTCCTCGCAGTCGTGTATGGGCCCGCGGCGATTCGTTTTGTGCAGGATAACTATGGAATGGTGGGAATTGGGCTGGCGCTCCTGATTGTCGCGGGTGCAATTATATTCTTTCTTACAAGGCGTCGAGTCCGAAGTAGCGAAGCGTGAGAACAGGAATAACTTTAAAAGCCGAGATTGTGCTCATATTACTTTTGCTGTTTCCGGCGAGCTGCATCTCTAGAAAGCGTGTTCTTTCCGAAGAGCAGCGTTTGCTTCCAACCAAGACGGCGACTCGCTCCGAGTTGGTTCAAGAGCTGGAGGCCAGGAGCAATTCCATTCAAACACTTCAGGGGACAGTGTCTCTAGATCTTTCCGGAGGCGGTGCAAAGTCCGGCGTCTTGACGGAATACCATCAGACGACCGGCTATGTAGTGGTCGACCGGCCGAAGCAGATCCGTTTTAAAGTCGTGGCGCCAATCGTATTGTCTACAATAGCCGATATGGTATCCGACGGGCGGCAGTATCGGGTTTCTATTCCCGTTAAGAACCAGTTTCTCGTCGGTGACGTGAATGCTCCAGCAAATTCCAAGACCGCCCTGGCAAACTTGCGCCCGCAGCATCTATTGGACGGACTCTTTATAGACGTGCGGCCATACTTAAATAAGGCGCAGGTGAAGTCGGTCCTGGAGGAGGCCGTTCAGGGCCGCCGCAGTTATTATGTGTTCAGTTTTATCAACATTGGCGGTTCCGAAGCACAGTTGATGGAGAAATTGTGGATCGACCGGACCGATATGCAAGTATCGCGGAAACAGGTATTCGCGAAAGAGGGAAGACTCGAAACCGACGTCGAGTACTTGGACTACCAATCCGAAAGTACCGAATCCTTTCCTCAAACCGTCGTCATTCAACGGCCGCTTGAAGAATACACGCTGAAAATGACGTTTCAGAAGGCGGCGTTCAACCAGAAATTGGCCGATGACAGTTTCAACCTGGAGCGTCCGGAGGGCTCTGAGCTTGTACGGCTTACGCCCTGAATAATTTATTCGTATGAACAAGCAAATGATCATCGCGGGTCTTAAAGCGCGGCCCGTTCGGACTACAGTCAGCATTCTTGCGGTTGCACTTGAAGTGATCCTCATCCTTGTGGTCGTGGGGTTGACGTCGGGTATTTCCGATGAAACCGGAAGACGCACGGAAGGGGTTGGCGCTGATATCCTTTTGCAGCCGCCGAATTCATCGTTGTTCCTGGCATTGAGCAACACGACAATGCCGATCGTGCTCCGCGAAAGGTTGCGCGAGTTGCCGGGCATCAAGGCCATTGCTCCCGTACAGACTCTGGTCAATTCATCAGCGGGCCTGGAGATTATTTACGGAATCGAGCCCGACACATTCAATGCGGTCAGCAATGGCTTTATTTGGCACAAGGGACGGCTCTTCAACGCGCCGGATGAGGTCGTGGTGGATGATATCTATGCCAAGGCCAAAGGCGTTACCGTGCGGGATACCGTCGAGCTTGTGAACCATAAGTTCAAGGTATCCGGTGTTGTCGAACACGGTAAAGGCGCCAGGTTGTTCATTTCGTTGAAGACGGCGCAAGAGATGACGGGACAGACCGGGAAAGCTTCGTTATTTTTCATTAAATTGACCGATCCGGATCGCGTTCAAACCGCCATTGCGGAAATCAAAGGGCTTCTCGAAGGGTATGGCGTGATTCCTCTTCGGGAATACGCCAGGCTGATGATGTCGAACAGCATGCCGGCTTTAGACGCATTTATTTCGAGCGTGGTGTTTATCGCATTGTGCATAGGAGTCCTGGTGATTTTCCTTTCGATGTACACGACAATCACCGAGCGTACCCGCGAAATCGGTATTCTGCGATCCTTAGGCGCTTCCAGGAAGTTCATCGTTACTTTGATTTTCCAGGAATCGGCGGCCATTTGCTTGGCCGGCGCCTTGATCGGAATCGGTTCCAGTTTCCTGATTGCCAGAAGCATAATGGCGGTGTTTCCGACACTGACGATCTTGATTACACCCGATTGGATAACAAGGGCAGTGATATTCGCCGTCCTGAGCGGCATCATCGGATCGCTGTATCCTTCATTGAAGGCGGCAAAGCAGGACCCGGTCGAAGCTCTCGCCTATGAGTAGCGTTTGTGATAGAAATTGTAAGCTTCGGACTTAATCAATGAAAACTTTGCTGGAAACAGCCGGTCTTCGTAAGATCTACGCGGCCGGCAAAATTCAAATCGAGGCGCTTCGAGGAGTTGACCTCCGAATTCGCGAAGGTGAGCTAGTTGCGATCATGGGTCCATCCGGGTGCGGCAAATCCACTCTGATGCACGTTCTCGGGGCCATGACGAAGCCTACCGCAGGCAAGGTCGTCATTGATGGTCAAGAAGTCTCGGGAATGGGTGACAACGAACTCACCAGGATTCGAAGGGATAAAATCGGTTTCGTGTTCCAGAAATTCAACCTGCTTCCGACCTTGACGGCTCGTGCCAATATTGACATCGCCCGTTATATACACGGAAATGGCGTTCGTTCGAACGGTCACGACGAGCATTTAAGTGAGATCCTTCAGTTGCTGATGATCGAGAATATGATGGGACGAAAGCCTTCCGAGCTTTCCGGCGGCGAGCAGCAGCGCGTCGCAATTGCGCGAGCTGTTGCAAACCAACCCGCTATCCTGCTTGCGGACGAGCCCACGGGCAGCTTGGATTCGAAAAATTCCGAAATCGTCTTGAACATGTTCCGGGAATTGAATCACAAATTCAAACAAACCGTTATTTTGGTCACGCATAATCCCGAACTTGCTGCTTTCACCGACAGGCTCATTGAGATGCGCGACGGCGTCATCGTGGGCGACAACGATTCTTTTTCCTGGGACACTGTTGGGGAAATTCGGGGCCAGACGGATGAATTCCCTTTTTTCGAAGTACAAAAATAGGGAATTCATCCGTCTGGCCCCGAATTTCCGTTGCGCAGTGTATGAAGCGTTTACTATTATGGTCGTTTGAGCGAGGGTCCGTTCAATACGATGTGATCTGCGTCGTCATCCTCGCCTTCATCTTCATCACACCGCCCGCTATCTTCAATGACCGTCCGGAGTTCGTACGAATTTCCGATGATCAAGCAATTCGCCAAACAAGCGATGATGGCGGCCACACGGTTTTTACCGTCAAAGTAAATACGGAGCAAGCTGCTGTGGATCGTCTGAAAGCCATGCTGGGTGGAGCTGTTACGATTTCACGGACCGAACCGGTCTACGACACGACAGGAGCATTGGTCGCGTACTCAATTTGGATTGAACGGTAATCCTCAGAAATGAAACCAAGAAAACCAGCCACAAAAAAGCACAAAAGTCACAAAATAACTTTTGGTGTCTTTTGTGCCTTTTTGTGGCTGATTCCTGCTTCGCAGACTCGGGCTAACGGCTACACGCTTGACCAGATATTCGCGAAGATGGACGAAGTCCAAAAGCGTTTTCGTTCGGCTGCAGCCGATATCGAACGTACGCACGTGACGGTTCTTGTCAATGATAAGGACATCAGTTCGGGAAAGTTCTACTACACGCGCCGCGGCAAACAACCCCGTGTCAAGCTCGAGCTTTCAAAGCCCGCTCCCCAGTATCTTCTAATCGACAAGGGTAAGCTGCAATTGTACACGCCGAATCTGAAACAAGTTCAGGAAGCATCCATTAGCGGCCATCAAGATAAGGTCGAAATGTTCATGGCGCTTGGTTTTGGGCAATCGAGTCAGGATTTGAAGGATAATTTCGATGTTCGCTTGGCCGGCGAAGAGGCTCTTAACGGCAAGAAGACGTCGGTTCTCGAACTAAAGCCGAAAAATTCTGCGATGTTCAAATCCGTCCAAATGTGGATGGATCAGCAACGGTGGGTTGCGGTGCAGATCAAGACGACGGAAAGCGGCGGCGACTACATGGTCCTGAGGTTTTCCAACATCAAACTCAATGTGAACCTTCCGGATTCAATCTTCGACCTGAAAATGCCGAAGGACGTCCGTGTCATCAAGATATGACGCGCTGTTGGCGTTCGACCGCGGAAAGCTCCCGCCACGTATACCAAATCCGCTGAGATACGGTCCAGTTCGAAAGGATCGCCATCACCCAGAGCGCAGCGGCCATGCGATCCCATAACGACCCAATAATCAGCAGAACTATCCGCTCCGGCCGTTCGAGAAACCCCACTTTGCAGGCCGGTATCAGCGACTCGGCTCGCGCGCGTGTGTAGCTGGTAAGAACAGAACCGATCAGCACCAGGCCGGTGAGTCCGACGTAAAAGATGCGATTGATTTTCGCGTACCAGATAATCAGGCCGAGCAGAAGCAGCAAATCCGAGTAGCGATCGATGACGGAATCAAAAAACGCGCCGAACTTCGTCTCGCGTTTTGTACGGCGAGCCACCTCGCCGTCCACGATATCGAAAATACCGGCGAACATTATGACGAGGCCGGCCCAGCTGAAGATGCCTTTCGCAAACAGGACCATCGCGAAAATGTTGATCACCATTCCGATCAACGTCAGGATGTTCGGATGGATGTGAAGGCTCGCCAGACCTTTCACTATGGAATCGACAACGCGTTTGCCGCCGGCTCCGATCCGTCCGGTGATGGATTTGGGCTCATGCATCGCTTTTCTGATCGTGCATTGTGGTGAAGCTGATGATCTCGAATGTGCGCGTTCCCGATGGAATTTTCACTTCGACTGTGGCGCCTTCCCGTTTATTCAAAAGGCTGCGGCCTATCGGCGATGTCGTTGAGATGAGACCTGCCGCGACATTGGCGTCTTCACTCGTTACCAGCTTATAAGTGACCTCCTCGTTCTTGTCAACGTCGAGAAGGACGACTTTCGAACCGAGCGATATCCGGTCCCGGGGAATCTTATCAAAGTTGATCAATGATAAATCGGCCAGCCGTTGCTTGAGCTGACCCAAGCGAACACGCACGAAATCCTGCCGCTCCCGCGCAGCCTGGTAATCGGCATTCTCGCTGAGGTCGCCCAAAGCCGCGGCGATTTTCAAGGCCTTTGGCAGTTCTTCGCGCAACTCCTTCTCCAAAGACTGGATTTCTTCTTCTAATTTTCTTTTGATGTCTGAACTCACTTTGAATGCCTCAAAAGAGCTTAAAAGATATCGTCAAGAATTTTTTGGGATTCTGTCTGAAATCGTACAACAGTTTTTGAATCTCCGAAGAGCTCTGGTTCAGGCTGTTGTAAAGCGTCGGGTCTTTGATGAACTTACCGGCTGTACCTTCCCCGTTTTGGATGGAGGAAACCAGCATGGAGAACTTGTTTACCGATTCGCGAAATTCGTTATAGATAGTTTCATCCTTGCTGAGTTTTCCGAGAGTCCCCTCACCTCGATTGATGCGGTCGGTGACGGATTCGACGCGCGCAAGTATCCGGTCGGTTTTGTCGTAGACCGCTGAATCGTTCAGGAACCTGGCTGCCGTACCGTGCCCGTGCTGAATCCCGTCAATCAACGCATCGACGCGATCCATCGTGTGATTCATGCGCTTGTATAGTTCGTCGTCGGAGACCAATTTGCCGACGGTTCCGTTTCCGCTTCGCATGTCACGAACGAAGTCATGCGCTTCCCCCACGAAGGCGTGCGCTTCATCCATCGCCGCGTTAGCGTTGTCATAGATGGAGGTGTCGCTCAAAAGTTTTCCCAACGTTCCTTCGCCGCGCTCCACACGTTCCGCCATTTTCTTTACATCATCGCTGAGTACCTGCAGGTTGGCGACGAAGTCGTTTGTGCCCTGCACAATTTTTCGGATGTCGCCCTCTTCCGAGCCCTCTATTGCGCCGCCATCCTCGATAACCTGGCCCGCTTCGCTGCCTCGCGTGATGTCGACCGCCGAGTCGCCAAGAAGACCGATGGTCCTAATGCTGACCTTAGAATCCGTGCGAATGATATTTTGATATGTCTGGTCCAGGCGCAGTTCCGCTTCGACCGCTTTTTGGGGATCCGCCATTTTCGAAATGCGCACGGCGTTAACGTTCCCGATCGTCACACCTTCCAGATGAACTTCTGCCCCGGTCCTGAGGTTATTGGCATTTTGAAAGTATGCAAGGATCGTGTATTTCGGACCGAAGAACCCCGTTTGACCGCCGATAAAGAAAATGGCCACTGCTAATAGCAGGAAACTAACGATGACGATAATGCCGACTCGTAGTTCCGTCCATGCAAGTGAGCGACGTTGCACCATACATTCCTCCTCTCAGATCTTACAGGTTCGCGCTTTGTTTTAGTGTGGCATCAGGCCAAGAAGCGTTTGATGTACTCGTCCTTGGACCGGCGAAGAACTTCGTCCGGTCCTTCAAAAATAATTGTGCCGTCACGAAGCATGAGAAAGCGTGTATTGGCGATGCAGACGAAATTATCTTCCGTATGGAAGTTGATTTGCCGGCCGCCGTTAGTGGCATATTCCGTAGCCAATGTGAAGGCATCACGCATCCGGTGCGTCACGAAAACTCCGGTAACACTCTTGATATCACGAAGCGTGATGATGAGTTCATTGATCTTTTTTGAAGTGACCGGATCCAGCCCCGCCGTCGGCTCATCATAGAGCATGATCTCAGGTTCGCCGATCAGAGCGCGGGCTAAGGCGACGCGCCGCTTCATTCCGCCGGAAAGTTCCGCCGGCATCTTATCGATCGCTTCTTCCAGCCCCACAAAACCTAAGCTCTGCCGGACTTTGGCATCGATTTCATCTTCATCGACGCCTAATTCGTAAAGCCTGTATGCGACGTTCTCTCGCACGGTCAAAGAGTCGAAGAGCGCCGATTCCTGAAAGACCATTCCGATTTTCTGGCGCACGCTGATGAGCTGCCGCTCGTTGGATTTGCTGATCTCTTCGCCTTCGACGAAAATCTGTCCCGCATCCGGTTTATCGAGACCCATGATGAGCTTCAGGATCGTCGATTTACCCGAGCCGCTGGCCCCAATAATGATTTTTGTCTCTCCGCGGAATACCGAGAATGAGATCCCATTGAGAACAGCCGTGTCGCCGTAGTATTTGACGACGTTTTTCATTTCCAGAATCGGTTCCGTCATCGTGTGTAAACCAGAATCAGACGAGTGAGAAAGAGGTTGAAAATGATGATCAGAATTGATGATACAACCACGGCCTGCGTCGTCGACCGCCCTACGCCCTGGGTGCCTCCGTAGGTTCGCAGGCCGCAGTGACAACTCACTATGGCAACCGTAGCGCCAAAAACAAGCGGCTTGAGCAAGCCGCCGAAAAGATCCATATAGCTGAGGCCATTCCAGGCGCGGGCCAGGTAAAGATTTGCGCTGATTCTCAAGACAAAGACCGATGTGAACAGGCCGCCCAGGATGCCCATGGCATCTGCCATTACCGTTGCGACAGGCAGCATCGACGTCGTCGCCAATAGTCGAGGCACAACGAGTTTCTTAATAGGATCCGTCCCTAAGGCGCGCATCGCGTTGATTTGCTCGGTAACGAGCATCGATCCCAACTCCGATGCGATCCCGGATCCCACGCGGCCTGCGATCATCAATGAAGTCAGCACCGGGCCCAGTTCCCGCACCAGCGAAACCGCCACGAGCTGTCCCGTGAAGGCGACTGCTCCAAACGTGGTTAGGGTTTTGGATGATTGCAGGGTCAGGACGGCGCCTGTAAAGAATCCGGTGAGCATGACTACTGTCAGCGATCCGACACCAACAATATCCATTTGGGTCAGGATGTCGCGAACGTAAAACGGCCGGCGGAACATCGCCGCGAAAGCCTTTCCCGCCAAGGAGGATACATCCTGCACCTCCTTCACGGCAGCTTTCGGCGAAACGGGCATCCTCGTCATCGTAACGAAAAGATTCCATAGAATCTAGGATATACTCCAACCATGTTGAGCTTCCGAACGGCCGGCGAGTCCCATGGCCAGGCGCTGATTGCTCTCGTAGAAGGCATCCCGGCTCACCTTCCCATCGATTTCGATTTTATCGATCACGAACTGAAGCGGCGGCAAAGTGGTTATGGCCGGGGCGGCCGTATGAAAATCGAGCGAGACCAGGTTCGTTTTCTCTCCGGAGTGCGGCACGGAAAGACCATCGGAAGTCCGATCGCTATGATGGTCGAGAACCGGGACTGGGCGAACTGGGAAGAAATCATGTCCGTTCGCGAGATTAGCGGGGAGGCAGCAACAAAACGGCGTGTGACGCGTCCCCGCCCGGGCCATACCGATCTGGCAGGCTCTTTGAAATATAACCACACCGATGCCAGAAATATTCTCGAGCGCTCCAGCGCCCGCGAAACGGCTGCACGCGTCGCCGCCGGCGGTCTTGCGAAAGTATTCTTGAAGGTATTTGGAATCGAGGTACTTAGCCATACGACAGCCATCGGCAAGGCGCGAGTTCCTGAAGACCTCACAGTATCATGGCAACAGCTTGAAACGATTCGCGACGACGAGGTTGTGCGGTGTGCACTGCCCGATATTGCTCGAGAAATGGTTAAAGAGATCGAAACCGCTCAAAAGGATGGCGACACGGTTGGCGGTACTTTTGAAGTCGTTGCCAGGGGCGTGCCTGTTGGGCTTGGTTCGCACACCGGCTGGGATACGCGCCTGGACGGACGGTTGGCTCAAGCTGTCATGTGCGTCAACGCCGTCAAAGCCGTTGAGATTGGAAAAGGCGTGCGAATCGCGTATACGCGGGGTTCTCAAGCGCACGACGAAATTGCCTACGATAACCAGCAGCGCCGCTTCTATCACCTGACAAACCGGGCTGGGGGTGTTGAGGGGGGAATCACGAACGGAGAGGAAGTGCGGATTGTGGGCTATCTCAAACCCATTGCGACTTTGAAGAAAGCATTGCGATCTGTCGACATGGTCACGAAAGAACCCTTTCTTGCGCAGTATGAAAGATCGGATACGTGCACTGTTCCCGCAGCCGGTGTCATTGGCGAATCCATGGTCGCCCTTGTCCTGGCCACGGCATTTCTTGAGAAGTTTGGCGGGGACTCCGTCGAGGAAACAACGCGGAACTACAACGCGTACTTGGAACAATTGCGAGCGTATTAAGTGCTAAACTTTTATAAGTTAGCGCCGAAATTATGATTCGACCGATCGTTCTTTGGGGGGCCGAAGTGCTGGAGAAGCCGTCGCAGCCCGTGAGCAAAATCACGGATGCCGAAATCAAGCTTGTCCAGGACATGATTGAAACTATGTACAAAGCGCCAGGCGTCGGTTTGGCTGCCCCTCAGGTCGGTGTTTCCAAGCGGATCATGGTCACCGACGCGACCGGCGGTGAAAAGAAGGATCATCTGTTGACCATATTGAATCCGGAAATTGTTGCCACCGAGGGAGAACAATTCGAAGAAGAAGGCTGTTTGAGCATACCCGGCTTCTCAGCCGTTGTCGCCCGGCCGAAAAAAATCGTTTTGCGTGGCGTTGATCTCAATGGAAAAGAAATTATTCTCGAAGGCTCCAACCTGCTCGCACGCGCCTTCTCCCATGAGATCGATCACCTCGACGGTAAATTTTTCCTGGACCATTTGAGTTTCATCAAACGCGACATAATCAAAAGGCGGATCAGGAAACTTATTCGCCAGGGGAAGTGGGAATAAAGCTGGCCTTCATGGGAAGTGCGACATTCGCGCTGCCTTCGCTCGATCGGCTGTTCGAACGCGGTTACGAAATCAGAGGCGTCATCACCCAGCCCGATAAGCCCAGCGGCCGTGGCCAGATTTTGCATTCTCCGCCGGTCAAGGGCCGCGCTTTCGACTTGCACCTGCCCGTCTATCAGCCGGCATCATTAAAGACAGAGGAGACGCAGAGTCTCATTCAAGCGCTTGGCCCGGACCTGGTCGTCGTCGTCGCGTACGGAAAAATTCTTCCACCTTGGTTGCTCCACTTTCCTCCCAACGGTTGTATCAATGTACATGGTTCGATCTTGCCGAAATACCGCGGCGCTGCGCCCGTGCATTGGGCAATCGCGAACGGCGAGACAAGCACGGGTGTATGCACGATGCTGCTCGATGAAGGTCTCGATACGGGACCCGTTTATTTGTGTCGGGAAACGGGGATCGGTGTGAACGAAACCGTAGCCGAAGTTTATGACCGCCTGGGGGACATGGGCGCGGACCTGTTGATCGAGACGCTAGAGGGTGTGCTGAAGGGCTCGCTCCAGCCAAAACCTCAGGATAATTCCAAGGCGACATTTGCGCCGATGCTCAAAAAGGAACACGGATTCATTGACTGGCGCGTAGCCGCGGTTGAAATTCACAATCGCGTCCGCGCGTTCAATCCATGGCCCGGGACGGTAGCGAAGTTTAGGGGCGGGACGTGTAAGATTTTGAATACGGCTGTAGAGGCGCAATCCGGCGCTCATAGAGCGCCGCTACAGCCAGGTTCAATGGTCACTTCCAAAAACTTCTTAACAGTCGTATGTGGCGATGGAGATTTACTCAAGATTATGCGGATACAGCCTGAAAACCGAAAAGCGATTTCCGGCGTGGATTTCGTAAATGGGGCGCGAATTGAGCCCGGTGAAAAATTCGAATCCCTGGTGGATAATTAATCCATGCGCGAAGCCCGCTTCGATAATGTCGAATCCGATCGGAAACAGGTGAGCCGTTTTTCGCAGTGGTCCAGCATGATTCTGTTGGCAGCGATTCTGACCGTGGCCGGAATCGTCAGCGCGCTGACAGCGATGCGTTTTGCGATTCGCGGTCGCGAGGTCGAAGTACCGCGGCTGGCTGGGAAGACCGCAGACGAAGCGAAGGAAATTCTCAGTCACAGGGGTTTGTTGCTGAAGGTGTCAACGTCACGCTTCAGTTCAAACGTGCCGGAAGGATATATTCTGGATCAGATTCCGCCTTCCGGAAGCCGGCTGAAAATTAATCGTACCGTAAAGGTGCTTCTTTCACTCGGAGAACGCCGCTTCCCCGTACCGAATCTCGTCGGGACGAGTCTGCGCGCTGCCCAGCTCACGCTGTCGCAGCGCAAGCTTGCCCTCGGCAAGGCGTTGTACGCGCATACTTCCGAAGGCGAACCCTCCACGGTTGTTTATCAGGCGCCGAAGCCTGGAACACAAGAGGGCAGTGATCCGTCGGTCAACATACTCATTTCGCTCGGGCCACCAGCCGAGTATTTCATCATGCCCGATCTGATCGGGAAAGCGGCAGACCTCGTCGCCTCTCGGGTTCGCAATGAAGGCTTCCGCATTGGTAAGATCAACTATCGAAAATATCCAGGGGTTGATCCCGGCGTCGTCATTCAACAAAAACCACAGGCGGGGTATCGTCTGACCAAGTCGGATCTCGTGCTTCTGGACGTGAGTCAGTGAGCATCCGGATCGCACCCTCGATTTTGTCGGCGGATTTCGCCGCTCTGGGAGAAGAAATACGCAAAGTAGAGGAAGCTGGAGCGCATCTGATTCACGCGGACGTTATGGACGGCCACTTCGTTCCGAACATCACCATCGGTCCGCCCGTTGTTAAGTCGATTCGGAAAGCCACGAAGCTTCCTCTGGATGTGCATCTAATGATCTCCGATCCCGACAAATACATTCCGGCCTTTGTGGATGCCGGCGCGGACATGCTGACCGTACACGCCGAAGCTACGATTCATCTGGACCGGACACTGAATTTCATCCGCTCACAAAACATCGGCGCGGGAGTCTCAATTAACCCGGCGACACCGGTTCGAAACGTGGAGCACGCCGTGGCTTTGGCCGATATGTTGCTCATCATGACCGTGAATCCGGGCTTCGGCGGGCAAGCCTTCATTCCCTACACTGTGGAAAAAATTCGTGAAGCCCGGCAACTTATTGAAAATCGGAATTATCGGTGTGTCATCGAAGTTGATGGCGGCATCGATACCGATACGGTTCCCGACGTCGTGCGGGCCGGCGCCGAAGTTCTCGTTGCGGGTTCGGCGATCTTTCATAGCCCCGAACCGGCCCGGAAGATTAAGGAAATGCTGGAAATAGCCGCTTCGGTCGGGTATCATCATGGATACGTGTGACGACCCACCTCTGAGGTATGAAATGAGGAAGTTTTTCTTAGTTTTGCCATTATTTCTATTTCTGCTCAGTTGCGGAAAAAAAGTTGCGACCAACGCACCGGCCAGCAACTTGGATGAGCCGGATCGAGTCCTTTTTGAAAGAGCGATGCACGATCTGGAGAAAAACAAATTCATCGTCTCCCGTTTGAGTCTGCAGACGCTGATCAATACCTACCCGGACAGTGAGTTCCTGCCACAAGCCAAGTATGCGCTGGCGGAATCCTTTTACCGGGAAAGCTCGAATTCCTCCATGAACCAGGCAGAGGCCGAGTTCAAGGATTACATCACGTTTTTTCCGACGAGCCCTTTGGCGGATGATGCTCAGCTGAAAATTGCGCTCACCCATGTCCGCCGCATGGAGAAGCCGGACCGGGACCGGACGCAGGCCATATTAGCCGAATCGGAATTGAAGGCGATGATCGAGAATTATCCCGACAGCCCCTTGCTTGACGAGGCGAAGGAGAAATTGAGGGAAGTCCAGGAAGTGCTTGCGCAGGGTGTGGACAGGATCGCGGACTTTTACTACCTGAGAAAGTCTTATCCTGCTGCGATTGCTCGTTATAAGGAAATCATGACCAAGTATCCGGACTATTCGAAAATGCCGGATGCTCTTTACTCTCTGGCGGAGTCATTGCGCCACAGCAACAACGAACCAGAGGCCGCTATCTACTATGCCCGCATTGTTACCGATCATCCGCTTTCGGACCGCGTTGAAGAAGCAAAGCACCGCCTGACTGCTATGAACATGCCCATTCCGGAGGCAAATCCAGTTGCTCTAGCTCGTGCCCAGGCTGCTCCGCGTGACGAAAGGAGCGTTATCGGCAAAATGTTCGGTCTGGTCCGGCATCGGTCTCCGGTTTCGACCGATACGGCAGCGGCCTCTTCTGCTGCTGAGGCAGAAGAGAACACCGCACCAAGCAGTGTCAGAGGGGGCACAGCCGGCAGTGGAGATACGGCGGGTGATTTCACTATCGACCCCAAGGTAGTGCAGCCGGCCAAGCCGCCGGCAAAGAAACTCCGCTGACGCCGGCAATCGAGCTTGAACTAGAGGGGCGGACTTGGTCCGCCCCTCTTTTGTAACCGGGCGTTGCGTGTGAACGAAATTGGAATGGATGGCCCGCCCTCTCCCCGCAAGGGAGAGGGACCGCTCCCCGATCCATTCACACCTTCTAAGTCCGCCGCTTTTTTGACGAATCGGCATGAAACCAAAAATCCTGTTAGCTGATGACAGTCCGACGATTCGCCGGCTTGTCGCACAGACCTTCGCTGACGGAAGTTTTGAAATTGTAGAGGTCAGCAATGGCGAAGCGGCAATCAAGGCATTCGAGGAAGCGCGGCCGAGCATCGTTCTAGCCGATATCTACATGCCTGGAAAGAACGGTTATGAAGTGTGCTCCTACGTCCGGAGTCATTCCACGCTCGGAGCAACTCCTGTTGTATTGCTGGTCGGCGCGTTCGATGCGTTCGACGAGGGAGTGGCTCAAGGAGCCGGCGCTACGGCAAACATTACAAAACCCTTCGAGCCGGCTGCCTTGATCGAATTGGTGAAGTCGCTGGTGTCGGCGCAGGCCCGACCGGAACCACAGCCAGAACCGGAACGGGAAATGGAAAAGCCGAAGGAACCTGTGACAGCAGACGTCAATTCGGCCGCACCGGTTGAAGAAAAGGCTGAAGATCTGCTCGGGCTCGAAACAATATTCAATGCCGAGCCCGAGCAGGAGAAGACTTCGAGCGCCATTAGCGATGATGACATCGATCGCATTGCCGACCGGGTGATCCAACGGCTCTCGACGCAAGTTATCGAAAGCATTGCTTGGGACATTGTGCCTGACATTACGGAGAAGATCGTCCGCGAGGAATTGAAAAGAGACCGATGAAGGTTGAAATCTCCAAAACCTACGAGGCGAAAGAAGTCGAAGGGCGCTGGTACCAATTGTGGGAATCACGAGGCTATTTCCGTGCCGATGCGAAATCCGATCGGCCCGTTTTCTCGATTGTAATACCGCCTCCGAATGTCACCGGCTCCCTGCATATGGGTCACATGCTCAATCACACGGTTCACGATGTGATCGTGCGCCGGAAGCGGATGCAGGGTTTCAACACGTTGTGGCTTCCAGGAATGGATCATGCTGGCATCGCCACCCAGAATGTCGTCGAGCGGGAACTCAAAAAAGAAGGTCTGAGCCGCCACAACATCGGACGAGAAAAATTCGTTGAGCGTGTCTGGCAATGGAAGGAGCAATACGGCGGAATCATTTTGAAACAGATTCGGCGTATCGGGGCCTCCTGTGATTGGTCGCGCGAACGGTTCACACTGGATGCCGGTTTATCGCGAGCTGTCCGTGAAGTCTTTGTCCGCTTGTACCAGGAAGGACTCATCTACCGCGGCAAGCGGCTCATCAACTGGTGTCCCCGCTGCATGACCGCATTGTCGGATCTGGAGGTTATCTACCAACCTGTCGATTCGAAGTTGTATTACATTAGGTATCCGCTGAAAGGCCGCGATAACGCGTTCGTCGAAGTCGCAACCACACGGCCCGAAACGATGCTCGGCGACACAGCCGTTGCCGTTAACCCCAATGATGAACGGTACACAAACTACAAAGGCGAAGCAGCGATTTTGCCCTTGATGAATCGTGAAATTCCGTTCATCCAGGACGATGTCGTCGATCCTCGGTTCGGAACGGGCGTTGTGAAAGTGACGCCGGCGCACGATCCAGCGGACTTTGAAATGGGCCAGCGGCACGGTCTGTCGCAAATAAGCGTCATTGGCGAAGATGCGAAGATCACTCCGGAAGGCGGCCAATACCGAGGCCTAGACAGAACCGAAGCCCGAAAACGCGTGCTCGCGGATCTGGAAGCGCAAGGTCTGCTTGCCCGAATCGAGCCGTTTACACATAACGTCGGGCACTGCCAGCGTTGTCATACCGTCGTCGAACCGCTGCTGTCGACGCAATGGTTCGTGAAAATAAAACCCCTGGCGGAACCTGCCATTGCTGCAGTCGAAGAAGGAAGCACGCAATTTGTACCATCAAATTACGCGAAAACTTATTTCGAATGGATGCACAACATTCGCGACTGGTGCATCTCGCGTCAATTATGGTGGGGACACCGTATCCCCGCATGGTATTGCGACCAGTGCGGCGAAATCGCTGTTTCGCGAACAGATCTGGATCGCTGCCCGAAGTGCGCCTCGGCGAAGATCCGGCAGGATGAGGACGTGCTCGATACGTGGTTCAGTGCGGGTCTGTGGCCGTTCTCGACTCTGGGTTGGCCCGATCAGACCGACGATCTGAAGACATTTTATCCGACCACACTGCTCATCACCGCCTACGACATCATTTTCTTTTGGGTCGCACGCATGATGATGTTCGGCCTGAAGTTCATGAAGGAGGTTCCGTTCAAAGCTGTCTACATTACCGGAATCATTCGCGATGCCGAGCGCCAAAAAATGTCTAAATCGAAAGGCAATGCTGTGGACCCGCTGGAGATCTGCGACCGATTCGGCACGGATGCTGTGCGGTTTGCTCTGGCCCGCATGGGCGCCCCGGGTACCGACATTGCTGTTTCCGATGAATTGCTGGACTCCTATCGGGCTTTTGCAACCAAGATTTGGAATGCCGCAAGATTCATCTTCAGGCAAGTCGATGAAGCGGATCGGTTGCCGTCCAGTGCCGATTTGAAACATTCAAACTTGGCGTTGGTCGACCGCTGGATCTTGTCGCGCCTTGCGTGCGTAACGGAAACGGTTAACCGTTCCATCGAACTGTACAATCTCCACGAAGCCTCGCGGCACGTTTACGACTTCTTCAAGCATGAGTTCTGCGATTGGTACCTCGAGATGATCAAGCTCGATCCCGAGCCCTCGAAGCCTGTGTTGCTGTATGTTTTCGAGACGGCTCTGCGTCTGCTGCATCCGTTCATGCCTTTCATCACTGAAGAATTGTGGCAGAACCTCCCGCACAAAGGTGAATCGATCGTCATCGCGGCATACCCGGAATTTGATTCTGAGTTGGTGGACGAACGTGCGGAATCGCAGACGGAATTGGTGCAAGAGATCATTGTCAAGGTCCGTAATATTCGCGCCGAGATGAATGTCGATGCCAAACAGACGGTTTCCGTTCGCATAGCGACAAACGATCCACAACTGACTCAACTGCTCTCCAACGCGCGTGAGTACATTTTTAAATTGGCGCAAGTGAATCAGGTCGAGATCGTTCCGAGACTCTCAGGAGACAAACTCGCCGCACAAGCAGTGGCGGGCGGCCTCGCTCTGGAAGTTCCCCTTGTAGGTTTGATCGATCTCGAAGCGGAGCGGCTCCGGCTCAAAAAAGAACTGGAGAAGATCCAGCGGGAGATCGACAAGCTGGAACGAGCACTCGCAAACAACAGCTTTGTGGAGCGCGCACCAAAAGAGGTTGTCGAAGAGAACCGGCGCCGGCTCGCAGACTACCGTGGTCAGGCCGCAAAACTGGCCGAGGGCTTGAATCGGTTAGAGTAGACCCTCTCCCAGAGGGAGGGTTTCTCCTGCGCGTGACTGCGAACGCTGATGGACAGGAAACTCGACGAGCTTCTGTACGCCCTGATGCAAAACATGATGATTACCGTTTCCGGCGAGAAGCTCGCCCGTGACCTCAACGTGTCGCACTCGACTCTAGCGCGATGGATCGAGAAGCTCCGCGAGGCAGGAGTCGAAATCCGAGGCGAGTTGTTTACCGGATACCGTCTCGCTCGTTTGCCCGATGTTTTGCTCCCTCAGCTGATCCGGCCGCGCCTTCGAACGACGATGATCGGCCGGGTTCTCTATCACTTTTACAGCGTCGACTCCACAAACGCCTTCGCAGCCCGGCTTCTGGCTCATGGACACAAGATTGCCGAAGGCGCAGTTATGATATCGGAATCGCAAACATCGGGCCGCGGAAGGCTCGGACGGAACTGGCACTCGGAACGCGAGGCAGGACTCTACTTCTCAATAGTACTTTTTCCTAAAGCGCCGCCGAGCCTTGCGCCTCTATTCACACTAGCTACGGCCGTCGCCATGCACAATGCTAGTGAGCGTTACACGGGATTGGATATCGATATCAAGTGGCCGAATGACCTGCTTGTTGACGGTAAAAAGTTCTGCGGAATCCTCTCCGAGATCCAGGCCGAAGTTGACTTGGTGAAGAACATGGTCATCGGCATCGGTGTGAACGTCAATCACGAAACCCTTCCGCCTGACATTGCGGACCGGGCGACGTCCCTGCGCATCGCGTCGGGCCGAATCCAGTCGCGTATCGAGATTTTGTTGGAGTTTTTCGAAGAGTTCGAGAACATCTATATCGAGTTGGAGAGAAAAGGCCCGCGCAGCATTATCGAGCAATGGACCAGCTTTTCCAGTTTCGCGACCGGGCGTCGTATCGAAATTCACGACGGTGTGAGGAAGATCACCGGCGTCACACGCGGCCTGAATGCACTGGGCGCCCTGCGTATCGAACAGAAGAGTGGCCAGCTTGAAGAGGTCTACAGCGGCGAGGTTGTGAGTTGGGAATGAGGGGGGAGAATATTCCCCTCCTCGCAGAGGAGGGGGTGGCGCGAAGCCGCAGGCTGAGCGCCGGGGTGGTCAGCTCGGACTTTGTCCTCGCATCCACCCCTTCTCTGCCAGGAGGGGAATCAAAACCATGCTCTTAGCAATCGATCTCGGTAATACAAACACTGTTTTTGGTGTCTACGACGGCGAGAGGCTTGTCAGGCATTGGCGGCTGTCCACGCAGAAGGACCGAACCGTCGATGAATTCGGCATCCTTCTCCGGAATCTGTTCGCTCTCGAAAGGATCGATGCGCAGAAGATCCGGAAGGTCATCATTGCTTCAGTGGTTCCGCCTCTGGACCCCGTTCTGAACGAGATGGCTGTAAGTTATTTCTCGGTTAAACCGATATTCGTTACGCACGAAAATGCCGGCATCCCGATCCTCTATGACGATCCGCGCGAAGTTGGCGCCGATCGCATTGTGAACGCTGTTGCTGCGATTCGCAAATATGGAAAGCCGGCCATCGTTGTGGATTTCGGTACTGCGACGACTTTTGATGTCATCACAGCGGCCGGTGAATATCGAGGGGGTTTGATTGCGCCGGGTGTCGTCATTTCGGCTGAGGCGCTTTATGAACACGCGGCCAAACTGCCTCGGATCGAAATTCAAAAGCCGGCAAAACTCGTCGGTACGTCGGCCATCACAAGCATGCAGAGCGGATTGTTTTATGGATACGTCGCTCTCGTGGACGGAATCATTACCCGCCTCAAAGACGAGTTGGGTCAGACCGCCCGGGTGATCGGAACCGGAGGCCAGGCATCATTGATCAGCCAGGAAACCAAGCTGATCGAGACCGTCGATTCCCATCTCACGTTGGACGGCTTGCAATTGGTTGCTTCTCGTCTTTTCCGGGGTTGATTTATTCCCCTCCTCTGCGAGGAGGGGTGGCGCGACAGCTTAATAGAAGCTGGCGCGCCGGGCGCGAAGCGCGAGCCCGCGCGAAGCGCAAGCGCGATAGCGCGCAGCCTCAAGAGTAGGGCGAAGCCTCAATTAGTGGTCAGTTCGGCCGAAACGTTCTTGCCGATCTGACCACTATTACGGCTTCGCGCTATCGCGCTCGCGCTTCGCGCCCGTCTGCGCCTTTTCGGTGGCTTCGCATCTTTTTCTTCCTGGCGCAGCCACCCCTTATAGTTCTTTGTGTGAATGTCATGATCATATTGCATAGCAATGACGAGGCCTGTGGTAAATGTGGGAAAGCCGAGCGTTTTTGCGAGGCTTTTCCAAGCAGCTGTGGACATCCGCATCAAGCAGAAGCTGCCGAAGGCCACTGCTTGGTTTGCGGATGTCCATAGCTGCGGCATTTTCCACAGGCCGTTTTTTGTTTTGTTTTTTGGTTCGTTTTTCTTTTTTTAGCAAGTCCCTTGTGGAAAACCGGCTGGGTCGCGTTACGAATCAGCCACCCTACTGAGTCAACGGTTAGAGGAGACTTTCGAACGCGATCGGTACGGGAAGTGGAACGTATGCTCAGATGATGTCCTTCGAGGACTCGGCTATAAGGATTATGGGCACTTCCTGCCGGTATGGTTTTGAACCGGGGAAACGACGGAGAAATGTGTAGATATCGAAACCGAATGTCGAAATCGCTGCATTCGTCGGCTTGGATTGGGCCGACCAAAAACATGTTGTTGCTTTGCAAGAAACTAACCGTGAACAGCGGCAACGCTTCAGTCTGGATCAGACGCCGGAAGCCCTGCAGAACTGGATTCAACAGTTGCGGGATCGCTTCGCTGGTCGCCCCGTCGCCATTGCTGTCGAGCAAAAGCGTGGAGCATTGATCTATGCGCTGATGCATGTCGATTTTCTGTACCTGTATCCGGTCAACCCGCAGACGCTGTCTCAATTCCGGAAGGCGTTTTATCCCAGCGGGGCCAAGGATGATCCGATCGATGCCGAGCTGTTGCTGGAGATCTTGACGACGCATCGCCAGCATCTGCGCGTCTGGGTTCCCGATGATGTTCTGACCCGCAGCATTCAATTGCTGACCGAAGACCGGCGCGGTTTGGTCGATGAACGGACCGCCTTGACCAACCAGTTGACGGCGGCACTGAAGATGTATTTTCCGCAAGCGTTGGAGTGGTTTGGTGATTTGCACGCACCCCGGGCCTGCGCTTTTCTTCAGCGCTGGCCGTCGCTGCAGAGCTTGAAAGCAGCGACTCCTTCCTCGATCCGGAAGTTCTACAAAGCTCAGGGCTATCGCGGCGAAGACAAACTTGAGCAATTGATCGCCAATATCCAGAAAGCTCAGCCGTTGACCCAAGACGGTGCCGTCGTGTTGTCCGGCTCGATGAAGGTTCAGGCATTGGTCCGGCCGATTTCTTTGCTGACCGAATCGATTCAGCGATACGACCAAGAAATCGCGTCCTTGTTTGATAAACATGACGACTCGACCCTGTTCAGCAGCTTTCCTGGAGCGGGGGCTTCGCTGGCGCCGCGTCTGCTGGCCGCTTTTGGCTCCGACCGCGGCCGATTCGAATTCGCTGCAGAAATGCAACAACTCGCCGGCATTGCTCCGGTCACCGAAAAAAGCGGCACCGGCATTTGGATTCACTGGCGCCTGGCCTGTTCGAAATTTTTGAGGCAAACGTTTCAGGAGTTTGCCGGCTGTTCGATCCTTCAATCGGATTGGGCGCGAGCTTGTTACGACCAACTGAGGAAGCGTGGGAAATCGCATCATGCCGCTCTCCGCGCTCTCGCTTTTAAATGGATACGCATTATCTTTCGCTGCTGGAAAACGCGAACGCCATATGACGAAACCGTCTACTGCAACAGTTTGAAACTGCGCCGATCACCTCTGGCTGCCGAACTTCCAGTAGACGAAAAATTCGCATTGACTTAACAACTCAGATGTCTCCTCTGCGAGGAGGGGAATACTCCCCGCGCATTCCCCCTATTCTGTCTTGTCACCCGTGTAATAATGTGACTCCAATTCAGATGACCCCGGGGTCCGTGGAGACGATATGATGCGTCGAATAGTTATCCTGCCTTTGCTTTTGCTCGCTATCGTTATCGGATGCCGCCGTCCCGGCACGAGTCCGGAAACCAGTGGAGCCGATGCCGCTCAAGCGGTTCAGGGTGACTGGGCGGTTGTACGTTTTGAAAGCGAGCCCGACAATCTGAACCCCCTTATCACGCAACTGGCCACAGCAAGGTATGCATTGACCGGTGTGAACAACTCCCAAATCTACGAATTTCTGATGGCGTATAACACGAACGGTTGGGATCTGACGGAGCCGCTGCTGGCAGCGGCTCCGCCGGCAATTTCCGCCGATCATCTGACCTACACGTTCACGATCCGTGACGGTGTAAAGTGGCACGACGGGCAGCCGCTAACGCCTGCCGATGTCCTGTTCACATTCAAAGCTGCGGCTTGTCCACTGGCCGATACGGCGTGGGCGCGAAGCTTTTTGACTGACTTGGCCGATATCCAAATCGACGGACGTTCGGTGCGCTTCATCATGAGCAAGCCCAACGTTTATAACGTTAGTAACATTGCGAATGTCCTAACGATCATTCCCAAACACGTTTTTGACGCGGAAGGACTGCTCGATGCCTTTAGTTACAAGGACATCATTGCTCCTCAAGCAAAGAGCAATCCGAAAATCAAAACGTTCGGTGATCATTTCAATGCTCATCGAGCGAATCGAGCGCCGGTTGGAACAGGTCCGTACAAGTTCGAAAAATGGGATAGCGGGAGAGAACTCATCCTCGCGCGAAACGACGACTACTGGGGTAAGAAGCCTTATTTAGACAAGATTGTCTATCGAATTATTACGGACTATACCGCTGCCCTGACCGCGTTAAAAGCGGGCGACGCGGATGCGATGCCGCGTCTATTGCCTATTCAGCACACGGAACAGACCGGCGGTGCTGCCTTTGAGCAGCAATTTGCGAAAGTGAAATATTCCATTCCGACCGAAGCCGCCATTATGTGGAACAATGAGCGGCCGTTCTTCAGAGACAAAAGAGTTCGCCAGGCCATGACGATGCTCGTGGATCGGCAGAAGATCATCGACGGTATCCGTCTGGGCCTGGGCAAGATCGGTGTGTCATTCCTCGATCCCAGCGCCAAGGATTTCAACCCCAACATAAAGCCCTTACCCTACGATCCGAAACGCGCCGCGGAACTCCTCGACGAAGCCGGATGGAAAGACCATGATGGCGACGGTATTCGCGACAAGGACGGCGTAAAGTTCAAGTTTGAATTCCTGGGTTCTTCGGGCAGCCAGGTTTTCAGGCAACTCTCACCGGTTCTGGCCGAGGCGTTTCGGAAAGCTGGAATTGAAATGACGGAACGAGCGATCGAGTTGGGCGTCATGCTCCAAAGCTTAAAGGATCACCGATTCGATGCGAGTACGCTTAACTTTTCTCATGGTGATCTTTCGCCGGGGGATGCTTACCAAGTTTGGCATTCCAGCGCTACGGCCGGCGGATCTAATTTCTTTAACTTCAAAAATCCCGAAGCGGACCACTTGCTCGAGCAGGCTCGCCAGGAGTTCGATCCTGAAAAAAGGAAACAGCTGTACTGGCGCTGGCAAGAGATCATTAATGATGAACAGCCCGTTACATTCTTGTATTACCAGGAAGAATCCGCCACGTATAGTAAACGGTTCCAGAATGTCCAGTGGTTGCCGTTGCGTCCCGGTTATGATTTGAACAGTTGGTGGGTGCCGAAGGGCTTGCAGAAATATAAGAGCTCGGCAAACCCGTAGCCGAACGAATTTGTGCCTTTTGTGTACCTTCCCCGATTTGTTGGGCAAAGCCCCGTAGAAGATGCGAAGTTATTTTGTCAAACGTCTTCTATTGATGATTCCCACGCTGTTGGGCATCTCTCTGGTTTCGTTTCTGATTATCCATTTGACCCCCGGCGATCCCGCGTTGTTGAAACTTGGCGATACCGAGCAGCGATCCGGCAATCAGCTCCTTGCGGCACAAATCATCGATGAAACCCGAGCTCTTTATGGTCTGGATCAGCCTCTGCACGTCCAATACCTGCGATGGTTGAGACGGCTGGTGACGTTCGATTTCGGCGAATCGTTGCGCGACCATCGGCCGATTATCGACAAGCTGAGAGAGCGAATTCCGGTTTCTGTCAGATTAAGCGGTATCTCGCTGCTGTTCGCGTATCTTATTTCAATTCCGATTGGAATTCGTTCGGCGACACATCCTCACTCCATCGGCGACAGAATTACAACCGTCCTTTTGTTTGGCCTCTATTCGCTTCCTAATTTTTGGATTGCGACTATGGCGATTGTCTATCTGGGCGGCGGCGACTTCTGGAGAGTATTCCCTGTGTATGGACTGGCCTCGCCGAACGCGGCGGCGTGGCCGTGGTGGCAGAGGCTAGAAGATCAGCTCTGGCACCTGGTCCTTCCCATCACGTGCCTGACGTATTACACGCTGGCCGTACTCTCCCGTTACATGCGTGTAGGGATGATCGAAATTATCCGCCAGGATTTCATTCGGACCGCTCGTGCAAAAGGACTGGGCGAGCGGATCGTCGTTTACCGGCATGCTTTGCGGAATTCGCTGATACCCATCGTGACGCTCATGGCCGATTTGCTCCCCGCGCTGATCGGAGGCAGCATTGTGGTCGAAACGCTTTTTTCAATTCCCGGTATGGGATCGCTCAGTTACGAAGCTGTATACACGCGCGATTATCCGCTCCTCATGGCGATATTTACGCTGAGCGCTTTTTTAACACTGTTGGGTATTTTTCTCGCGGATCTTTTATACACTCTCGTCGATCCCAGGATTCGTTATGAAAAGAGGGCAGCGGCCTGAAGGCTACTGGCAGATCGTTTCACGCCAGTTCCGCAACAATCGTGTCGCCACAGCCGGTCTGATTGTCGTTCTCTTGTTGTTCATACTTGCGGCTTCCGCTGATTTCATCGCGAACGACAAACCGCTCGTGATGAGTTATCGAAGTGAGCTTTATTTCCCCGTTCTGAAAGATTACGCTGCGTGGGTCGGCGTTTCGCGATGGGAGGCACCGTTTCAGAATGTTTCCTTCAAAGATTTCGCCGCGATGAACTTCAAGGAAGGCGACTGGGCGCAATTTCCGCCGGTCCGATATTCTCCGAATGAGGTAAGCCTGACCAGCGTACTTCGGCCGCCTTCGGCACAACATTTCTTGGGAACCGATGACATTGGGCGCGACATCGCCAGCCGCGTTGTGCATGGCTCGCGGGTTTCGTTGTCCGTGGGATTCGTGGCGGTTTCCATCTACGTGTTGATCGGTCTGGTCATTGGAGCATTTGCGGGATATTACGGCGGAATTGTGGATATCGTTGCGTCGCGCACGATCGAGATCATGCTGACGATTCCTACGTTTTTCCTGATCATCACAGTCGTCGCGTTCCTGCCGCCGAGCATTCTCAACATTAT
>Ga0209376_1001422_pt1 | contig 24145 bp, 30 predicted proteins | sample GraSoiAngelo_134_FD_185891 | JGI IMG/M metagenome (GOLD analysis project Ga0209376, IMG submission 185891) | Grasslands soil microbial communities from the Angelo Coastal Reserve, California, USA - 14_0929_05_30cm (SPAdes) (version 2) | ecosystem: Environmental > Terrestrial > Soil > Grasslands ... | reverse complement strand
GACGTAAAGGTGCCAGACCTCGAGGCGTCCGCCGGTGTAGAGGAGCAGCACGCCGAGCGTCATCACCGCCGCGCCCGCATCCGCGAGCAGCATGATGCGGCGGCGGTCGTGTCGATCGATCCACACGCCGGCCAGCGGTGCGAGCGCGATCACCGGAACGAACCAGAAGAAGCCGAGCAGCGCCACCGTCGTCGCGCGCCCGGTGCGCTCGTAGATCCAGATGAGCAGCGCGAACGTCGACATCGCGGTGCCGATCTGCGATACGAGCTGGCCGGTCCAGACGACGAGAAACGTGCGCACGGCAGCCCGTACTATACGAAAGATGCGCGATGGGGTACCTTCGACGCAATCGAGCGTTGATCCAACCCTGTCGAGGAGGATCCCATGGACGTATCGCGACGTGACTTCACGGTTGCAGGCGCAGTTGCTCTCGGCACTTCCGGCCTCTTGCTCAGCGGCTTCGCGGGCGCCGAACCCGCCGACGAGGCGGCGGTGAAAGAGGGCGTCGAGATCCTGCGAAAGGCGTTGTTCGAAGCCGACAAGACGAGGTTAGAGCAGGTCGCATCCGCTCAGATCAGCTACGGCCATTCGGACGGAAGGGTCGAGACCAAGGAGCAATTCATCAACGGGGTGATGACCCGCAAGCAGACCGTCAAGTCGCTCGCCTTCCCGGAGCTCAAGGTGGCGGTGGTCGGCACTGCCGCGATCGCGCGCCACATCTACCTGGCCGAATCCGAGCTCGAGGGCAAGCAGACCACCACCAAGATCGGCGCCCTTCAGGTCTGGCAAAAGCAGGACCACGGCTTCGCCGGGGCGCGACGAACGCTGGGGGGTATGGGGGGCCATTTCGTGGCCCCCGAGGACGCAACGCGGAATCGAGGCGCGCCACGGCTTCGCCGGGGCGCGACGAACGCTGGGGGGTATGGGGGGCCATTTCGTGGCCCCCCATGTCACTTGAACGCCGGCATGACCTGCGCCGAGAAGCGCTCGAGCTGCTCGAGAATCACCGCCTGGGGCGTGCCGACCGGCTGGCCGACGTTGACGACCTCCAGGCCCGGATACTTTTTCTCGATGTCTTTCAGCTGCTCGGTGATCTGTTCTGGCGGGCCGATGAGCCACGTGCCGGCCTTGATCGCGTTGCGCAGGGTCGGCAGCCCGGCCTGCCGCGCGCGCTTGGGGTCGGCGACCGCGTCGATCTGCGCCGGCGTCAGGCCCGGCACGAAACCGAGCGGCGCGAACATCTTGATGTTCTCCTCGAAGAACGGCGTCGCCTCCTTGATGCCTTGCTCGACGCTGTCGGCGATGTGGAACGAGAAGCCGATGCAGAGGTCGCCGCCCAGCTTGGTTTCCCGCCCGGCGCGGGCACGCGCCTCGCGGAACGCGTGCACGACCTTCTCGTTGGCGCCGCCCTGCGCGGCGCCGCCACCGATGATGCCCTTGATGTTGTGCTTGGCCATGAAGTCGAGGGCCCGTGTGCTCGCGCTGACGACCGGCTGCCAGCACTCGACGGGCAGTGTCTTCGGGCGCGGCACCAGCGTGATCTCGGAGAGCTCGTACCCGCGGTAGGGCATCTGAGGCGGCGGGATCGTGTAGTACTTGCCCTGGTGCGAGAACGCGCGCTCGTTGAACGATTTGAAAATGAGGTCGACCTGCTCCTCGAACAGCTCGCGATTGGCGTCCTGGTCGCGCAGCGGCGCGCCGAACACTTCGACCTCGCGCGTGTGATAGCCGCGGCCGACGCCGAAGACGACTCGGCCGCCGGTCAGCCAGTCGGCGGTGGCGTAGTCCTCGGCCATCCGCAAGGGATGCCACATCGGCGCGATGTTGAAGCCGCAGCCGATCTTGATGTTCTTCGTGATGTGGCAGAGGTGGAGGGCCAGCATCAGGATGTTCGGGATGCACTCGTACCCTTCGCGCTGGAAGTGGTGCTCGGCCAGCCAGAAGGTGTCGTAGCCCGTCCGGTCCATCAGCTTCGCGATGGCCTCGCTTTTCGGAAACACCTCCGCCAGACGCTCGTCGGAAAGCCAGCGGTCGTTGGCCGCCGTGCCGTCCAGCCCCTCGTGCTCCAGATCGACGTGCCCCGCGAACAGGCTGCCGAATTGCTTGATCATGCTGGGACCCCCAGGTGCTTCTTGAAGAACGCGATCGTTCGTTCCCAGGCGAGCTTGGCCGACGCTTCGTGGTAGCGCGGCGTCGAATTGTTGTGGAAGCCGTGCTGCGTGCCCGGGTACATGTGCATCTCGTATTGTGCGCCGCTCGCCTTCAGCGCCCCTTCATAGGCCGGCCACAGCGCGTTGATGCGCTCGTCGTTCTCGGCGTACTGGATCAGCAGCGCCGCTTTGATCGCCGGCACGCGCGTCGTCTCGGCCGCGGCGCCGTAGAACGGGACAGCCGCCTTCAGATCCGCGCCGAGGTCGACCGCCAGGAAGTTGGTCGTGCTGCCGCCCCAGCAGAAGCCGGTGACGCCGAGCTTGCCGGTCGAGAGCGAGTGCGCCTTCAGAAAGCGCGCGCCGTTGACCATGTCCGTGCGCAGCTTGCTCTGGTCGAGGCTGGCTTGCAGCGCGCGGCCGTCGTCGTCGTTGCCCGGATAGCCGCCGACCGGCGAGAGCCCGTCGGGGGCGAAGGCCAGGAATCCCTCGGTCGCGGCGCGGCGCGTGACGTCTTCGATGTACGGATTGAGTCCGCGGTTCTCGTGGATCACGAGCACGGCAGGGAACGGTCCAGTCGCGTTCGGCTGCACCAGGTAGCCACGCATCGTGCCCGAGGTGCCGCCGGGCGACGGATAGGTCAGGTAGCGAGCTTTGATTCTCGGATCGGTGAAAGAAATCGTCTGGGCCAGCGCGTAACGGGGCAGCAGCGCCTGCGCCATGGCCAGACCACCAACCGTCAGCACGCTGGCCCGCTGGAGGAATTCACGCCGGTCGATGTTGCCGTGGCAGTACTCGTCGTAGAGGTCGTAGATGCGCTGATCGATCTCGTTCTGCGTCAATGTCGGCATGGGCAGCCCTCCCTCGCTTGCGCTCGCATTCTAGCTCACGAATCTCGCGGGTGCCGGCCCGCGGGTGCCGGCCTTGACAAGTCGAGGCCGCGACGCTACTGATGGGCCGCGGGCCTACGAGTGGCCTGCGAGGTGTGAATATGCAGAGAGTTTCCAGAATCGCCGGCGGTATCGGGCTCGCGGCGGCGGCCCTGGTCGTCATGATGGTGGGGTGGTCCAGGATGAACCAGCCGGTTCGCGCGCCTTCCGTTCAGCCTGCCGAGGGGCGGGTGATGGGCGATCTGACCGGTTTCGTCGGTCGGGTGGACCAGAAGGCGCGCACCGTCGAGGTGGCCGAGAAGCTCGGCCTGCGCCCGATCACGATGACCGTGACCGACGACACAGCGATCACAGTCCACGGCGAGCAACGCGGCCTCCGCGACCTCAAGAAAGACTTACCGGTCAGGGCGTTCTACGAGGTCCGCAACGACGTCACCTACCTGACCAAGATTCAAGTCGTCACGGACGAGACGCAAGCCAGACCGGCCGAGGCGAAGCCGATGACGCTGCCGCCCGTCGCAGCCGCACCAGCGCCGGCCGTGTCGTCGACTAAGCAATCCGCCACGTTCAGGCCGGCGCCGCCTCCGGCGCAGGCACCTGTCGTCGCAACGGCGCCAGCCCCGGCGCTCGCACCGGCCGCAGCGAGGGCGCCAGCATCGACGGGGGCACCGCTCGTGCCGCCCATTGCGCCGGCCCCGCCGCTGACGCCGGTGGCCGAAGCGCCAGCGCCACCTCGTCAGACGGTCTCGGCGGGTGCGGTCGCCGCGGATGCCGGCGACGGCAGCGAAGCGGTCGACTGGCTCCTGAGGAACTCGCGCCGCCGGTAGCGACTACTCGGCCGTAGTCGGATCGATCACCGATCGGATACGAGAGACCTTGTTGGCAGGGAACCCTCCCTGCTGGGCGTGCCGTCGCACGGTCTCTTCGTCCGGCGCGATGTAGACACAGTAGATCTTGTCGTCGGTCACGTAGCTCTGGAGCCACTGGATCTTCGGCCCCATGGTCTGGAGGACTCCGCACGATTTCTGAGAAATCGCGTGGAGCTCCTGCCCGGACAGCTTTCCCGCGCCCGGGATCTCACGCTCGATCACGAACTTCGGCATTGAATCCTCCTTGGCTTCCTGTGATCTCCTGTGAACCTAAGCGCGCGAGGGCGGCGAGTCAATGCGAACGTCGGGAGGCCCAGGTCGCGTGCCCTTGCGCCCGTCGGCGTAGCGGCGTATGGTCGCGGGCCATGAGTCGCAGGGCGTCGCTCGCTGTCCTGCTCCTGGGCGTCCTGCTCACGCTGCCTTCCATTGCCCATGCCTGTCCCACGGACCCGGTGTGGATTCCCGGTCTCTACGACGACAACGACTGGGACGACGTCATCCTCTTCATCACCGGCGCCGTCGGCGCCGTCGACGCCCGAGTCGATGATCCCATAGGCCCTGTCGTCGTCTGCCTGGGCGTGATCCGCCCGCACAGGCCGCAGGTCCCCTCGGCGCGTCCACGCGAGTCCCTCTCCGCCCGAGCTCCGCCGCAGCTGTTCGCGTAGCCCGGTCTTCTCCTCCGCGGCCCCGGCTCCGCGACACGAGCGCGGCGCGCGGGTGACGAAACGTCCGCATGCTTCACGAGTGCGGCTTGACCTTTGGCGGCTCACAAGTGGAGGTCCGCAATGACGCGAAAGTGCACGCTCGCGCTGATCCCGCTTCTGCTCGTCACCGTCTCCCTCCTGCTCTTCGGGACGACGCCCGGCCGCGCCGGCGACCGGGACTACGGACGAGCTCGAGGCCCCATCAGCCTTCTCAAGACGATTCCGGTGCCGGTGAGTTCCGCGAACACCACGGCCGGCGCTCTCTACTCGTTCGATATCAGCTTCGTCGACCCGGCAACGCAGACGTACTACCTCGCCGACCGTTCCAACAAGGCCGTCGATGTCGTGGACGCCGGGACCGACACGTTCATCACGCAGATCGCGCCCAACAATGGACACGCCCCGTTCGCCGGGTTCGTGCCGTGCGTGCCCGCTGCCGGCGCCAACGATTGCGCCGGCCCCAACGGCGTCGTTGGCGCGTTCCCCTTCCTGTTCGTGACCGACGCACCGAGCCGCGTGCTCACGGTCGACCTCAGGACCAGCCCGCCGACGACCGTCAGCGAGGTCTTCACGAGAGCGGGCGAGAAAACACGCGCCGACGAGCTCGCGTACGATCCGAAGGATGGGCTGCTCCTGGTGATCAACAACGCTTCAGACCCGCCGTTCGGCACCGTGATCAAGGTCAACAAGGCGAACGGGGCTCTCACCGTCGTGACGAACATCGACTTCGACGCGGCCCATGGGGTTGATGCGACCAACGGCGCCGAACAACCGGTGTGGGATCCGGACACTGGCAAGTTCTATCTCTCCATCCCGCAGATCGGCTCGACGCCCTCGCACGGAGGAGTCGTGCGCATCTCGACGACCGGCGTGATCGAAGCGGTCTATCCGGTCGAGCTCTGCTCGCCGGCCGGCCTCGCCCGCGGGCCCAGGCAAGATCTGCTGGTCGGCTGCAATGTGGTGTTCGACACGGCGGGCGGTGTCTGGACGGGGAATGCGGACAGGAATCCGAATTCCGCCGCGCCGAGGTACGTGATCATCGACGCAAAGACGGGCGCCGTCGACAAGATCCTGCCGGGAGTGGGGGCCGGTGACGAAGTCTGGTTCAACAAGGGTGACGGTAACTACTACACGGCCTCGTCGGGCAGCCCATTCGCGCCCAACGCGATTACGCCGGCACGGCCTCCAGTCGGAGCCGCGAGCTCAGCGCCCGTCAACGTGTCCCAGGGGGCTGCCGTGCTCGGCGTGATCGACGCGGAGAAACAAAAGCTGCTCCAGCTCGTGCCGACGCTCAACGTTCCCGCCGTCCCCGGTCAGCATCCGGCAGGGACCGCGCATTCGGTCGCCGCCAATGCGGCGAACAATCACGTATTCGTCCCCTTGGCGGCGAACAACGCCTACCCCGACTGTTTGAAAGGGTGTATCGCGGTGTACGGAAGGCCCTCGTCGGAGGACGACGACGACTAGTCCGAAGACTGACCGTCGATCAGCCAGGCCTGATGGCTGAGTGTGTACGAGCGGCGCGCCCGCTCGGGCGCGCCGCTCAGTTCACAGGGCCTCGTCCAGCACCCACGCGTCCGATGCTCATGCGGTTCCTCCTCATGGGGATTTGAAGTTTTCGGCCGGGCAGTATACTGTCCGCCCGATCCCGGGTCGAGTCGCGACATCTTCAGCGGCGAGAGGGTCGCTAACGGAGGGGGCAATGCCGAGGATAGCGCTGGACCTGAACAAGGCAGAGGACCGGCGGGAGATCAAGAGCGAGTGGCGTGTCGCGACGGGACTGGTTCCGGGCGAGCCGAACGAGGGGCTCACGGCCCGGCTTCGCGCGACCCCCGCACGGCTGGCGGATTACGACGATTCGGGCTGGAAGGTGTGCGGCAATATCCGGGAGAGCCTATCCGAGGGCTTCACCTTCGCGTGGTACCGGATCGCCATCACCGTACCCGAACGGATCGCCGCGGTCCCACTGGCGGGCTCGCGCGTGTGGTTCGAGACGAACATCGACAACTACGGCGAGATCTGGATCAACGGCCAGATCGACCGGAACACCGGTGTCATCGTCGGCCTCAACGCGCAGCATCGGGTAGAGGTGAGCGGCAGCGCCGTGCCAGGGGCTCGGCATGTCATCGCGTGCCTGGTCGGGAATGGTCCGCTCGCCGAGCCCCGCGGCGGCATCTTCATGCGCTACGCGACCCTCGCTTTCGAGTCGCCCGGATAACACCCTAGTGCTACTCGGCGCAGCTCACGCTGCTGAAGCCATAGTGGTCGTCGTAGCGCCACGGCGGCGGCAGCGGTCCCGTCGTCGGACGCGCCCCGCCATCCACGCCGCCGTGAAGACCGATGGTCGAGCCCCGGCGCACGATCTTCGTCGACAGGCCGATCACGCGAGCAACGGCGGGCGCCTCGGCTCCGTGCGCAGCGAGATCACGCCGAGGAAGTTCCAGTCCCGCCCGGGGGAGCTTCGGGCATTACCACCAGGACCAAAACTCGACCCGCAGGTAGCGGGCGAGCCTTCTGGTGAGGACGTTGAGTAGCCGACGCTCGCCGCAGTAGATCTTGGCGGTTCCCGTCATCTCGGGCCGCAGGAGAAGGTCGGGGTTTTCGAGGGCGGTCGTCACTCTGAACACCTTGCCCCGCCAGCCCTCCTCCTCCTTGATGGCGGCCGGCGCGATCGCGGTCACCCGGCCCTGAAAGGCGCGCTCAGGATAGGCCCGGGCCTTGACGGCGACTGCCTGTCCGACCTTCACGTCGCCGATCTCTCTCTCCGGGATGGCGATCTCCGCCCTCACGGTCTCGAACTCGTGCACCTCGACGACGAGGTCGCCCTTCTTCAGGTACTGTCCGATCTTCTCGCGCGGCTTCGGTGTCGTGACGACGCCCGCAACCGCGCTCCGCACCATGACGAGCCGGAGCTGGTCCTCGAGGTGGCTCCGCTGGCCCACCAGTCGCGCCAGCACCGCCTCGGCCCCCTCGATCTCCTCGGGCCGGCTTCCCGCCGCGAGCAGCCGGAGCCGGCCCCGGGCTTCTTCCGCTTCCTGCTGGGCCACGGCCATCTCCTTGCGGAACCCGGCCAGATCGCCGGTGGACGACAGATCGCCGGCCGACACGGTCCCCAGCTCTGCTCGAGCGGCCACCAGCTCCTTCTCGCGGATCCCCGCCAGCTCCTGGGCCTCCTCGAGCGTTCGCCGGGAGATCAGCTCGGTCGCGAAGAGCGCCCGGAAGCGCTCCAGATCCTTGCGAGCGTACCGCAGCCGCTCTTCGCCCGTCGCGACGTCGGCCGTCGCTTTGGCCAGCCGGGCGGCCTGCATCTGCTCCGCCTCCTCGTACCGGCGGCGGGCGTGCTCGCGCCGGGTCTCGGCGGTCTCGACGCTCTGCCGCGCCAGGCGAAGCTCCTCGGCTCGCGGTCCCGCCCGCAGCATGTTGAGCCGGGCCAACGTCTCGTCGATCTGTGCGCCGACAGCCCTGAGCTCGGCCCGATAATCCCGATCGGCGAGCCGGACGATCAGCTCGCCCGCCGCGACCCGCTGGCCCTCGTCGATGTAGACCTCGGCGATGATCCCGTCGACCTCCGCGCGCACGTCGGAGTTGTGGCGCGGAGCGACCGAGAAGTCACCCGAGACCGTGAGCTGCCACGGCGCGAGGAAGAGCACGGCCAGGGAGAGGCCGAGCAGCAAAAGCGCTCGCACCGGACCGTGGAGCGCCTTCCAGCGCGCGTTCACGCGCTCGCGCCAGGCGCTGAGCCCGGCTCTCGCGCTCCAGCGCCGCAAGGGGTTCTGAAACGCGAGCCCGAGCAAGCTCGTGTAGACGATCGCCCCGGCGCCCTGGTAGCGCTCGGTGAGCCAGCCACCCATCGCCAGCGCCACCCAGCTGAGGAGCCACGCGGAGTAGCCGCCGGCCAGGAGGCCGTACGCCAGGTAGACCCGTCGCTCCCGAGGCGTGGGCTCCTCCGTCGCCCGGCCCGGCGACGCCACCAGAGCCGACAGCCGGCGCTTGAGATAGCCGAACGCGCGCGCGCGGAGGTTGTGAATCCCCAGCGCGTCGCTCAGCAGGTAGTAGCCGTCGAGCTTGATCAGGGGGTTGAGGTTGATGAAGAGCTTGAAGGCGGAGGTGGCGACCACCACCAGCGCAACCGCGCTGGGCCACGTGCCCGGCTCGGTGATCCGCCAGGCGATGACGGCCAGGGCCCAGAGGAACATCTCGAAGTAGGGGCCCGCCATGGTCACCCCGAGGCGCTTTCTCTTCTCGGGAAAGAGCCAGGCGTCGCTCACGTTGCAGTAGAAGGCGAGCTGGAAATAGATGAGGAGGAACCCCATCTCGTGGACGTGGCCCCCGAATCGCTTGCAGGTCAGGCTGTGCGCGAACTCGTGCGCCGTGGTGACCGCAAAAACGATCAGCCACGCCGCGAGGATCATCTCGAAACGCCAGAGGCGCTGGAGATCCCGGGTAATGTCGCTCCACTCGGCGAGGGCGATGCCGAGCCCGAGCGCGATCACGGCCGCGGAGAGAACGAGGAAGGCCGGCGTGAAAAAGAAGCCGACCTTGCCGATCATCCGGTCCAGGAGGCTATCGGGGTCGAAGGCGCTGAGCCTCAGATAGAGAGGGCTCCCACGGGTCCGCCGGTACCGGGCGGTCGGACGGTCGAGCGCTGCTGCGTCGGCCTCGAGTAGGCCGATGCGCCGGAGCGAGGCGACGAACCCTTCGAGCATTCCCGGCTCCGGCACGGACCCGAACGCCTCGCCGGCTCGCCGGCGGACGACGTCGAGCGGCGTGGCGCCGTCGAGCTGGCTCGTGATGAAATGCTCGGCGTCGCCGAAGCGGAAGAACCGCCCGGTCACCGGATCCTTCAGGACGACCGCGTCATCCTGCCGGCTGATCACGAGGTCGCTCCGGAGCTTGGGCTCTGCGACTCCCATCAGTACGAGCTCACCCCCGCTTGCCGGGCGCGGTCAGTGAGGGCCGCTGCCGGAGTGCCAGCAGCGGCCCTTCGACTACCCCGGACTCATGGTGCCGATTGGGTTGCGGGCTCTAGTTGCCTGCCGGCCCTTCCGGAATCGCACCGTTGGGAACAGCGTTGTGGTGGTTGTTGTTGTTGGGGTTGTCCGGGTTGTTGTGCAGCGCCCCGACGGTGTCCGGCGCAATCCGCTGCTCGAGCTCTTCGACCTTTAGCTCTCTCACGTGTTCCTCCTTTTTCTTCTTTCCCTGGCGTGTCACGCCAAGGCTGGACGGCCGCCGTTAGGAACCAGTGGACACCTTGCCCCCGATGCCCTCGTTGCCGGGGTTGTTCGTGTTGTTCAAGGGGGGGTTGTTGTTGCCGGGGTTGCCGATCCCCAGCCCCTTTCCCACCTCAGAAGGCGCGATCCGCTGCTCGAGCTCCTCGATCTTGAGCTCTTTCATTTCTCTTCACCCTCCTTTACTGGCTAATTAATCGTTGCTCGGGTTGGTGGCGGGAACCTCGTTCGGGTTACTCAGGCCCGGGGCGTGCGCCGGGTTGCCCGACGGGAACTGTCCCGGCGGGAAGTCGGCGCTCGACGGCGCGATCCGCTGCTCGAGCTCTTCGATCTTGAACGCTTTCATCTGGGCTTCCTCTCCGTCTAGGGTTTCGCTAGCACAGTGTTATGGATTGGCGCTGCGTTCGGGGTTTGCGGTCCCCTCGGGGTTCGCGCTGCCGGAGGGATTCTGCCCAGCGTTGCACTGGTGACCCGGCTGGCCCTCGTAGCCGCCGGTCCCCTGCACGCTCGGGGCGATCCGCTGCTCGAGCTCTTCGATGTGGAGCTTCATGCGTCCTCCGTTGATGTGACGTGATCAGTTGCCGTGGCTGTCAGCGGTGTGGTTCCCTGGCTGTGGCTTCGCGCCGTTCGAGACTTCATTCCCGGGGTTGCCATTGCTCTCGCCCGGGACCCCGTTGACGCTGTCGGGGGCGATGCGCTGCTCGAGCTCCTCGATTCTGAGCTGCTTCATGCGGTTCACCTCCTTGAGGTTGGGGTCGATTCAGCGCCGGCGTGGAGCGATTTGCCGCCAGCACCTCGACGCCTGGCGCTGCGGGAGAGTCCTTCCGAGCACACGGCAAAGAATCGGCCAGTTGTCGTCGTCGAAAAATCCAATTGATCCCGTAAATGTGGACGGACAAATACCCGACCTTTCCGGAAACCTTTCCGGAAATTCGTTTTCAAAAGAGCGTCGGATGGCTCACCGAGATGAACACTCGGCAGCTACGCGTGCCCTTTGGGACAGCCCCTGGGCTTGAGGACTTATGGACGAGGATGCAGAACGGACTTCAATAAACCTCTCTCGCTACTCGCTGCAGCTGCTCGAGCTCTTCGATGCGCAGCTCTTTCATCCTGTTCACCTCCCTCCTGTTTTTCGCGCTGCGGGAAGCCGCCCCCAGGGCGCTCGCGCGAACACCCTGGGAGCGGTTGCAGACGTCGATTACGACGCGTAGAAGGCGGGGCAGGTCGTTGGATTCAGCTCCGTGAAGGACTCCGTGATTGACGGGTTCGGCTTGTGGAGCTGAATGTTGCCGCCGCCGGGGCCAGTGCCGCCTAACGTGTGGTTCGAATCGGACAACGTGGTGTAGACGACCGCGGAGCCTTGGCTCAGCTGAATGACGAACTCGTCATCGACGCCTGGTTCGCCGACGTCTTTGGCCCTGACGGCCCAATCGACGTCACCGAACTGGTTCGTCCTGGCCGTGCCGCAAATGATGCGGGTCCCCTTCGGCTGGTGTGTCTTGGGGTCGGTGCCGTCGTCTCCGCCGTCGACATACGCTGTGATGGTGAGCCAGTGGACGTTCAGGCCCGTGCCGTGGTCGTGGTACTCGAGATGTCCCCACAGCCCGTGCCCGTCTCCGCCTGGCCTGCATGAGCCACCGATGCCGAAGTTCCCCTTCGCGCCCGAGTCGCGAACAATGAAGCCGCCACCCGTCAGGAAGTCGCATGTGACCCAGGCGCTGGCGGGGGCCCCGGCGGCGAGCGCCAACGCCGCTATTCCAAGTACGCTGATGAGCTTACGCATCGTTCTTCCTCCGCTCGCGTCGAGACGGTTCGCTGGTCAGTCTCAAGGTAAGGTCCTGGCACCTAGTAGGAGGCCTGCAGCGCCTGGGCGCTCCCGCCGCTGAGGCCGGCCTGCGCAGACGCGACCACCACATCCGCGATGCCGGAGACGACCGCGTGTAGCGCGTTCACCACCATGGTGCCGTCCGACCCGACTTGCTGTTCGTTGATGATCAGCACGCCTCCAGCAATACCGATCGTCTGGTTCGGGTCTCCGGTCACGGGAATCGGGATACCGTTGATCGTGAGACCGTCGATGTTGGAAACGCCAGAGGCCCCGTCCACGACCGCGAGTGCCCGTGACATGACGAAGTCGGCGCCGATGTTCGTCCCGGCGACGTTCAGGGCGAGGGCCGCGAGCGAAGCTTCGGAGTCGATTTGATCCGGGTAGCCGATCGTGACGGCGCGGAGAACCTCCCCCGCGACAAGGGACCCGACACTCCCTGTCAACGACGAGGCGCTGAGAGCGTCACTGGTCCCGGCCACGAGAGTCCCGGTGCCCCCCAGCACCGTTGTCGTGCCGAGCAGGGTCCCGGTGATGGTGCTCGTCGTCCCGGTGATGGTGCCCGTCGTCCCCGTAATGGTGCCGGTCAGGTCGCCGAGTTGAGCCTCGCTGGTTACTGGCCATACCAGCAGAGCCACGACCATCGCGGCGACTGCGACGACGCCTCTGCGATGGGAAACTGTGTGACCCATTCCTAAACCTCCGTGCGATCCGTTGCCGTTGGTGGGCGCTCCGCCCGCCTGGCCCATTGCCGCGAGCTCCGTGAGCGCGCCGGAGATCACGCCGGCTGCGCAATGAGGGCTGGAGCCCTCCTTCCCGCGCGCGGCGTCTTTCTTGCGCATCACGATACGGCGGCGGGAGAAAAGAACAATTGGGAGAAACACTGAATTTCGCCCGAGAACTCTAGGGAACTGACTCTAGGGAACTGTAGGTGGGGAAATCACGGAGAGGACTGTCAGCCGACCGGAATGTTAACGGCGATGACGCTGAACCACGCCGGAGGCACCAAGCTTCAGGGGAAACCCCGCGCGCAGGTCAGGGTCGTGATGCAGGAAGAGGCTCTTCCTCGCCTCGCCGCGTTGACCGTTCTGGTCGATGACCCGGACGCGTAAGGTGACGGCGAAGTCCTGCGGCCCCGTCGGGACGTGCGATCCTTCGCATGGGCGTGCTCATGAGACATGCCCTCTTTTGCTGAGGTCGGCTCAGGCCCCGATCATGGCCGAGTCGGCCGATTGACGGGTCGGCGACTTGCTTTCCAGCCAGTCTGTCGCTTCACTCGGCACAGCTCAGACTGCTGAAGCCGTAGTGGTCGTCGTAGCGCCAGGGCGGCGGCAGCGGTCCCGTCGTGGGAAGCGTTCCCCCATCGACGCCACCGTGAAGACCGATCGTCGAGCCCCGGCGCACGATCTTCGTCGGCAGGCCGATCACGCGCGAGACGGCGGGCGCCTCGGGCACGGCTAGCGTGACGTTCTTGAAGAAGCTCGTGCTCACGATCGCGTCGGCCTCGGGCAGGGGCTCGAGCATCGTGGGCGCGCCGTCGGTCGCGTCGTCCTCGCTGGTGAGGAAGACGGTCTTGATGCCGAGCCGCTCGCAGGCCTGGATGCTCCGGACCACTTCGATGAACTCGTTGCCGCCGGCGTCCCACGTGACGACGGCCCCTTGAGCGCCGAGCTGCTTGGCGAGCTTGGCGGTCTGGTTCGACATCAGCTGCTTCTCGGTCTGGGTCGTCCACTCCGTGCGCAGCGAGATCACGCCGAGGAAGTTCCAGTCCCGCCCGTGACGGCGGTAGAGATCGAGGAACAGCGGGTTGTTCGCCACCGTCCACGACATCGCGAACGCGGTGCGATAGGGGCCGGTGAGCGCGCCGTCGAGGATCTCGTTCGGGTGCAGATACCAGGGCGGCGTCAGCTGCGTCAGGCCGTAGGTGGCCGTGCAGAACGCGGTGGGTGAGCCCGACATGGCCTGCGGCGAATGCACGCACCAGATGTAGACGACCCGCGGGAGGGACGGATCGACGGGTGCCAGCTCGAACACCTCGCGCTCCGGCGGGGTGAGCGAGCGCACCGCCTCGCCCAGCTGGTCGGAGACGGTGAGCGCCGCCTTGTGCGCCGCGTAGTTCTTCACCTCTTCGTTGAGCGTCGCGTCGGGCTCGACGACCAGGCAGAGGTTGACGAGCTTCTGGTAAGGGTACATCTCGCCGTAGTGCCCGGACATGTCGAGAAAGGTCTCGACGAAGTCGCCGCCGGCGTCGTGCCAGTTGACGCTCGAGACTTCGACCACGCCCATGCCCGACAGCCGATGCGTGCGGCCTTCGCCCACCGTGGCGATCTCGCGCCCGCAGATGCCGGGGTAGCAAACGCCCGGCCCCTCGACCTTGACGCGTGGCTCGATCACGTCGCGCACGGGCCAGATCCGCACCGATTCGCCGGGCTTCGCGATCTCGAGCTCGGCGCTGGCGATTCGTGGATCTTGCCGCACCGCCGCCAGCACGGCGTCCCGATCGACCGTGAGCCGGCCGGCGTCGTAGCGCGTCGTCCGGCCGAAGACGATGTCCCTCACCGGGAAGGTGCCCATCTCAAGACGCATGAGCTGCCTCCTCTCTACAGACGCGCCTCGGCCGGCGGGGCCCCAGCCCCGCGACGGCCTGCGGCGCGTACGTCACGTCTTGCCCGGCGCCATCGGGTCGAAGAGCGTGGGTCCGGGCACCGCGATGGTCAGCGTCTGGAGCGCGGTGGTCACGATGCGCATGCCAAAGGCGTAGTCCTTCTCGGGGCTCAACGTGGGGTCGCCGCAGACGTGCTCGATGCGGGCGCCGCGGATCACGCGGTTCGCGCCGGTCGTGAGCGCGAAGTTGTAGATGGCCGAGATCATCCCCACCGGGATTCCCACGCGCTCGATCTCCTTGGCTATCGTTGCGCCGCAACGATTGCAGGTTCCTCAGGTGGCGACGAGCAGCGCGCCGTCCACGCCGCTGGCCTTCAGATCCTCGGCGATGCTGCGCCCGTGCCCCGCGGACACCGCCACCGGCGTGCTCACGCCGGGCAGCGCGTAGATGTGCTCGTGCACGCGCCCGATCTTGCCCTGGCGCTCCAGATCGCGCAGGAACGAGAGCGGCAGGATGTAGTTCGGGTTGCTGTTGACGATGTGATTGAAGTAGCCGGCGTGGTAGGCCTCCCAGTCCTTGGGCGAGAGCGACTCGAGCTCGGCCACGGCGTGCCGGTGATAGCGTGCGGCGTTCGCCGAGACCTGCTTGTCGGGGTTGCCCTTCCGCACGAGGCCGCCGGTCGTGACCATGGCGATGCGGGCGCGCGAGAGATCGGCGATGGGCGGGGCGGGGGAGACGCGCTCGGGCGCGGCGTAGGGCACCTCCGACCGGTAGGGCCGCCCGTGGAGCTTGTCCAGGAGCATGTCGAGCGCGCGCTGATAGCCCGGGCGCCCCCGGTCGTGGACGCGGCGCGCGCCCCTGGGCATGTAGCCGTCCACCTCGGCCGACCCGAGCGCTTCGCCGCGGCCCAGACGCCGCGCCAGCGGCGCGAGCGCGTCGAGCGCGGCTTGCATGGACGTGGTCGACAGGCCGGTGGGCACGATGTAGATCCCGCGCCGGGCGCTCGAGGCGCCGGGGTTCTCGGGGTGCATCGCCGTGATCGCGGGGACGCGCTGGGCTTGCGAGACCTTGCAGACCAGCGCGCACGCCAGGCCGTAGCGCCCCGAGCCGAACGCTGGGCCGGCGACGAGCAGGTCGGGCTTGAGCCGGTCGAGCTCGGCGGCGATGGCGCGCGAGGCCTCCTCGCCGCGCTCGCTGACGAAGTTGTCGCCGCCGATCAGCGTAGCCTCGACGCGCGCCCCGTCGCCCAGCGCCTTTTCTAGAGCCCGGCCCGGACCCACGGCGCCGGCCTTCACCGTGATACCGACGTGGGCCTGGTCCTCGCCGCCGATGCCCCCGAAGAACTGGTTCACGTAGTGCAGGACGCGAAGCTGACCGCTCATGACGTTGCCCCTCCCCCCCGTGGATTCTAGCGGAAATGCTAGAATCCCTCTCGCGCTTTGCGCCGAGACGCTGCCGCTGTATTGCCCATGTCGAGAGGAGAGTCGTCGTGATGAAGACTGCGATGTGGACCGTGATCGTTCTGGGAATCGTCGCGCTGGCGCTCGGCGCCGGCATCGTCCAGGGTCAGCAGGCGCCGACCGGCGAGTACAAGATCGGCGTGCTCGAGCCGCTCACCGGCAATCTCGCGGTGCAGGGCAAGCTGCACGTCGAGGGCTACGAGATCATGCGCGACCTCATCAACACCCGCTTTGGCGGCGTGATGGGCAAGAAGCTCGTCTTCGCCGTCGGCGACGCCGTCGACCCCACCGCGGCGGCCTCGGAGGCCACGCGACTGGCCGCGCGCGAGGGCGTGAAGATCATCACCGGGACGTTCTCCTCCACGCTTTGCGGCGCGGCCAGCGAGGCGGCGGCGCGGCAGAACGTCATCTACTGGGAGACGTCCTGCGTCGATCCGCGCATGACCCGGCGCAATCTGAAGAACGTGTTCCGCACCGAGATCGACGGCACCGGGTTCGGCTGGTACAACGTCGAGTTCATCGCTAAGCACCTGGCGCACCGGCTCGGCAAGAAGACCAGCGAGCTCAAGATCGCCTACCTCTCGGAGGATTCGTCGTACGGACAGAGCGTGACCGAGTCCGCCCGCCAGCGCGCCAAGCAGGAGTTCGGCATGCAGGAGGTCGGGCCGGAGTACTATGCGTCCTCCACCAACGACCTGACGCCGGTCATCCTGAAGCTGAAGGCCACGAACCCCGACATCCTCCACCACATCGCGCGAGACCCGGACGCCATCCTGTTCTGGCGCCAGGCCCGCGAGCAGAACTTCCAGGTCAAGGCCGTCGTGCACGCCGGCGCGACCGGATATGGCACACCGGGGTTCGGCAAGGCGTTCGGCAACGACGCCAACGGACCCTTCGCGCTGCTCGAGCCCGGCCCGGGCTTTATCATCGAGAAGCTCCGGCCGGAGGGCCAGGCGGTCGAGCGCGCGTTCCGCGAAGCGGTGAAGGCCAAGACGGGCTCGGACGTGCTGGCGGGCGGCCATCAGCTCGCCGCCGGCGGCCTCTGGGTCCTGAAGCTGGCGCTCGACGCGGCGAAGACCGATGACCTCGACAAGTTCCGCCCGGCCGTGCTGGCGCTCGACCTGCCGGTCGGCTCGGCCGTCAACGGCTGGGGCGTGAAGTTCGACGAGACCGGGCAGAACTCCAACGCGCGCGTGCAGCACTACATGCTGCAGTGGCAGAACGGCTCGCTCGTCACGGTGTGGCCGGAGGAATTCACGACCCATCGCGCCAAGTGGATTCCGCTCGGTCCCTGGGACCAGCGGAAGTAGGTGACCGTCCTCCCGCAGCTGATCGTCTCGACGCTGCTGCTGGGCGGCATCTACGCGCTCATCGCGGTGGGGCTCACGCTGACCTTCGGCGTGATGCGCGTCGTGAACTTCGCGCACGGTGAGTTCCTCATGCTCGGCATGTACCTCGCCCTTTTCGCGTTCGCGCGGCTCCACTTCGACCCGTACGTGACGCTGGTCCTGTCGCTGCCGATCTCCTTCGCCGTCGGCTGGGCGAGCTACCGGGGCGTGATGCGGCCGATCGTCCACGCCTCGCACAACGTGCAGGTGTTCACGACGGTCGGGCTGTCGATCGCGCTCCAGAACCTGGCGCTGGTGCTGTGGACGGCTGACGCTCGCTTCCTGCGCACGGACTACTACGCGGTGGTCGTCCGGATCGGCGGCGCCGCCTTCAACGTGGCGCAGATCGTCGCCTTCGCGCTCGCCGTCGCCCTCACCGCCGGCCTCTTCGCGTTCATGCGCTGGTCCTATATCGGCAAGGTGATGCGCGCAACGGCGCAGGATCGCGATGCCTCCGCGCTGATGGGCATCGACACCGACCGGGTCTACGCGATCACCTGGGCCGTGGGCATCGCCTGCGTCGGCGCCGCCGGCGTGCTACTGGCGCCGATCTATCCCGTGTACCCGACCGCCGGCCTGCAGTTCGTGCTGATCGCCTACGTCGCGGTCGTCCTGGGCGGCCTCGGCGACATGGCCGGCGCGCTGATCGCCGCGCTCGCGGTCGCCGCGGTCGAGGTGGCGGGCTCGTACACGATCGGCACGGCGTGGAAGGAGGTGCTCTACCTGCTGCTGTTCATCGGCATCCTCGTGGTGCGCCCGGCCGGGCTCTTCGGGCAGCGCGGCGCCGAGGCGCTCGGCACGTGAAGGCCGTTGCGCCGGCCGCGGTCGTCTTCGTTTGCGCGGGGCTGGCGCCGCTCGTCGTGCACGACGCGTTCCTGCTCGACAGCCTCGTGCTGATCTTGATCTGGGGCAGCGCCGCGGCGGCGTGGAACGTGGCCGGGGGCTACGCCGGCCAGATCTCGCTCGGCCACTCCGCCTTCTTCGGCATCGGCGCGTACGCCGCCGGGCTGGTCGTCACCCGGTGGGAGCTCTCGCCGTGGCTCGGCCTCGCGGTGGGCGCCCTCGTGGCGATGGCGATCGGGCTCGTCGTGGGCTACCTGTCGAACCGCCTGCGCGGCCCGTACTTCGTGCTCGCGACGATCGCGTTCTCGCAAGTGCTGCTCATCGTCGGCAGTCGCTGGCGTGGTTTCACGTCGGGCTCCGAGGGCATCCCGGTCCCGTTCCGCCCCGGGTTCTGGACCCTCGGCATCGCGGACAAGCGGGTGTGGGTCTGGATCACGCTGGCGCTCGCGGTGCTCGCGTACCTGCTGCAGCTCTACCTCGACCGGTCGCGCCGCGGCTACCAGCTGGTGGCGGTGCGCGAGGACGAGGACGCCGCGCTCTCGCTCGGCGTGCCGGCCCGGTGGCTGAAGGTCGCCGCGATCTGTGCCAGCGCCGCGCTCACCGCCGCCTGCGGCGCGCTGTGGGCGCAATATATCGGGTTCGTCGACCCGTTCTACGTGTTCTCGGTGGATCTGTCGGTGAAGTTCGCGCTGGCGGCGATCATCGGCGGCCTCGGCACGGCGCTCGGCCCGTTCCTCGGCGCGGCGCTCATCACGACCGTCGAGACGTACCTCCGCGCCCAGTTCGGCGGCATCGGCACCAGGCTCATCGGCATCTACCTGATCGTCTACGGCTGCGCGCTCATCGTGATGGTGCGATGGGTCCCGCACGGCCTCGTCGGGTGGATCGGCGAGCGACTGCGCCGGCGCGTCACTGCGCGCGCCGAGACATGAGCCTCCTGTCGATCGTCGGCGTCTCCAAGCGATTCGGCGGCATCCTCGCCAACCAGGGGATCTCGTTCGACGTGGCGCCGGGCGAGCTGGTGGGCATCATCGGGCCGAACGGCGCGGGCAAGTCGACGCTGTTCGAGATCATCACCGGCTTCTACCATCCCGACGAGGGGGTGGTGAGTCTCGATGGCGCGCGGCTCACCGGCCTCTCGCCTGACGCAATCTGCCGGCGCGGCGTCGCGCGCACGTTCCAGAAGCTGCGGCCGTTCCAGGGGCTCACCGTGCTCGACAACGTGATGGTCGGTGCGCTCACCCGCACGCGGGACGTGCGCCACGCGCGCGAGCGGGCGCGCGAGCTGGTGGGGAAGGTGGGGCTCGCCGAGAAGGCCGAGGCCCATGCCCGCACGCTGTCCACCGGCCAGCGCAAACGGCTGGAGCTGGCGCGCGCGCTCGCCACCGAGCCGCGTGTGCTGCTGCTCGACGAGGTCACCGGCGGCGTGGATCAGCGGACGATCCCCGAGCTGGTGCAGCTCGTCCGCGATCTGCACGCGGGCGGCCTCACGGTGCTGGTGATCGAGCACAACATGCGCGTGATCACCGCGGTCGCCCAGCGCATCGTGGCGCTCCAGCTCGGCGAGGTGATCGCCGACGGCCCGCCCGATCAGGTGACGCGCGATCGCCGGGTGGTCGAGGCGTATCTGGGCCTGGCATACACGCAATGACCGGCCCGATGCTGACGGTCGAGGGGCTCGACGTCGCTTACGGCGACTTCCAGGTGCTGTGGGGCGCCGAGCTCCGCGTCGACGAGGGGGAGATCGTCTGCGTGCTCGGCCCGAACGGCGCGGGCAAGTCGACGCTGATGAACACGATCTCGGGGCTGGTGCATCCGCGCGCCGGGCGGATCACGTTCCTCGACCAGCGCGTCGACGGATTTCCGCCGCACCGCGCGGCCGGCCACGGCCTGGCCCACGTGCTCGAGCGTCGGCGCTTGTTTCCTTTCCTCACGGTGCTCGACAACCTGCTGCTGGGCGCCCACAACCCTCGGGCACGCCCCGTGCGCGCCGAAACGCTCGCGCGGGTGGAGGCGCTGTTTCCCGTCGTGCGGGCGCGGAGCGGGCAGCTCGCGCATACGCTCTCGGGCGGCGAGCAGCAGATGGTGGCGATCGCCCGCGGTTTGATGGCGTGCCCGCGCCTGCTCATGGTCGATGAGCCGTTCCTCGGCCTGGCGCCGCGGGTCGCCCAGGACATCGGCCTCCTCATCCGGCGAATTCGGGACGACGAAGGCATCAGCGTCGTCTTCATCGAGCAGAACGTGGAGGTGGCGCTGCGGCTGGCCGACCGCGGCTACGTGCTGGAATCCGGGCGCACGATCCTGAGCGGCCCGTCGGAGGAGCTGCTGCGGTCTTCGGAAGTGAAGCGCATCTTCCTCGGCGACGTCGCGCTGTGACGGCTAGCTCAGAGGGCGCGAAGGTCGACGATCGAGATGCCGAGCTTCCGCGTCGACAGCCTCCGCAGAAGCCGCTGATCGGCGGTGACGAAGGCGGCGTGCTCGCGCTCGGCCAGCGCGAGGTACACGCAGTCGTAGACTGGATGAGTCAGGCGTCGCGCCACGTCCATCGCGCGCGGCAGAGCGCATTCGCCACTTCGACGAGCAGCAGATCGGGAGCAAGAACGTCGTCCGCGCCGTCACGGACGCGGTCGGCCTCGTCGCTCAGCACCTCGGGGATCACCCACTTGACGACGATACTGGCATCGACAACCCAGCTCACCGATCGCGGTCCTTCCGGATCAACCTCGTGCTATCGCTGTGGCGGCGACCGACGAGCTTCCGACGAAATGCCGCCGCCCGCTGGCCAAAGCCGGAGCGGTCGGCACGCGCCGCATCGGTCAGGATCGTCCGGAGTTCTCGCTCGAGCGAGACGCCCTTCCGGGCCGCGCGCGACTTCAATCGGCGCATCGCGTCCTCTTCGATGTTTCGGATCACGACCTGGGCCACCCGGTCACCCTCCTCTGATATCACGATGATATCATCCAGCCGAGTGGCCGCGGCAGCCGTAGGTTGCCGTTGCGGGGGCTGCGCGGTCAATCTCCAACCGCCGATACAGCGACGGGGAGTCCGCGGAGGGTGCGCCTGGCTAGGCGAGGGTGGTACCTTCCAGATCAATAAGGCCCGCAAACGGAGGGATCTCATGGCGAGCGCGAAGCTTCCGACTCCCGACGAGCTCAAGGCGGTCGGCCGGCAACTGGGGCTGAATCTATCCGAGACCGACGTCGCGTTCTTCCTGGAGACCATGGGCGGCAACGTGGCGGCCTATCACGCGATCGAGGCGATGGCCGACCCGATGCCGGCGGTGAAGTATCCGCGCACGCCCGGCTATCGGCCCGAGGGCGCGGAGAACAAGTACAACGCCTGGTACTACAAGAGCGAAGTCCACGGCGCGTCCTCCGGCAAGCTCCGGGGCAAGCGCATCGCGCTCAAGGACAACGTGTGCCTGGCCGGCGTGCCGATGATGAACGGCGCCTCCACGCTGGAGGGGTACGTCCCCGACGTGGACGCGACCATCGTCACGCGCATGCTCGACGCCGGCGGCACGATCCTGGGCAAGGTCCACTGCGAGTACTTCTGCTTCTCGGGTGGCAGCCACACCAGCGCGGCCGGGCCCGTGCAGAATCCACGCAAGGCGGGCTACTCGGCGGGCGGCTCGTCATCGGGGAGCGCCGCCGTCGTGGCCGCCGGCGAGGTCGAGATGGCCATCGGCGGCGACCAGGGCGGCTCGATCCGTATCCCCGCCGCCTACTGCGGCGTGTACGGGCTGAAGCCCACGCACGGCCTGGTGCCCTACACGGGGATCTTCCCCATCGAGCTGACGCTCGATCACACCGGCCCGATGACGGCGACGGTGGCCGACAACGCGCTTCTGCTCGAAGTGCTGGCGGGGCCCGACGGGCTCGATCCGCGCCAGATGAACGTCAAGACCGCCGCCTACACGAGCGCGCTGACGGGTGACGCGCGCGGCATGAAGATCGCGGTCGTGAAGGAAGGCTTCGGCCACGCGAGCTCGGAGTCGGACGTCGACGCGCTGGTGCGCAAGGGTGCCGCGACGTTCAAGCAGCTCGGCGCGCAGGTGGACGAGGTGTCGATCCCGTTCCACCTGGCCGGCCCCGCCATCTGGACGCCGATCGCCGTCGAGGGCGCGACCTGGCAGATGCTGAACGGTAACGGCTTCGGCTTCAACTGGAAGGGCCTCTACGTCACGAGCCTCATCGACGCCCACTCGGCCTGGCGCCAGCGCGCCGACGAGTTCTCCGACACGCTGAAGACGACGATCCTGTTCGGCCAGTACGCGCTGAACAAGTACCGCGGCCACTACTACGCGAAGTGCCAGAACCTCGCGCGCACGCTGCGCGCCGCCTACGACGCGGTGCTGAAGGACTACGACCTGCTGCTGATGCCGACGCTACCGCTCAAGGCCACGCCGCTCCCCAAGCCAGACGCGCCACGGATGGAGATCATCCAGCGGGCGTTCGAGATGCTGCCGAACACCGCGCCGTTCGACGTCACCGGCCATCCGGCCATGAGCCTGCCGTGCGGGCTCAGCGACGGGCTGCCGGCCGGGATGATGTTGATCGCGAAGCACTTCGACGAGATGTCGATCTACCGGGCGGCATCGGCGTTCGAGAAGGCAGGCGATTGGAAGGGGATCCGAGCCTAGCCCGACGCGGCGACAGCTGGCGACCCTCCGGCGCGTGCGGTACGCTTCGCCTCAGGAGGACAGCATGGCCAATCCATTCGTGCACGTCGAGCTCCACACCAGCGATGTCAAGCGGGCGAAAGAGTTCTATTCGAAGCTGTTCGACTGGAAGCTTCAAGATATGCCGATGCCGGGCGGTAGCACGTACACGATGATCAATGTCGGTACCGGCACCGGGGGCGGCATGACAGTCAACCAGGCGCCGGGCGTGCCGCCCCACTGGATGGCCTACGTCGGCGTCGACGACGTCCGAGCGGCCACTCGCAAGGCGAAGGATCTGGGCGCCAAGATCACGATGGACGTGATGGAAGTCGGCGACCACGGCTGGATGAGCGTGATCACCGATCCGACGGGCGCCGCGCTGGCGATGTGGCAGCCGAAGGCGGGCAAGTAACCAGGGCGGCCGGCGTGCGCTAGTTCCAGGCGCGGTTGTCGACCGTGTTCTCGTAGGTCGCGCCGGGCACGGTCATGTTCCACTTGACCGTCCAGGCATAGGTGTCGTCGAAGCGCTCGCGGGTGTAGGGCTGCGGCGCGGCGTGCAGCAGGCGCCAGGTCTGCAGCTCATGCGGCTCGAGCAGGCCGCCGGTCTCACGCGTCAGGTAGTGGACGAACGGCGTCGGGTCATGTTCGAGCACTTCGACCGCCCGCGACTGCGCGCGGAACATCCGCGCCAGCGTTGGACCGTCGAGATCGTCGCCCGCGGCCTCGCTGCGCGTCGAATGCGACTCGATCAGGATGCGCAGGCCCCACTTCTGAGCCACGCTGATCCAAGGCTCCGTGAGACTCGCCGCCGCGACCTTGCCGTCGCGCACCGCTTCGAGGCGCTTGAGCATCGACCCGACGTTGGTCCGCTTGACGTGCTCGGGCGTCAGGAAGCCTTCCATCATCTTCAGCGTGGTGAACTCCGAGCCGTTGTTCGGCGTCACCGCGATCGGCTTGTCCTTCAGCATCTCGGGCTCGTAGAAGGAGGAGTCGCCGGCCACGACGATGGCGAACTTCGACATGGAGGCACCCAGCGCCACGATCTTGCGCCCGCGCAGACCCTGGGCGTTGGCCTCGACGGCGCGCTTCATGATGCCCCACTCGCACATCCGGTAACAGTCGATGCCGCCATCGTTGTAGGCGGAGTCGAGGGGGCGGTCGAAGACGGAGTCGAACTTGACGGTATGCGAGGTCGTGACCTGAGCCATCCCCGGCGTCGTCACGAACTCGAGGTCGAGCCCTTCGTCGCGGAAGAACCCCTGGTCGCGGGCGACGAGCACGGGCAGGTCGTGGACGGCGTTCATGATCGCGACCTGAGGCTTGGTTCGGGTCTCGGGAGCCATGGGCGCATCCTCCTGTAGGTCGCGAATTATCCGCCTTCCGCATTCCCAAGGCAATTTGGCCGCGCCGCGACGGGGTCGATCGCCTTGTATCCGCGCATCGGACGCGCTAGTTTGTCGGTGGGCTGAACCCACAAGGAGAAGAGCGTGAGCGCCGCGCCCGCGGACCTGCGAGCCACTGCG
>Ga0209376_1001421_pt1 | contig 24173 bp, 20 predicted proteins | sample GraSoiAngelo_134_FD_185891 | JGI IMG/M metagenome (GOLD analysis project Ga0209376, IMG submission 185891) | Grasslands soil microbial communities from the Angelo Coastal Reserve, California, USA - 14_0929_05_30cm (SPAdes) (version 2) | ecosystem: Environmental > Terrestrial > Soil > Grasslands ... | reverse complement strand
ATTGGAGCGCAAGTTTGCGGTAAGCGCTCTTGATTTCCTGGTCGGAGGCATTGCGCGAAACTCCGAGCACTTCGTAGTAGTCCCGTTTTCCGTTCAAGTGTAGTTAGTCCTTCTTGGCTGCGACACTGACCATCGCTGGCCGCAGGAGGCGGCCATTGAGCAAGTAACCTTTTCGCATTTCTTGTATTACCGTGTTCTCTTCCACCGCGTCCGTGGCCTCGGTAGAAACAGCTTGATGAAAATGGGGATCAAATTTCTTTCCTTTTACTTCGATGGGTTTCAGTCCGAAACGTGCAAGCGTGTCCTCGATCTGTTTATAGATCAGCTCGAATCCCCGGAGCACGTTTTGTTGGCCGTTTTGGGTAGCGGCATTTTTCAACGCAAGCTCGAAGGAATCGAGTACGTTCAATAACTCTTTCATCAAATCGGCCGACGCGAACTGCATGAAGTCGGACTTCTCTCGATCCATTCGCTTCCTGTAGTTCTCAAACTCCGCCTGTTTTCGCAGCAAACGGTCGTAAAGGCCATCGCGCTCTTTTTTCAGAAGTTCAATTTCCTGCTGCGGGTCCGCCTGTGGCTGAGCCGTAGCAACAGACTCGGCAACCTGCTGTTCAGAACCGCCATCACCGGCCTCGCCCCGGCCATTTTCCGGGAGATGGCCTTCGTATTTGTCGTTTTCTCCCATAGAACCCATTATAAGGTCATTCCCAGAAGATCCACCCTCTCTCTCTGGGAGAGGGTGGGGTGGAGTCTCAAGATTCGAATAGACTTCTCTTGAGGCTTCGCCCTATCGGGCTTGCGCTTCGCGCGTCCCTCACCCGGCGCGCCAGCCCGCTGGCTGTCGCGCCTGCCTCTCCCAGAGGGAGAGGCAGCTACACTTGAACATCAGGCGTTGATCATCTCGCCAACAACGCGTCCGAGATAACTGACAATGGAAATGCCGCGTTCGTATTCCATACGAGTGGGGCCGATGATTCCGAGGAAACCAGTCGTACGGTCATTGGACGCGTAAGAGGAGGCGATCAGCGTAAAGTCCCGCATGTCTGGAATACCGAGTTCCGAACCGATGCTGATCTTTACACCTACTGGCGGGCTGCTCGAGATGCACTCATTCAGAATTTTGACCAGGCGGATTTTCTCTTCGAACATCTGGAATAAAGTTCGCATCCGCTCGACGTCGGCAAATTCTGGCTGATTGAGAATGTTTGCCGTCCCCTCTAAATAAATAGCACCTGGAGGCGCATCTTCTTGAGGGGTCTCGCTCCAGGTGCGTAGCAGCGTGAGCATGCGATCGAACAACGTTCGTTCGAACTGCATGGCTTGCAGCAGCTCGCTTCGAATTTCCATGAGCGTTTTTCCAGAGAATTTCTCGACAAGATACCGGCTCGCTTTATCGAGTTCTTCCTGCGTGTATCGCTCGGCAACTCGAATGAGCCTGCGTTGCAACAACCCCGTTTTGGAAACAAAGACCACCAGAATTTTGCCATCTCCGAGATCGACGAATTCAACATGTTTTAGAACGGTCGCGCTCATCGGCGGCGCAATGACCAGGCCGACATTCTTCGAAATCCTGGAAAGAATGACCGAGGTGCGCGACATGAGGTCTTCCGGCGTCTCGGTACCGGCAAGAATACGCTTGATGTACCGCTCATCGGTTTTACTGACTCTACCGGATTCGGCCAGACGGTCGACGTAGAAGCGATAACCCTTCTCGGAGGGGATGCGGCCGGCGGACGTATGTGGCTGAGCCAAATAACCATCATCTTCGAGATCCGCCATGACATTCCGGATGGTCGCTGGGCTGAATTTCCAGTCCATTGATTTCGCAAGCGTCCGCGACCCGACCGGCTCACCGGAATTTACGTATGACCGGATGATCAGTTTCAGAATGTCCCGAGCCCTGGAATCGAGTTCCCGGCCGTCGCTTTTTGCCACCATCGCGTTTTTTTATAGCACTCAGGCAATGATAGGGTCAATGCGCCGATGGGGCCGGTGGGTCCGAGGCGGAATTCAATAGAGAAATATTTCTGGAACGCCCGGATGAACGTTTCTCTAAATTGCTCAATCGTGGGACGGACGGGAAGAAACTCGGCGACACCGGCCATTTCCCTCAGTAAAGGCGCGGAATCCGTCAACCCGGTTGCCCGGGCCAGGTTATCCCGATTGCAGGTGATCGGCATCGAGCCATGCTGCAAAAAACTCCGCCGTACACGCCGCTGTGCGCTGCCAACGATCTTGCGGCCGTCAACCATCAGTTCATAGCGGGAGGGGGAAAGGAAGCAGGGAGGATCGATGCCGTTGTCCGGTACATCGGTTTTTCTGGTATCAGGAGCAAGTATCGCCGCGACCCCGAGATCGTTGTATCCGAGGCAAAGAGCCTCGGATACCCGCCTGTAGTTCCCGTAGATCGTATCGCCGAAATAGGAGGAATCGTTCGAAATCACCGCGTATGTGAGTTCGTCATCGTGCAACACAGCACGGCCGCCGGTCGGCCGGTGAACGATGTCGATGCCATTTGTCCGGCAATAGTCCACGTCTAGAGCATTCTCGACCTTTTGATTGCGTCCTAGCGAAATCGTTGGCCCGCGCCAGCCGTAGAACCGAACCACAGTCCGTGCGCCCGGAAACCTCTCGACCTCGCCGAGCAACGCCGCATCAACAGCCATGTTCGCGGCGCCAGCGAGTGTGCCGTCGATGATTAATTCCCAGGCCGCCATTGATTTTTATTTTAGGCTCAAAAGGCAATTCGGGCGTATTTCGGGGACGCACCCCGAATTCTTGAACTTCAGAATTCGGGGTGCGTCCCCGAAATACGCCCGAATTGCCCCAGCTTGCTGTTACGGGATCGTCACCGCGAGAAAGCTGGATCGCCATTCATTGGTGTTCGCGTTCCGCTGCAATACCATGAGCGCAACGTCCTGGCCGGATCTCATGGCCCTTTCGGCGCGTTTGAAGTCATCCACATTGTGAACCTCGAATCGCTCGCTTCCGGCGATGACGCGCGTGATGATCATACCGCGCATGATTCCCGCCTCTTCAGCAGCACTATCCTGATCCACCGAGGAAACGTACACGCCGTCGGAAGAATTCAGCCGCAGCTGGCGAACCATATCCGAAGTAACAGCCTGAACTCGGATTCCCAATTTGGATTGCGAAGCATCACCCTGTTCGTTATTGTCCGGGTTATTGTTGCTGGCGCGTTCGCCGATAACTTCCTGCCGGTCTCCGATAACGATAGGAACGGTTTGCTCTTTACCATCACGATTGACTTTCACACGAATGGTTCGGCCGATCGGGCTATTTGCAACGACGTCCAGGAGCGCCGAACCGGTACTGATCTTTGTTCCGTCGATCTCGGTTATGACATCTCCGGCGTGAATGCCGGCCTTGGCTGCCGGACCGCCCGGCACGACATACTGGACCACAACGCCGCATTCCGCCTTCAGCCCGAGCGCGCGGCACAGCGATGCGTCTTGAGTCGGATTGGCGCTGTATTGGATTCCTATGCCGCCCCGCGTTACCTTCCCGCTCTGAACAAGTTGGTTGTACACCTTGATCGCCGTGTTGGATGGAAGCGCAAATCCAAGCCCGGCGGACTGCCGCGTTTCGGAAATGATGGCTGTGTTGATTCCAATCACCTCACCGGTCATATTGACCAGGGGACCGCCGCTGTTGCCTGGGTTAATGGCTGCGTCGGTTTGCAAGAAGCTCTGGAAGTCGTTCCTGGCGCCGCCGATCTCGGTACGGCCTTTAGCGCTGATGATGCCGTGCGTGACGGTGTGATCGAGGCTGAAAGGGCTTCCAATAGCCAACACCCAGTCTCCGACCTTGACCGAATCGGAGTTGCCCAACTTCAGGACGGGCAGGTCCCGGCCGGCTTCGATTTTAACGACCGCCAGATCGGTATCGGCGTCGCTGCCGATGAGCTTCGCTTGAAACTCGGATTTATCTTCGAGGCGAACCATGATCTTCGTGGCCTTGTCCACGACGTGGTGGTTCGTCAGGATGAAGCCGGCCTTATCGACAATAAAGCCGGTGCCGAGATTCCGCACTCTCTCGCTACGATCGGGTGCATCCGGACCGCCGAAAAAGTTGAAGAAATCGAATGGATCAAAATCCCGTGGGTTCCGGTTGCGATTGTTGGGATTGTTGGGATTATTGGGATTGTTGGGATTGTTGTTGCGATCGCCACGGCGAACGGTCGTGTTCTCAGGCGCGGCTTCGGTATTGATGTTGACGACGGCCGGCGCGACATTCGCCGCGATCTGAGTAAATGCGTTGGAAAGTGAAACAGGATCGGGAATGACGAGCGCCTGCGCCTTTTGCTCGCCCGCTTTGACCCCACCCGAGACGATCGTGCCGATTACAACTCCGATGGTGAGGGTTGCAATAATCAAGGTGAGATAAAGCAATCGCTTCTTTGTCATAGCTGTTAACCTTTCGTCCTTTCAGAGTGCACTGCGACATTATATCTTAGCGTCGTTCCTCGCAAACCGGTGCTTCGAAAGTGCCGCGTGAGGCGAAATATTCCCTCCTCGCAGAGGCGGGGACTGCATTTTTGACGGCATGCCTGAATTTTGGTTTCAGCGCCGCGCAGGAGCCGGAACCGTATGGCGTAATTTCTTCAACCGCTCTTCGGCTGCCTGAAGGGTTTCCTCCTTCTTGCAAAACGTAAATCGGATGATATCCTTTCCCGACGCCGGATCGCTGAAAAAGCTGCTTCCCGGAACAGTGGCGACACCAATGTCTTTTACCAGGAACCGCGCGAATTCCACATCGTCCGGGTAACCCCATTTCGCAATATCACACATGACGTAGTAGGCGCCTTTCGGGAGCATGGGATTCAGCCCCGCATCCTCGAGCATCTTCATCAGGCGGTCACGGCGTTGCTGATAATGCCTGGCCAGATCGGCGTAGTAGGAATCCGGAAGCCGTAGAGCCACAGCACCGGCATCCTGTAGTGGCGCTGGTGCACCGACGGTAATGAAGTCATGCATCTTTCGAATCGCACCCGTAACGCCTGGCGGTGCAATGATGTATCCCACGCGCCAGCCCGTGACGCTGAATGTCTTCGACATCCCATTCACGACGATCGTGCGCTCGCGCATCCCCTCCAGCGTGATCGGAGAGATATGTTTGGCGCCGTCGTAGATAATGTGTTCGTAAATCTCATCTGTGACGGCAAGGACATCCCATTTTTGGCACAGCTCTCCGACGAACTCGAGCTCCTCTCGGCTGAATACCTTACCTGTCGGGTTATTTGGGGTGTTGATAATAATGACTTTGGTCTTGTTATTAAAGGCCGCTCGGAGTTCCTTTTGATCAAATGACCAATCGGGTCTTCGCAATTGTACGTAGCGTGGAGTCGCGCCCGAAATGATCGCATCAGGACCGTAATTTTCATAGAAAGGCTCGAAGACGATAACTTCATCTCCGGGATTGATGACCGCCAATAGCACATCGATCATTGCTTCCGTGGAGCCGCACGAGACGGTGACCTCGCGCTCTGGATCAATCTCGATGCCCATGAATTTCTTTGTTTTATAAACCAGGGCATCGCGGAAATTCTTCGCGCCCCAGGTTATTGCATATTGGTTGACATCCGCGAATATTGCGTCCGCGGCCGCTTTTTTGAGGACATCGGGAGCCGGAAAGTCGGGAAATCCCTGCGACAGATTGATGGCGTCATGTTCCAGGGCAAGACGGGTCATTTCGCGGATGACCGATTCAGTAAATTGAGCTGCCTTGGACGAGATGGGTTTTTTAAACATCTTTGGAACTCAAGGGACCTGGGTACCCAGCCCCCATGCGTGATGGATCGTTCTCGGTCAGGATGCGGATCAGTTCTTCGTGAAAATAATCGTGAGCGACAAGCACGGCGGCCGCTACGCGGCGCTTATAAGCCTCGCGTCCAAGATCGATCTCTTTTTTTAGTCTTCTGTAAATGTCCGCGTGCTCGCGTCCTTCCTTAAGTTCTGGGTCGTGATATAGCTTGATTTCCGAAACCAGGAGCCGCGCGGTCCGGCGCGCATCGGCGTGGGCTTTTGGCTCCGCCGGTGCTTCGCCAGATGCGGTTGGGGGCCCCGGAACTGTGTTTGTTTGGGGTGTCACAGCCGGTTTCGGCGCTGGAGACCGCATCTTCAATCCGAAAACTTCAATCGCGTACTGAAGTGACGATGTCAAAAAATCGAGCGCCTCGGCCTGAAAGGGAGGAACAGCGCAAACAGCGGCGATCGACTTACCGCGGACTTCGATTGTTCTGAAATAAGACTGGGGGTCTGTTGTCTCATCTGAAATGATTTCCGGAAAGACCGCCTGGCCGCGGCTTTTCCACAACGCCAAGCCCTCGGGCTTTGCCACGTATAAACCGAGACCGGCAGCGAAGGCTTGCGCCAGAACGAGGAAACGAGCAAGCATCTCTGGTTGGGAAGATGCTTGGGCAAGCTCCCTTTGAGTTTCTGCAAAAATACGCCATCGAACGAGTTGCTCCTGAAGCCGCGCCTGCTCGCTGGAGGCCTCGCTCTTGAGCTGGGTGACCGTATCCGCCAGTTTCGCCTCGAAGAATTTTTCGAGCTCCTCGGTGACCTGTTTCCGTGTGGTTTCCTTGGCGTCGGCGACAGCCCGAATTAACTGAGCTTCGGCCGAAGCGATGAAAGACGCCTCCGCTTCTCTCACGGCGGACTGGAGTCGCTTTTGGAAATCCTGCTCGAGCGCCTGACACGTGTCGGCGACAATGCGGTCAAGCTCCGCTGCCAGCGCTGGCGACAATAATTCGAGAAGGCGGTCCACGGCCTGCGTTTTCAACTCCATCGAAACTGATGTACCTCCAGAGAAGTGAAAAATTATACCTTAATCGATGCGGGCGTTTGACAATGCCCCGCCATACCCCTATATAAAAGAGGTAGCCATACGAAAGGGGGGCGCACCGGTTTCGACGGGGACGAAGAAGTACGAGACGCATACCGAGGCCCATGACCTCGTAAAAACGTGGAAACCAATTAACTGCTGACTTTCAGCCAGCATTAGCTGCTTAACACCAGCTAACGTCCTTGACTAATTCGCCTGTAGGTTGGTTAAAGGGCGTCACTTTATGCAGGATAGCCTCAAGCCGCTGGCCCGGCTGTACGAGGCGAAATTCAACGGGCTGGCGCTCCGGCTAGCTGGCAGGTTTCTTTTGCCGGGACGCGAGACCAATCGGAGCCTGACAAGTATGTAGACTCTCCTACGGAACGTTTTCGGACGCGGGTTCGATTCCCGCCGCCTCCATCGAGTAATCAATAACTTAAGCGCGTTTTGCGACCGAATTTTGGTCACAAAATGGGCATGTTTGGGTAGTGTTTGGTCACACTTGTTTCCCCTTTCTGGAAGAGAGGCACCTCTTCCAGAGGGGATCGTGATCCGAAACTCAGCTTGAAGGGAAAGAGAGTTCTGATCTTTCCGCGCAGCGGATTCAGTTCAACAAGTCGCCAGATGTCGGGGTACACGAGCAGCTTCGAGAACCGCGGCAGCTGCCATGTCGCTCATGCCGGATACGTCGTGGCGCCGAGCGATTGCGGTGCACCATGGCAGCGACAGTGGCATCGTCCTTGTGAGCAAGTCCGGAAGGTTCTGCATGCATCGAACACAACTTCTCTGTGCGATCGGTGTGAGCCTCTGGTCGGCTGTGGCTGCCGGGAGCCAGGCGACGGACGCCGGGGCGCTGTCCGGGGCGTTGCGGGCCCACGTACAGGACGAGCGGTTCGGCATTGTCACGTCCATCGCAGGACTGCCGCTCGGCGTCCGCGACGGGCTGAAAACGTTGTTCGGCAGCCGGGCACTCGACATCGCCGAGCCCGGAGCCGAGTTTCAGGTGACCGATGTGGTTGTCAATCCGAAGCTGCCGATTCGTCGGCTGATCGCGGCGGGGTGCTCAACCGACCACTGCCTCGTCTATTACGAGCGCGGCGGCATCGACCACACGTGGCATGTGGCGCTGTTTCACTGGATGCCGGCCGCGACTCGATTCGAGTGGGGCGGTATCGCGCCGGGGGGCCTGGTGACAATCGACGACGTGCGGAACGCGATCCTGTCGGAAAGGATCAAGGGCCAGGCCAGGTTCTGGTAGCTGTGCAGTCGCTGGCGAAGGTGTGGGACACCGCAATCTAATTCACGGAAGCCGTCGCAATGCTAGCTGCAGGTAGCTCAGTTCGCAAACGCGGCAAACTGTTATGAGCAGCCGATCGATCGGGCAAGTCGAGGTAGAGTGAACATTCAGTCCGCCCCTCGTGGCTGAGCGGCGCCACGTTAGTCGTCACTGACCGATTCAACGATTCGTGCCTGAGAAGTCGGTATTTCGGAGAAAAGGCGGCAGCCTGCAACATGGCGAGCACAATATCTTGGAGCGGTAAAATTCTCTCGCGATGCCCCGCGACTTCTTCGACCCACTCGCGATCGACAGCCCTCATTGACTTCCCCCACTCTCCACGAAGTTATGCAGCAGTCGTGAATAGCTTGCCGTATGTAAAAAAGTCCAGAACACTGCGCATCGCAATGTTCTGGACTTCGATGTCCAAAACCTAGCTTCTATGCCGGGACCGGCGGCACCACTCTGTGCCAAGCTGCGTCTGACCTTACGACCCGTTTTGTGGTTTGGCACCGAGCCTTGTCAATACAGTGCTTGTCGTATATAAGCTGTGCTGGTAGCTTTTGGATGATTCTTCACATCAACCACATCCAACCCGAACGCGTTGCTCTGACGAGTAGTGTGGTTTCAACGTTGATTTCCATCGCTGGCGAGGCACGGATTCCGCCCCGCGTGCTCGAGAATTTGAACGTGCACCTCGATTGGGTGCAGTACAAGGCAAATTTTCGTGAAGCCGTCACACTGAGGCGCGCGACGAGGGGTGAAGAGCTGGTCCCATGGATTGAAGTTGGCGTCGATCTTCGGCAACTCAAGCTTGAAACGCTGAAAAATGAATTCGTCAACGCGCTCGAGTATTCGCCCGATCACTCACGGGACGGGCAAAAACGGGTATATATCGAATCGTTTAGGCCGATGCGCTCGTCTCTGATCTGGAAGTTCAACGACCTCTTTTGGCAACACCTGCCGCTTTGGGAGGCAGCCTCAGGCAAAGGATATGACCAGGCGTTACCCAGCGGGAAGTCCGATGCGAATCATCCTGAGGCTGTGGGCGATGCTGTCGCCGACTTCTGGACTCTACTGAAAGACCTCGAGAACCATAACCAGCTTCCACCTGAGATTTTCGTTCTGGAGATCGGCGTCGGAACCGGAAAGCGCGCAGCTTTATGGCTGGATCGTTTTCGCGCGCTCGACCGCGAGCGAGGCACTCAATATTATCCGCGTATCCGATTTTTGTTAGGCGACTACTCGATGCCGACGCTGAATCGCGCGATGGAAACGGTTCGGGAGCATCGCGAGCTGGGCAGTTTTCTGGCGGTTGACGCGCTGGATCCCTTCAAGTCGCTGTCATTTCTGCGTTACAAGGTTCTATCGATTCACCTCACCAACGTTTACGACAATCTCCCGACCGATGAGATCGTTGTGCGCGATGGCAAGCTGTATGCCGTTGAGGTCCGGAGCTATGTGCCGGCGGCCGCTGCTGCGCCGATTTGCGAGTCCTTTGGCATTCCTGTTACGGAGTTCGCCAGAACAGTGAATCGCCTGCTCGAGGTCGGTCCGCAACACGTCCATCCTTCCGGAGCCGAACAGGGTGTGGCATTCTGGCGATCGGTGTGGGACGCCATCCGATTGGAAGAACGATTTGTCGCGATTCAAAGCATTCTGGATGCGCCCCTGCCAGCGGGGTTGAAGCCCGCATTGTTGGAGAATTTCGTCGCCCAGGCAGTGACGAATCAACGATTCCAGCTCAGTTCCGGCGCCGTCGAAAGTTTCCTGAATACCGTTCCGCTACTGCATCCGCGTGGTTATTTACAGGTCCAGGATATTTTCGTTACGAAACTGGAAGACTACGGCAGAATGTTTCGCGGACCGGGCAAGTTGGACGGATCGGTCGTAAACTGGGTCAATGGCGCGCTGCTCGCGCAGATTGGCGCGCAAGCCGGATACGACGTGCATTTTGCGCCTTTCCAATATAGACCGGGATCGCGAACATCGATCCTGTACACCACCGAGCGGGAGTAGATGTCAATGAACTTGCCGATATTACCTACCACAGTCGTCGGGAGTTATTCGATGCCCGGCTGGCTGGAGCGGCTCAAAACGGAGTTTTTCGCCCGCCGCATCAGCAAGCACGAACTCGACGAAATCCACGATGCGGCCGTTAAAGCTGCTATCAAAGATCAAGAAGTTGCGGGCCTAGATATCATCACGGACGGGGAACTTCGCCGCGACAATATGATCGACTATTTCGCGGAACGCCTGCCGGGCGTGCAAACGGATCACACATCGAAGAAGTTCTATTACGATTTCTACGACAGCGTCGTCCGCGGCAAAATCCCAATGGCCTCGCTGCGGCTGACCGATGATTTTAAGTTCCTCGCGGCTTTCACGGAGCGAGCCACGAAATTCTGCATTACCGGCCCGCACTCGCTGGTGAAGAGGATTAAAGACGAACACTATAAGAATGAAGAAACCTTCGCCATGGATCTTGCCCGCGTCATGAATATGGAGTTGAAGGAACTGGTCCGCGCCGGCGCGCGTAATATTCAGATCGACGAGCCGTACTACTCCGGTTTTCCCGAGGATATACAGTGGGGCGTTAGGGTCGTCAACACGCTTGTTGAAGGCGTCGACGCCAAGATCACGCTCCACATCTGCTACGGCAATCGATATGGAAAACCTTCGTGGGCTGGGAATTACAGGTATCTCTTTCCGGCCATTCTCGAAGCAAGAGTACATCAGCTTTCTCTCGAGTTTGCGCGGCGCGGCGGCGAAGATCTGGAGCTGTTCAAAGAGTTTCCGAACCGGTTCGAGCTTGGCGTTGGAGTGATCGACGTCAAGACTCATGAAATCGAAACACCGGAAATCGTGGCTGAGCGTCTTCGCAAAGCTCTGAAGTTCGTACCGGCCGAGCGTATCCATGTCCTTCCCGATTGCGGTTGCCTGCACCTGCCTCAGGAAGTCGCCTTCGCGAAACTAAAGACGATGGTCGAGGGAACAAAAATCCTCCGTAAAGAGCTCGGAGGATGATGTGGCGCGCAATCCGTTGCGAGAGTCTTTGCAGTCGCGAAGGTTCTGCCATGTCGTGGAGATTGTGGCCAGCCGTATTTCACGCGAAGCGCGGCTGCTGGAAGTCGCCTCCCAGTTGGCTACCACTCCCGGCGTCGTCGCCGGCAGCATCACGAGTTACGCAGGGGGCGCGCCCGGTCAGGACCCCCTGCGAGTAGGCACAGCCGCGCGCGCGCGTGGTCTGACTCCAAACATTCACGTCACCTGCGTCAGCAAAGACCGGCAGGAACTCCGCCATTACCTGGAAACCATCGCGGGACTGGGTCTTGAAAATGTTTTCGCGCTGACCGGCGATTACCCGAAGGGCGCGGACGCAGTTTTCGACCTGGATTCGGTGCAACTCATTACTCTGATGAACGAGCTCCGCCAGAAAGGCCTGCCCTTTTGGATTGCCGCGGCTGTTTCACCGTTCAAATACACAGAGCCGGATTGTGCTTACCAATATCTGAAGCTGGAAAAAAAATTTACGGCTGGCGCCGACTATGCGATTACACAGCTCGGCTTCGATGCCCGCAAGTTCCGAGAACTTCGCCGGTACCTCGATGAACGCAACATTCAAAAACCGGTGCTCGGGAACGTCTATGTTCTTGGCTTGAAGTCCGCGGAAAAGATGTCGAAAGACGATCCCCCCGGCTGCTGGGTTGCGCCCGAGCTTGTCGAGAAGATTCGGGACGAAGTCAAGGCGAAAGACAAGGGAGAAGCCGCGCGGCTCGAGCGCGCCGCGCGCATGATTGCGATCCTGCGCGGCCTCGGTTACGCAGGTGCGTACATCGGAGGAACCCATAATGCGGAACACCTCGGCTGGATTATCGAGCGCGGGCAAATTCTGGCGCCGCGATGGAAGGAGTTAGCCGAAGAATTCACGTATGCGCCCAAATCCGCCTTCTACATGTTCGAGCCCGCCACGGCTGCGTCCCGCAAATTGCGAGTCTCTGATCGCGCCGTGAATGCATTGTGGCACCTGCTGTCTCCAACTCAGGTTCCCAGTGGAAGCATCCTGGAAAAATGGGCTCGTGCGATGTTCACCTGGATCGATCGCCGGCCAAGGATGTCGCGTTTTCTGGAGCGTGCGGAGTTTGCTATCAAGTCACCAGCGTTCGGCTGCCAGAGATGCGGCAATTGTGTACTGCCGGACATGCAATACGTGTGTCCGCAAACATGTCCCAAGCAGCTCCGAAATGGTCCTTGCGGCGGGACGAACAACGGCCAGTGCGAAGTCATTCCCGAACGGTTCTGCATTTGGGTGCCGGTGTATGATCGCGCCAAACACGCAGGCGAAATTCCGCTGCTGAGGATTTATATTCCACCGCCGGATAGATCACTGAAAGGCACAAGCTCCTGGATCAACTATTTCCTTCAAAGAGACAGCCGTCCCGGGAGTACTCGAAACGTAGGTCCTCTCGCTCCGCCTTCAAGCCAAGAAGAATCCAAGCCGAACATGGCTGTGCAACTGTAGCGGCGCTCCGCGAAGCGCAAGCGCGACAGCGCGCAACCTCAAGAGGATGAGCGCCGGCAGACAGCAAGTTAGAGATGGTCGGCGGTGATAGACCGCCGCTACAATTCAAACGGAAAAAAAATTGGTTGAAAATGATTCTCATTTTCAACTATAGTGCGGCCTGAGGTTGGAGTGATTGTGATCCTTCGCATCGCCGTTTTCGTTATTCTCGCTCTCGGAATTGTTGCCGCGCCGGGTCTCGCCCAAGAAAGGCCCTACTTTGTTACCTACGACCATCACATGGAAGAACCGGGTAACCTGGAAGTCGCTACCAATCCGGTGATCGGACAGGCACGGGGTATCAACACGTTCATCGGTAATTGGACCGAATTCGAGTACGGAGCCAAAGGCTGGTGGACGTCGGAGTTCTATATCGACAGCCAGCACACGATGCATGATAACGCTCTGCTGACCGGCTTCCGGTTTGAGAACCGTTTTCGTTTGCTGCTTCGCGAACACCGCGTCAATCCGGTTCTCTATGTGGAGTACGAACACGTCAATGGGGCCGACAAGACCTTGAAAGAAGTTGTCGGCTTCGACGGTAAGGAAGATCACAGCGAACCCAACCGGGAAGCGCGCCTCGAACACGAAAGGGAGCTCGAAACCAAACTTATTTTGTCGAGCCAGATCAAAGGGTGGAATGTTTCGGAAAACCTCATTGGTGTGAAGAACATTCACGAAGGTGTTTGGGAGTTTGGATATGCCTTCGGTATCAGCCGCCCCCTAGCTCTGGCTGCGAGCGCGAATGCTTGCACATTCTGTCGCGAGAACTTCACTGCCGGCGTGGAGTTGTACGGCGGGTTGGGTGAGTGGGGCGATTTGACCTTTAAAGGAACGTCGCAATATGTCGCTCCGGTCCTGGCGTTGAATTTGCCGGGTGGAACCACGCTCCGCGTATCGCCCGGGTTCGGCTTGACCGATCAAAGTCACTCCACGCTGGTTCGTTTCGGCGTGTCACACGAATTTTCCGGTTTTGGACAGCAAGTCCGGAAAGTGTTGCGGAGAAATCGATGATGCGAAGACATGCGATTCAAATCATTCCGGTAATCATCCTGTTCATTACGGCCGTTTATGCGAAGAGCGGCGCCGAGCGGCCAACCGAGAATCCATTCCAGAACAACGAATCGGCCCGCGCGGCCGGACAGAAGCTCTTTGCGAGGCATTGCGCCGAGTGTCATGGTCCAACAGCCGAGGGAACAGAGCGCGCGCCGTCTCTTCGAGAGTTTGTGCGTTCTGCCGCTCCCCGCACGCTGCATACATTCATTAAGAACGGAAACCTCAGATCGGGCATGCCATCCTGGTCCCGGCTCCCCGATCCGCAACTCTGGCAACTTGTCACATACCTTCAGACGTTAGAACCCTGATTGGGTCTTGCTTTCAAAGTATTGCCTGCCCGAAGTGAAGATCAGTGTCGCTGGTAGACGAACTTCTGAAAGCGCTTCCCTTCGTAAGTCTCCGTAATGTAAACGTTGCCTTTGGAATCGGACGCGATGTTGTGGGCGCCATAGAATTGACCGGCCCAGTGTCCGCCACTGCCGAATTCACCTACCAGATCCAAAGATTCACGGCGAATGATCCGTATCACTTGATTCGTTCCATCCGGAACAATGAGGAAGCTCTGAGCGCGATCGGGGGAAAACGCGATATCCCACACGGATCCACTTCCAAGCGTCTCCTTCGCAAAAAACGCTTCTCTGATGAACGTGCCATCCTTCTTGAAAACCTGAATGCGATCGTTTGTCCGATCGCAAACGTAAACGAACCCGTCAGTGGAGATCCGGGCGGCATGCACAACGCGGAACTGTGGTGGCGGCGGGCCGGCCGGATCATACTGGCTGGGGCGGTCCTCATGCTGGACCGTACCATTGAAGGGACCTGGAAGGCGCTCTCCTGCATTCTGGAAGTACGAATCATCAGGCTTCCGTCCATACGCGCCCCAATGACGTTTGTACGCTCCGGTCTCAGCATCGAACACGATGACTCGATGATTCAGGTATCCATCGGCGACGTAGAGTTCGTGCGCCGTTTCATCGATGACCAAAGAGGCCGGACCGCCGAGATTCTCTGTGTCATTGCTTCCGCGGTTTCGTCCGCTGTGGCCAATTTGCATGAGGAATTTTCCGTCGTGAGTGAATTTAAGAATCTGATTGTCCTTCTCCCCCGCCCCGGCAAGCCAGACGTTGTTCTTCGAATCCACATAGATGCCGTGCTCCAGTTGTGGCCATTCATATCCTTTGCCGGGGCCGCCCCATGAAGACACAAGGGTTCCCTCTCGATCGAATTCAAGAACCGGCGGCGCTCCGCGGTAGGACGCGCGTATTTCATTAGGTTGAAGCGTGGAGGGACGATGAATGATCCAAACGTGATCCTGCGAATCGACAGCCACACCTGCAACTGCCCCAACAAGCCAGTGATTCGGTAGCGGCTTCGGCCAGAAAGGATCAACTTTGAAAGAAGGAATATTAGTGGTGTTCTGTGACATAAAAAGCGCGGCGGACAACAGCAAAGATATGCTGAGTTGATTCATCTCGACATTTTACGACGCTTACTGCGGCGCAAGAGAACCTATAAAATGTATTTCAAGCCGAACTGGATCAGCCGAGGAGCCACCGAGGTCCGGCTGACGACTCCGAAGTTTGCTGTCCCAAAATTCGTACCGGGATTAGCAAATTGCGGGTGATTGAGGGCATTGTAGAACTCCACGCGGAAAGCAAGTTGTGCGTTTTCCCGGAGGCCTCCGACTGCAGTGGTTTTGCCGAAGGAAAAATCGGTATTGAATTGTCCCGGTCCGTTCATGATGCTTTGACCGGTGCTCCCGTAACCCGTCGACCCATCGGACCCAATCGCGGGCGTCTTGCAGATTGCCGGCTTGTTAATCCAGTTATACAAACGGGAGGCGGTAGAGCCCGAAGTTACCAGGTCTTTGTTTGTGGCGCCCGGGCAGAGTGTCACCGTCGCGGGTCCGGCGAAACCATAGACTGATCCCCCGCTGCGGTCGATCAGAGACATCGGTCCTCCGCTCTGCACAATAAGGATTCCGGAAATCGACCAGCCTCGCAGCAGATCGCCCGTAAGTCCGTTCGTCCGGAGGTTAGGCAAATCGTAGGTGAAGTTGGTGATCAAGCGGTGCGCGCGATCGAAACTCGTACGGGCCCAATCCAGATCGAGATTCCTCTGGTCGTTGTAGACAGTCGTATTGGCCAGGGCCTTGGAAAAAGTGTAGGCAACTTGAGACGTCAAGCCGTGAAAAACCTGCTGTCTGAATGTGGCCTGCATACTGTGATACCAGGAAGCGCCGAGGTACTGGTGCGCTAACAAGGCCGTAGGACTCTCGCCAACGATAGGAACGCGCAAGTAGGCATTGGTGGAAGTATTCGTGGTCACGCAGCCCGATGATGGATCGACACCCAACGTGGCAAAGACCGCGGATGTTACCCCTAAAACAGCGGGCGTTACCGGAAGCCCGCAATTGACCGGGTGGCCCGGAGTCGCCAGCAGCGGCTGGTTGAAGCCATAAAAGAGGAACAGATTGTTCGCGTACGATCCGACATAACCCAGGTCGAAACTGAAATTGCTAGAAATGGCGTACCGGACGTTCAGGTTCCATTGTTGTAGCTTAGGAAGGCGGAAGTTTGGTCCGGTGATCCGGTCACTCAAGTTTGAGGACGGCGTGCGAAGTGTAAACCCGAGAGTCGTGGGCGGGAATGGCGTTTCCAGTGTTGACACATTATTGCTTGCTCCCGAACGACCGATGAGTTGGGCCAGGGGCTGCATATTCGTCGAAGCCGTGCCTTGCGCATTTCCCCTATCGCTCGGAGGCTGGTAGAACCAACCGTAGCCGCCGCGTACAGCCATGCGGCTCTGGTTGCTTCCGGGTTGCCACGCAAAGCCGAAGCGAGGCGCGAAGCTGTCCCAAGGAGCTGCATTCTCGTAGTAACCCCTCTCGGGGCGCACAACCACGCCGGAAGGCGGCGGCCCGAAAGGTTGGCCCGTATAGGGGTTGATCCGGTTCGGGTTGTAGTCCGAAGGCACCGTCATCCCTGCATACGTGCCGGAAGCAGTCGGAATGGACACCGCCTGCAATAGTGACGGCCAAGCGTTGCCGAGGTCATGGGCGTCGCCAAAAGCAGAAGGCAGGTACTCCCAGCGCAGACCCAGATTCAGCGTGAGCCGCGGAGTGGCTCTTAGATCTTCCTCGACGAAAGCTGCAGTATGATAGAACCGCTGCGAAAGGAAGACCGCGCCCCGCGGTCCCATACCCTGGTTGGCTTCGATAGATTGAATATTGCTGAGCCCCTGAGGACTGCCATTTTGGGCTGCACTCATTCCCAGCAAGAAATCGGTGAAGCTCTGAAACGCAAGCCGCCCTCGAGCGAGGCCGATGTTGGAGTACTTAAAATGCTGCGTTAGCGCAAAGACCCCGGTACGAATAGTATGCTTGCCATGAGTCCAGGAAAGAGTATCCGACCAGGAATAAGTTGTGCTGCCGTTCAGCCAGTCGCTATAGACGTTTCCCGCCTGGAATCCTCCCAATGATCCCCGCACGGTTATGTCCGGCAAACCCGGATATAAAACATTAGCAGGGGTCATACCGACGGAAGTTACCGAGGCCAGACCAGGCACTGCGGGCTCGGAAAGGTTGTCCGTGTATGTGATCCGCGCTTCATTGGCCAAGTTAGGTTTAAAGACCGAACTGAGTTGCGTGCTGGTGATGTAGTTCGTATCGTCCAGTGTTACCGGGAACCCCGGTATGGGCGGTGTCTCGGGGGAACGCAGGAAGTCGGAAGAGTAGGCTCTTTGCGTGTACGCCTTAGCGTGATAGAACCGGCTTGTGAGTGTGTGTTTCCTGGAAATCACGTAGGAAATGTTTGCGAGCCCGTGGTCTTCGTCATACGTGGAAGGAATACTAAAGGAAGAATAGCCCAGGCCCGCATTCACTCCGCTGGAAAGAATCCTTTGCGGTGTTGGGATCAGATAGCCGCCGTCAGGCAGCTTCGATTGCAGCAGCTTCAGAGCCACAGGATTGATATTTGAGCCGTCACACGCTACCTGTACGCCGCCGGCAAACGTCAAGTACCTGGACTGCTGAGCCGCGGGCTTATTCGCCGGACAGAATTGCGACCCGATCGTGGTTGCAGAGCGATCGTTGGTGAGCGGAGGAAGAATAACGGTAGATAACGAAGCGGTAGGATCCAGGCCGTTCACCTGTCGTGTTCCCTGGTAGGAACCAAAAAAGAACAATTTGTCTCTCTTGATTGGTCCGCCGATTGTGCCGCCGAATTGGTTCTGCTTCAGGGTCGCACGGGGTTGGCCGGTCGCATTCCTGAAGAATGCATTGGCGTTGAAAATGTCGTTGCGCAAGAATTCCCACACATCACCGTGAAACTCGTTGTCACCGGTTCGGGTGACCAGATTGATATTAGGCACCCTCGTTCCATACCCGGCGTCGTATTGCGAGGTCTGAATTTTAAATTCTGAAATTGTATCGGGGTTAGGGACGGTGCTGGCGGAAGCTGCGCCGTCCACGGTAAATGTGCCTGTGGCGGTATTGCCATTCACATTCACGCTCTGGGAACCGGCTCCCAGCATCCCCGCATTGTTAACACTGGCCGTAGAGCCGGAAGACATCGATAGCACTTGCGTTAAATTGCGAGTGGTCAGTGGCACGGACGTAATGGTTTTGCTGTCCACCAGCGTACCGCTCGCCGACGTCGCGGTCTCGCTGAGCTGGCACTGGCAGGGAACCCGTTCTTCCGAGGCGCCCTCCTCGAGCTGAGCATCAAGGTCGGGTGCCTCCGAGACGTTTACGACCACAGACATCGCTCTGGAGGTTTTGAATCCAGGCGCAGAAAACTCCACCTCATATGTGCCGGGAGAAAGCAAGGAGAATCCGTAGAGACCGTTTGCGTCGGTCATTGTGGTTTGCGTCTGCCCGGTCGTTGGATTTACGAGCGTGACGGTGACAGCCGGAACGACTGCGCCCGCGGGATCAACGACGGTGCCACGTAAGGCACCCGTGGTTGCCGATTGCGCCCACAAACAAGAAGAAGCGCTGATGATAGCGGCGATCAGTAGGGCTCCGACTATAAGGAACCTCAGTCTCATTTGTGCGGCTCGAACCCGGCTTCTCGGAAGATCGCCTGTGCGTCAGGCGAAACAAGATATTCGAGAAGCGCCCTGGCGGCTACCGGATCGTTCGCATGCGTGGAGATGAACCCTACGATTGCAGTCGGCGTATAAATTTCGCGCGGCAGAACGCCGACGATCGTCATTTTCTCCTGGTCGGGAAGGATGTCACTGAGGTAAAGCAAGCCGATATCAATGTCGCCGCTGAAGAGACCCTTCTGTGTGGTACGCACGGAGCTCGCGCCACCTGTACCGGCCGGGTCAAAACACACGGAATTGCGGGAATAGGTTGTGTTATTGGCACAGACCCTGCTCTTAGCAGCGATCTGGTCGCCGATCCCGAGGTTCCGGATTGCTTCCGCAGGGCCCTGCCCGGCAGTCGCGAATTCGGGGTCCTCATATCCGATGGACTTCGCCGCCAGGAGCACTTTTTTGAGCCCCGCGGCGGTGGAAATGTCCGGTTTGGGTGCGCCCTTCGGAACGGCGACGGCCGTCTGATAGCTCGCCACCACAGTCATGCTGCTGGGAACGACAGTCCCCGAGGTAAGCGCTCCGGTGACAGGCGCCACCACTAACGACACATCCAGAGGCTCTCCGTGGGCAACCCGTTGCGTAGTGGTCCGGGCGCCGCCGTAAGTTACTTTTACCTTGTGGCCTGTTCTAGCCTGGAAGTTTGAAAGGATTTTCTCGACGGGTCTACGGGTTGGGTTCGGTGCGAGGAGACTGATCTCGCTCTGGCCCCGCGCACCGAGGCCACCAAACAATAGCGCGACGAAAACGGTTGAAAATAAATATTTCGCTGGTTTCAAGAGCTGCTTTCCTTTCCACGTCCGATGCATCAGTTGTCAATTTCACGCGGATTGTACAGTACTGCACCTCTGTGCCGCCAGCCTTGCGAGAGGAATGTGATTAGTTTGGAGCGGATGCTATCGACGCATGATCCGCGATGCGCCCATCGAAGAGATGGATTGTTCGATCGGTGTGACTGGCGTATCGCGGATCATGCGTCACCATGCAGATCGTGGCGCCCTGGCGGTTCAGTTCACGGAGCAGTTCCATCACGGCCTCTCCATTTCTAGAATCCAGGTTGCCCGTGGGCTCATCCGCAAGCAAAATGGCTGGCTCGCCGCACAGCGCTCGAGCGACGGCGACGCGCTGTTGCTGGCCGCCCGACAGTTGAGACGGATAGTGCTTCATCCGATGCGTCATCTGCACTTTTTCCGGCGATTCTTCGGTCATCCGGCCAGAGCGGATCGTCTTGCGAACGACGAAAATCACCGGCTATTGACACCGGTTTCCCTATCAGAACTCGAAGTTTCCCGTCAAGTCGGAACTCGCACTGTGCTGGGCAACACTTGCGGCAGATTTCTTTTTTTTAACCACGGAATCGCTTATCGTAAAAGCGCTGAGTTGTGTAGGCCGGATCCGCGTCGCGGATGCGGTCAATAATCGCTGAGGAGCGACGACAATGAACAGAATTCGGTTCGGCATATTACTTTGGGTGGTGCTATTGGTGGCTGTAGCTTTGGTTGCGGAAGCGCATCACGCAAGTGTGATGTTCGACAGCACAAAAGAAATCACGCTTGAAGGCACTGTGAAGGAGTTTCAATACACAAATCCGCACTCCTGGCTGCTGGTCGACGTCACCAACAAAGACGGTTCGGTGACGACGTGGGGCTTCGAGGCTGAGGGACCGAGCACACTCATGCAGCGGAAAATTCGTCCGAGTGATTTTCCATTCGGTACAAAAGTCACCATCACGGGCAATCCCATGAAAGACGGACGGCCCGGTGCTGCCTGGGTCAAAGCCGTCCGTGGAGACGGCAAGGTGTTTTACCCTCGCGGACAGGCTTCCCAACAGTCGCAATGAGGATTCAGCCATGACATGCCTTGGAAAATTCTGCGCGCTCCTGTTGATTCTGACAACCTCAAGCGCCGTTGCGGCCCAGGACCAGACCCAGGCCCAATGGCAACGCATGTTTGAGCTAGGGCTCAAGCATCGAACAGCATCGGACCTGTACACAGCACTGAAATCAGATGCTCACGGCGGCCAGCAATCGCCGCCGTTTGCTCAATTGCCGGATTGGTCGGGTCTGTGGTTGGCCTCTGGGGGCAGCTCGTTTTTCGATCGTGGACCGGGAGGAGTATCTCCGAAGCTGTCGCCTGCGGCCGCCGATGCTGTAAAAAAAGGCAGAGAACTCGAGGCTGCCGGCATCACGTACGACGAGAATCTCAGCGACTGTGGTCCTCCGGGCTTTCCTCGTTGGCTGATTATTCCTTTCCTGCGGGAGTTCATCGTCCGGCCGGAGCAGACCTGGTTGTCTTCCGAGACTGTCAACAATGTCCGGCGGATTTATACCGATGGTCGCGGTCACCCGCCCCCGGAGGATCGTTATCCCCTCTATTACGGCGACTCCCTTGGTTTCTGGGACGGCCAGAAGTTGGTCATCCACACCAATCAGCTCATGAAACGCTCTATGGGCCGGAACCAGCCCGAGCAGAGCGAGCAAATGGAGACAGTCGAGATCTGGGAGAAGATCGATCGGCGAACAATCGAAGCGAAAGTCTGGATCTATGACCCGGCAGTATACCTGGAGCCGTGGTATTTGACACGACGCTACATGCAGGTTGACAACCCCGACAAGAGCCTTCGAATGAATTACTGGCACTGCAGCGAAAATCCGAACAATCAGGTCTATAAGACTCCCGAAGGCGGCACACAGTATCGGGACTTCACCTTCACGAACAAAGAAAATCGCTGAACCTCAGGAGAGACCATGAAGAATTGGATTGCAGTATCGACAGTGGCCTTGGCTGCGGCTGCGGTGCTGGTGGCGCAGGCTCCGGCGGGCAAGGACCTTGGGTGGGCGTTTCCCACAGCAGCTATGGTCGTCAATAAGCCGCCGCTACACGAGAAGGAAGAGGGACAGTTGACGATCGACGGCAGCGGCAAAAACTACACCATGCCGCAGATTGAGGATCTGAACGCCCCGCCCGACTGGTTCTCGAGCGAGCATGCTCCAGCGCCGCGAGTCGTTACCGATGGCAGAGTGAACAAGGGATTTGCGTGCGGGTCGTGCCACCTCATGAACGGGCTCGGGCATCCTGAATCGGGCGACATCCAGGGCCTGACACCCGAGTACTTCATCCAGACGATGAAGGATTTCAAGAGCGGAAGAAGAAAAGATCCGATCCGAATGACGGCGATTGCCCAGGCAACCCCGGAGGAGGACATCGCCGCGGCAGCCGAATGGTTTGCGTCACTCAAAACGCCGGCGACGCCCTGGATCAAGGTGATCGAGCAGAACACCGTGCCGAAGACCTATCTCGGTCAGGGCCGCATGCGATTTATTGATCCCGACGACAAAACGACTGAGCCAATCGGCAATCGCATTATCATGCTGCCGATGGACGTCAAGAGAGCGCGACTGCGCGACCCCCGTCCTGGCGCGGGCTTCAACGCGTTGATGCCGGTTGGAAGCGTGGCTAAAGGCAAGGCCCTCGCCCAGACTGGCGGCAATGGTAAGACCGTCGAATGCGCCATCTGCCACGGAGAGGGTTTGAAGGGGTTGGGCAACGTTCCGCGTTTGGCCAATGTCCACCCGATCTATCTGGTGCGACAGCTTTACAATTTCCAGACGGGCGCCAACTCGAGCACCGACGCCGCGCTGATGAAACGTGTCGTCGCAAAGCTCACCGACGAAGACATCGTCAACCTGGCGGCTTATGCAGCATCGCTTACGCGATAAAGGCAGGAATCTATTTAATAGGGAGGCAACGATGACTCGGCTTGTTCGCCATGCAGTCCATTCGATACTTGTGCTGTTCCTGGTGCCGGCGCTGGTTAGCGCCGAGGTCTCGCGTGTTGAGATCACTTCGCGCCGGGATGCAGCCGGAGGCCGCTCTTTTGGATCGGCCGGTATGTACGAACGTCTCGCGGGAAAAATTTATTTCCTGATCGATCCGGCCAACAAGCGAAACCAGGTGATCGCGGATCTCGGCAAAGCACCGAAGAACGGTGCTGGAAAGATCGAAATGTCGGCCGATCTGGTGATTTTCAAACCGCATGACGCAAGCAAGGGCAATGGAATCGCGCTGTTCGACATCGTGAACCGCGGGGGCACGGTCGCGTTGAACGTGTTTAGCGGACCTGTAACAACGACCGCCGAGGGTGAGGCCGGCGATGGATTTCTGCTCAGCCGTGGCTATACGATCGTGCAGGTCGGCTGGGAATTTGATGCCCGGCGTGAGGGTGCGATCCGGATCCACCTGCCGGCCGCGGTTGGCGTTAGCGGCCTGGTGCATGCCACCTTCATCCCGACGGATCGGAATGCCACCACAGTCGGGGATCTGGTGGGTTACACGCCGAGCGATCCCGCCTCGCCGCAAAACACGCTCCGCGTGCGCACCAGGTTGGGCGCCGCCTGGGTGACGATTCCGCGCGAAAAGTGGACGCTCTCGGGAAACACAGTGACATTGCAGGGCGGCTTCGAGCCGGGCCAGACGTATGAACTGGGCTATGTGGCTGTGAACCCGCCGGTAGCCGGTCTTGGATTCACCGCCGTGCGAGATGCGGCTGCGTGGGTCAAGTACGCTCCGGATGCGGTAGTTTCCGCCAAGTACACGTTTGCATTTGGGTCGTCACAAACGGGACGCTGGCTCCGCGATTTTCTTTATGAAGGCTTCAATACCGACGAGCGGAATCGTCAGGTCTTCGACGGCGTGATACCGCACTTGAGCGGTGCAGGCGGAGTGGTTCTCGATCAACGATGGTCGACGCCCACATCTTTGTTGATGGAATCGGCGACGCATTTTCCATTTTCAGATCGAAAACAACGCGATCCTGTTACCGGCATCGAAGAGGGCCTGCTGGAGAACCCGCGAGCCGCGGAGTATCAGCCGAAAATCTTCTACACCTACTCCGACACCGAATACTGGGAGCGAAGCGTTGCGCTGACGCATACCACGCCCGATGGGTCGAAAGACATCGTGCCGCCCGATAACGTGCGCCTCTATTACTTCGCCGGCGGGCCCCACAACATTGGAAGATTCCCGCCAGCTGCAGGCAACGGCGAGACTCCCGACAATCCGTTCGACTACAGGGTATCGATGCGGGCGCTGATCGTGGCCATGGAAAAATGGGTGCGCGACGGCGTGGCGCCGCCGCCGAGCCGCTATCCGCGTCTGCAGGACGGCACCCTCGTGCGCGCCGCTGATGTGGCATTCCCGGCGCTGCGCGGCGTCAGTTCGCCACGAAAAATTTCCACGGGCGTGCGGGGACCCAACCGTTTGCTGGCGCGAGACGGCGCAGGCGCGCCGTTGCCGCTGCTGGTCCCCCAAATGGATCGTGATGGCAATCCCCTT
>Ga0209376_1001416_pt1 | contig 24264 bp, 23 predicted proteins | sample GraSoiAngelo_134_FD_185891 | JGI IMG/M metagenome (GOLD analysis project Ga0209376, IMG submission 185891) | Grasslands soil microbial communities from the Angelo Coastal Reserve, California, USA - 14_0929_05_30cm (SPAdes) (version 2) | ecosystem: Environmental > Terrestrial > Soil > Grasslands ... | reverse complement strand
CGATTCTGTCGATGCCGGCGGCGGCTGGTTGATCTTCGCGCTGCCGCCCGCCGAGGTCGCCGTGCATCCCGACGACGTGGGCGGCCGCCACGAGCTTTATCTCATGTGCGACGACATCGAGGCCACGGTATCCGAGCTGAAGCAGAAGGGCGTGCAGATCAAAAAGCCGGTCGCTGACCTCAGGTTTGGCAGGCTCGTGAGCATCCAGCTGCCCGGCGGCGGTGAGCTGGGCGTCTACGAGCCAAAGCACCCGACGGCCATTACAAAAGGCTGAAAGGCGGCTCACGATCGTCTGACAGCCGCTCCTCATCGTGATGCTCGCCCGACAAGGGCAAATGCAACCAATGAGGAGAAGTGCACGATGACCCCGTTTACAGCAGCCGCCGTCAAGTTGCTGGGCAGTGGCGCCGCCGCCGCAGTGCTCAGCATGGGAGTGGCCGGCACGCTCGCCCAGGCTGCCACTCCAAGCCCGAGTCCCGCAACGTCGACCTCGACCACCGACCGTCACGCCGACCGAAAGCTCGTCCGCCAGGCCGTCCTCGAGTCAGAGGCGGACGTCCTCGGCATCCCAGAGGGGACGTTGATCGCCGACCTGAAGAAGGGTCAGAAGGTTTCCGACCTGGCCAACGACAGGCACATCAACAAGGACGAGTTCGCAAAGAAGCTCGCCGCCAACCTGAAGCCGCGCCTGGCACAGCTCGTCGACCACAAGCAGATCACGCAGGCGCAGGCCGATCGGATCCTCGACCGGATCTCGAAGGGCAGGATTCCTTTCTGGGACGGAATTCACCGGCGCAAGTAGCGCTCCCGGGCGCGATTGTTGACCGTTATCTGCTTCCACTTGCGACGCTCGTCTGCACGTAGGCGAGCGTCGCTTCGCGCAGCGACTGATCGCAGCTCGCGCTGCAGCTTGCGATAGCTGTCAAGACGACCTAAATCGAGAGACCCGTCGGCGAGAGCGGCCTTGATGGCGCAGCCCGGTTCGGTGCGGTGCTCGCAATCGGGGAATCGGCACCGCAGCTCGAGCGCCTCGATGTCCTCGAACAGGCTGTCGAGCGCACCTTCTCCGACCCACAGCTGAGCCTCGCGCAGCCCTGGCGTGTCGATGATCATGCCGCCGCCCGGCAGCTCGATGAGCTCTCGGTGGGAGGTCATGTGCCGGCCTTCCCCTGTGCGGAAGACTTCGCGCGTCTGCATCACGTCAGCACCGGCCATGCGGTTGATCAGCGTGGACTTGCCTGCTCCTGACGGCCCGAGCAGGACGCCGGTGCGCGACCCGGCCAGCTGCAGGTTCATCTCATCGACACCCTCGCCGGTGACCGCACTCGTGGCGACGACTGGCGTGCCCGCGGCCACAGCCTCGATCTCGACGCGAATGTCGTCGAGCGACTCGGTGAGGTCCGACTTGGTCAGCACCACGGCTGGCATGGCACCGCTCTGCCAGGCCATGGCGAGGTAGCGCTCGATCCGCCGTACGTTCGCGTCCCCGGCCGTCGCGACAACGAAGGCCACATCGACGTTGGCTGCGAGCACCTGCTCGCGCGTCTCCCGGTGAACGACCTTCCGCGAGAAAGATGTGCGGCGCTCGACCACACCGTGGATGACCGCAGGCGTGTCCCAGGCGCGCGGAAGCACTCCCACCCAGTCACCCACCGACGGCACGACCGTGCTCTCTGAGCGCAGGCGCCGGCCGAGGACGCCGCGGGTGGTCTCGGACGCGCTGTGAACGAGATATTCAGCTCCGTAGTCGGTCGCGATGCGCGCGGGCTGCAGGCCCTCGGCGGCGAATGACTCGAAGCGTTGTTCGAACCATGTGTCCCAGCCCAGCGATGCGAGCCGGGAATTGAAATGCGTGGACAACGCAGAACTCCTCGGAATGACAGGCGGACAGGTCGGTCCGCCAGACGAGGAGCTCTAGAAGGCGCCTCCGGAGGCGGCCGACGGCCGGGCAGTGACGGTCACGACAACTTCAGCCATTTGACTTCGCCTCCTTGTTTTTGATGCGAGCACATCTTAGTCCCTCCCCACCGTGTGGGGAGGTTAGGTGGGGCCGTCAGCTACTGCCCCTTGAACGACGCCTTGCGCTTCTCCGTGAAAGCCTTGATGCCCTCGTCCGCGTCCTCGCTGACGAAGACGCGACCGATCGCCTCGCGCTCGAGCGCCAGCCCCACGTCGATCGGCCCGCCGTAGCCGAGCGTGGCGGCGAGCTTGGCGTGGCCGATTGCCACGCTGGGGCCGTCGCCCAGCTTGGCCGCGTACTCGATCGCCCCAGCGCGGCACGCGGCCGCATCGGGGAACAGCCGGTCGACGAGGCCCGCCTCCTTCGCCTCGGCGGGCTTGAGCGTGGTCGCGTTGGCGATGAAGTCGATCGCTTTCGCCAGCCCGATGCGCCGTGGCAGGCGCTGCGTGCCGCCGGAGCCGGGGAAGAGCCCCAGGTTCACCTCGGGCAAGCCAATCTGGTAGCCGCCCTCGGCGGCAAAGCGCAGGTCACATGCCAGCGCCAGCTCGAAGCCGCCGCCGAGGCAGTGGCCGGAAATGGCGGCGACGAAAATCAGCGGCGACGTCTCCATCTTGCGAAACGCCTCGTGCGCGAGCAGAGCCGTCATGAAGCGCTGTCGCGCGGTCCCGGCCGCAAACTGAGCCACGTCGGCGCCGGCCGAGAAGAACTTCTCAGAAGCGCTCGTGACGACGACGTTCCGAACGTCTCCATCAGCGCGCGCGTCGTCGATCGCGCTCGCGAATTCCCGTAGGAATGCGTAGTCGTAGCTGTTGGCCGGCGGGCGGTCCAGGACGATGACGCCGACCTTGCCTTCCTTCTCGAGTTTCACAGTCATGCCACCATTATTCGCATGGCGACGATGATCATCGAAAGCGAAAGGACCAAGGCCGCGTCCGGCAAGACCTACGAGGTACGCAACCCGGCCACCGGCGAGGTGGTCGACGAGGTTCCATTCGGCGACGTCGCGGACGTGGACCGCGCGGCGCAGGCGGCGGCGAAGGCGTTCATCACGTGGTCGAAGCTCGCGCCAAACAAACGCGCCGAGATCCTTCACAAGGCCGCGCGGAACATGCTGGCCAAGGTCGAGGAGATCGCACCCATCCTCACCAAGGAGCAGGGCAAGACCTTGCTCGAGTCACGCATCGAGGCGCAGCGATTCGGAGAGAACATTGCCTGGTTCGCCGACCTCGCGGACAAAGTCCATGGCGAGCACGTGTCGCTGCCCGACACGACGACCTACGGGCTCGTCGTCCGCAGGCCGATCGGCGTGTGCGGCGCGATCGTGCCCTGGAACTTTCCGCTGACGCTCGCGGCCAACAAGGTTGCGCCGGCGATCGCGGCGGGAAACACCGTCGTCCTCAAGCCGGCCAGCACGACACCGCTGTCAACGCTGGCCTGCATCGAGGCTCTCATCGAGGGCGGCCTGCCCGAGGGCGTCGTCAACGTGGTGCTCGGACCGGCGACCGGCGACGCGATTGTCGGCCATCCCCTCATCCGCAAGATCGCCCTGACGGGCTCCACTCCGACCGGCCGCAAGGTCATGGCCCGGGCGGCCGACGCATTGAAGAAGGTCACGCTCGAGCTCGGCGGCAGCGACCCGTGCATCGTCCTCGATGACGCTGACCTGGAGGCCGCGGCTCGCGCGATCTCCATCGGCCGCTTCTTCAACTGCGGGCAGGCGTGCCTCGCGGTGAAGCGGCTCTACGTCCAGGAAGCCGCGTATGCCCCGCTGATGGAAAAGCTCGTCGCGCGCGCGTCCAAGCTCAAGCCGGGCAACGGCCTGGACAAGGACAGCCGCATGGGCCCCATGCACACCGAGACGCAGCGGTCGGAGGTGGAGGCTCAGGTGAAGGACGCCGTCGACCGCGGAGCCAAGGTGCTGTACGGCGGCGGCAGGCCGAAGGGCGCCGAGTACGAGAAGGGCTGGTTCATCGAGCCGGCGATCCTCGAGAACGTACCCGACGGCGCGCGCATGTGGACCGAGGAAGTGTTCGGGCCGGCGCTGCCGGTGCGCAAGATCAAGGATCTGGACGAGGGCCTACGCCTCGCCAATGACTCGCAGTTCGGCCTCGGCTCTTCGATCTGGACGGGGAACATGGCCGCGGCGCACCGGGCGGTCAACGAGCTCGAAGCAGGTTACACGTGGGTCAATGCCCTGCAGATCGCTCACGACGAGCTCCCGTTCGGCGGCACGAAGCAGTCGGGCTTCGGGAAGGAGCACGGAGTCGAGGCGTTCCTGCAGTACACCGAGGAGAAGTCAGTCGTCTACGGCGGCATGTGACCTCCCCGCTTGCGGGGAGGTGGCTGCCCTCAGGGCAGCCGGTGGGGATGTCAAGTAACTAGGGCGCGTACGAAGAAGCGATGAAAGCCGGGGCCATCGTCCTCGCCGTGCTCATGTTGCTCACTGGCGGCGTGTGGATCGGCCAGGGCCTCGGCTACATCAAGGGCAGCTTTATGACCGGTGACATGCACTGGTTCTGGATCGGCATCGGCATGGTGGCAGCCGCGCTGTTACTGGGCGCAGCTGCCCTCATCTACCGGCCGCGTCGGACTTAGTCAGTCGCTACGCGGTGCGGCCGTTGACCCGGTCCCAGCGGCCCTGGCACTCCACGCACCGCGTGGCCGCCGGCTGGTAGCGAAGACGCTCGGCCGGGATCCGGTGGCCGCAGTCCTCGCACAGCCCGTAGGCGCCTTCGTGCACGCGTGCGAGCGCACGCTCGACCTGCTCCCGGTTCTGATCGAGCAGGTGCACCAGGATGTCAGTTGTCTCGCGGTCTGACAGTGCCTGCGCCAGGTCGACGTCCTCGGGAATCGAAGCGATCACTCCGCCGACGCAGTCGGCCAGTGGCCTGTGCAGCCCAGCTTCCTCCCCGAACGCCATGGCGAGCCGCAGCAGCTGCTGCTTGCTGGCCTCCAGCTTTGCTTCTGGCTCCTCATCAGGACGTTTTCGTGAACCCAAGGTTTCCCCCCTTTTGCCGTTAATACCGACCGGAGTGACGGTCCGATTCTTGGACAGAACGCGTGCCCGTACCGCCATACTCGGGTCCGAAACAGTGCTCCGTAGCCTGCGATTGCTCGCTATTCCCCTGCTGCCAATCCTTCTGGCTGCCTGCCAGTTAGGCTCCCCCGTAAACCGCGCAACCCCGAGTGTGCCTCAGATCGGCTCAGATCTCAAGTGCCATAACGGAGATCATGCGTTCGAGGACAACGTGGCCGGGTGGGGATTCTGCTATCCCGCCACGTGGAAATACAACCTCCGGGCGCAGTCAGTGGTCAGCCCGCCAGAGCTCGACCTGGTTTTTGACATCACCGACGTGCCCTGCACGACGCCCTCGGTTCCTGCGGGTCAGACAGCCAGGCCCGTCTGCGCCACGAACGCCGGCCTGTTCGGCCTGATGGTTGTCTACACGTACGAGCGGGGCGAGGCGACCAGCCTGTCGCAATGGATCCAGTCGAACACGAACCCGGCGCCGTCGCCCGGCGAGACGATCTCGTGGGGCAACGCCAAGGAGGCGATGAAGCTGCCGAGCGGCCGCCGGATCGCGCTGACGCCGACCCACGTCGTGATCCTCGAGCTGCGTTCCGGCGCGGGCAACCTCGACCTCGAGGCCGCGATGGCCCAGCGCCTCGATACCTGGAAATTTCTTACCTAGAAATCCCAGGTTGCTAGGAGGCCGGATTCACTCCGGCCGTTACCCAGGCGCTCCACAAATGCACGCGGGCAAAGTGCTACTCGGTGGGGGTTCCACGGGGGAGGTCGACTGACCTCACCCGTGCAATCTACCCGTTCCCCTCCCGGGGTTAGCGGGAGGGAAACGGTGGGGTGAGAGGTTCGGTCAGGTCGGGCGGCGGAACAGGCTCGCCATCTTGATGGCGAGGCCCATGTCGCCCTTGATCTTGAGCTTACCCTGCATGAAGGCGGCTGTGCCGTCCAGCTGCCCGAGGGAGATCTTGACGTAGTCCATCGCGTCCGCCATCAGCGTCAGCTGCGGCGCCTCGGGCGCGTCACCTTTGCCTGACTCGGCCTGCCCGTCGTGGATCTTCACCCACCACTTGCCGCCCTGGTCGCCGGAAAGGTCGAACTGGATCACCGCCTTGGTGCTGCCCGCCTTCTCAGGCACGAGCGCCTGCGGCATGCTGTCGAAGATTTGTTGGGGGGTCACCTGGACGTCAGACATCAAGTCCTCCTAGCGAAGATACCGCGACGCGTGATCGCGCTGGGTTTTCATCTTAGAACGACCGAGTACCGCCGGGTACCGGCGCGCCGCCTTCGCGACAATTGAGCCCAGTGCCCGCTCTCAACGAGATAGCCGAAGGGATCTTCGAGCTCCGCCTGCCGATCCCTTTCGAGGACGGCCTGGTCAACGTTTTCCTTTTCGTCGATGGCGACGAGGTCGACCTGCTCGACTGCGGCATGAACTCTGGCGAGTCACTGGAGCTCATTCATTCTTCGCTTGCATTCCTCGGCGGCAAGCGCCTGCGCAGGCTGGTGGTGACGCACATCCATCCCGACCACTACGGAGCCGCCGGCATCCTCGCCGGTCCTGACGGCGCTGACCTCTATCTGCACCGCCTCGAGGTTCCGCTCGTCAACCCGCGTTACGTCGAGCTCGAGCACCTGGTGCTCGAGGTGCTCAAGTACTTGCTGGTCAACGGCGTGCCTCCGGAGGAGGCCGACGTGCTCAGCAACTCGCAGCGTGCGCTGAGCCAGGTGGTCGCTCCCGCCGAGCCCGCGGTGCAGCTCGACGGCGCGGAGACATTGACGATGGGTCGTATGGAGCTGCGAGTCGAGTGGACGCCGGGGCATTCGCCAGGACACATCTGCCTCTACTCGGCGACGTCAGGGCTTCTCTTCGCCGGCGACCACATGCTGCCCGAGCTTTCGCCGAACATCGGTCTCCATCCGCAGAGCACGCCGGACCCGCTGCACGAGTACCTCGAAGGATTGCAAAGACTCGCCGCCTACGCGCCGCGTCTCATCCTGCCGGCGCATGGCCGGCCCTTCACCGACGCTGCAGGACGCGTCGAGATGCTGGCGGCTCATCACCGCAAGCGCATGGAGCGCGTGATGGGCATCCTTTCGAACGGTGAGCTCACCGGCTGGCAGGTCGCGCTCCAGCTGTGGGGACCGCGCGACCAGCTTTACGAAAAGCGCCTCGCGCTGCAGGAGGGACTGGCGCACCTGCAGGCGCTCGCCGTGGAGGGGAAGCTCGAGAAGCTGGTGACGCCCGAATCCGTCCGGTGGAGGAGCGTCTAGCTAGGTCGCGGAAGCTCCAGTGCGTGACGTCTTGATGCCAAGCGGCAGAAGGTCTGCCGGGTAGCAGCCGACTCCGACGACCCCCGGCCCGCCGTGCGCGCCTACGACTGGCCCCAGAGGCTGGATCATCAGCGTCTCGGCGATCGGCTCGAGCGCCTTGCCGACTTTCTGCGCGTCCTTCTCCGCGTCGGCGTGGCCCACCACTGCACAGACGCCTTTGCCCCGGTCCACGGCTTTTGCCAGCTCGATGATGCGGTTGAGGGCGCGTTCGAAAGTTCGCACGCGCTCCAGCGGCTCGACCACACCGTCGCGGATGCACAGCACGGGTTTGACCTGCAGCACCGAGCCCAGCATCGCGCTCGCGCGACCGATGCGTCCGCCACGGCGCAGAAATTCGAGCGTTGCGACCGAGAAGTAGGTCTGCACGTACGGCCGGATTGCCTCGACCTTGCCGATGATCGCCTCCGCGTCAGCGCCATTCGCAGCGAGCGACGCGGCGCCAAGCACGACGAGGCCGAGCGACATCGAGACGACCTGCGAGTCGACCACGTGCACGCGCTGCGGATCGGTCATGTCCGCGGCCTGCTTGGCCGAGTCATATGTCCCACTGAGCTTCTCGGAGATGTGGATGGAGACGATCGCGTCGTGATTAGCGAGCAGCTCGTTGTACATCTCAGCGAAGCGACCCGGCGACGGCTGCGATGTGGTGGGATGTGTCGCGGCCGACGGCAGCTTGCGATAGAACTCGCTGGGCGTGATGTCCACGCCATCGAGCAGGCTGCGTCCGTCGAAGTTGAGCGTCAGCGGCACGACGGTGATCGATCGCGACGAAGCGAGCGCCGGCGGCAGGTCGGCGGTCGAGTCGGTGACGATGGCGACGCTGCGTGCAGCCATCAGCCCGGCTCGTCCGAATGCGGGTCGGACAGGCGCCGGTTGCGGCGTCCCTTGAAGAAACGCGATTCGATGGGACGGATCGCGACCAGGGTCACGAGTACCACAGCCGCGGTGAATATGGCGATCGTGAAATAGCCGAATCCGACAGCCATACCCAATGAGGCCACAACCCAGATGGAAGCTGCCGTCGTGAGGCCTCGCACGTATTCGCCCTGACGGAGGATGGAACCGGCGCCAAGGAAGCCGACGCCGGTGACAATCTGGGCGGCGATGCGCGTGGGATCGACGCGAGACCCGAATGTGGGCTCCAGAGCGAGGGCGGTGAACAGGCAGGAACCCACGGCGATCAGCGCCATGGTGCGGATGCCGGCCGGATGTCCGTTGTACTCGCGCTCAGTCCCAAGGGCCAGACCGATCGCGAGCGCGATGAGTATGCGAATGCCGAGGTCGAGGTCGGTATGTATTGGCGTGGTTGGAAGTGCCTAGCCGCGCCCGCGCCGGCCGCCCGGCTCGTCTTTGCTTCCCGGCTCATCGGGCAGCTCGGGTAGATCAAGGCTGTTCACGAAATCCCTGAACACCGCCAGCCGCTCGTCGTCGACCTGGACCTCGCCCTTGTCCTTGTCGTCGGCTTCGTCCGCGTCGGGGATGATGCCGGCCGAGTCCATCACCTCGGTCGCCACGAAGATGGGGCACTCCGCGCGCACCGCTAGCGCGATGGCGTCGGATGGCCGGGCGTCGAAGTCGAGGTCGCGCCCGTCCTGCTTGACGTACAGGCGCGCGTAGAACACCTGGTCCGCGAGCCGCGTGACGACTATGCGTTTGATGCTCACACCCAGGTCGCCGAACGCGTTGGCCATCAGGTCGTGGGTCAGCGGCCGGCCGACCGAGTTCCCTGAGATCTTGGCCGCGATGGCCTGCGCCTCGAAGGAACCGATCCATATGGGGAGGTAGCGGTCGGCTTCCTTCTCTTTGAGGATCACGAGGTGCTGAGCCGTCGGCATATGAATCCGAATGCTGTCGACGGAGACCTCGATGAGGTTCTTCATCCTCGGGTTCATTCTAGCCTTCGGTCCTCGGCGCTCCTGCTATTTGAACGCGCAGGCCGGTTAAGGGTGTCGACACGGCCATCCGTACCATTTGAACGTGCCGAAAGGAAGGCGCGGAAAGGTTGTCCTGATCGACGCCCACAGCCTCATCTACCGGGCGTTTTTCGCCCTGCCTCCGATGAGCACGTCGGACGGGCAGGTGACCAACGCCGTGTACGGATTCACGTCAATGCTGGCCATCGTCCTGGCCTCGCGGCCGGAGTTCGCCGTGGCGGCTTTCGACGTTGGCGCGCCGACCTTCCGGTCCAAGGAATACGTGGAGTACAAGGCCGGCCGGCGGGCCATGCCGGACGACCTGCGGCCGCAGATCGAGAAGGTGCGCGACGTTCTCACCGCTTTCACGATCCCCATCTACGGCGTGCCCGGCTTCGAGGCCGACGACCTCATCGGCACGTTCTCGCGGATCGCGGAGGAAAGAGGGCACTCGGTCACGATCGTGTCGGGCGATCTGGACTGCCTCCAGCTCGTCTCCGACTCGGTGGAGGCGCTCGTCCCCCGGCGCGGCATCACCGACACGTTCATATACGGCCCCGACCAGGTCCGGCAGCGCTACGGCTTCGAGCCGCCGCAGCTGATCGACTTCAAGGCGCTGCGTGGCGACACGTCCGACAACATCCCGGGCGTGCCGGGGGTGGGGGACAAGACCGCGGCCAAGCTCGTGCAGGACTTCGGATCGGTGGAGGCGCTGCTGGAGCGGGTGGACGAGCTGCCAGAAGGCCGGCTGAAGACGTCGATCAAGGCCAACGCCGACCAGATCCGGCTGGGCAAGCGGATGGTCACCATCGTCCGCGACGTGCCCGTGGAGCTCGAGCTCGAGGCCGCGCGCTGGACCCGCTTCGACTACGACCACGTGCGCGACGTCTTCGACCGGTTCGAGTTCCGGCAGCTGCTGAGCCGCTTCCCGCCCCCCGACCAGGTGCCTGTGCAGCCGAGCCTCGCATTCGAGCCCGCGCCCCAGCCGGCGGGGCTGAAGATCGTCGAAGAGGCGGCAGAGGCGGCGAGCCTTCTCGACGGCGCGGAGCACGCGGGCGTCTTCACCTTCACTGAAGGCACTGGCCGTTCGGTGCGAGTGCTCGGGCTTGGCGTCTCGACCGGCGCGCAGACCTTCTACGTGGCGAAGCAGGACGCGATGGACGCTGTCGCGAGCACCCTGGACGACCGCACCGTCAGCGGTCACGACGCCAAGGAGACCGAGCTCGCGCTGCGCTCCCTGGGCGGCGGCAAGCGACGCTTTGACTTCAGCACGTTCCTTGCCGCCTACCTGCTTGGCGCCGGCTCGCGCGACCCGCGCCTGGAAGACCTTGCGCGCGAATTTCTCGAGGTGGCGCTCGTCAGCTCCGAGCAGCTCCTGGGCGTCGGCCGCGCCGCGCGCAAGCCCTCGGCTGTGCCTGTCGAAGAGGCAGCGGATTTTGCAGCCCGGCGCGCGGAGGTGATCCTCAACCTGCGCCCGCGCCTCGAGGCCGAGATGCGCAACCTGGGCGTCGACTACCTGTTTCATGAGATCGAGCTGCCGCTGGCGGGCGTGCTCGCCGACATGGAATCCGAAGGCGTCGCCGTCGACGTGCCCTACCTGAAGCAGATGCAGGACGAGCTCGGCTCCCAGCTGTCGACGATCGAGTCGCGCATCGAAGAGCTTGCCGGCCAGAAGTTCAACGTGAGCGCGCCGCAACAGCTGGCGAAGGTCCTGTTCGAGGACTTGCGCCTGCCCGTCGGACGGCGCACGAAGACCGGCTACTCAACCGACGCCGACACGCTCGAGGCGTTGCGAGAGAAGCACGAGATCGTCCCCGAGATCCTCGAGCACCGGCAGCTGTCGAAGCTCAAGTCGACATATGTCGACGCGCTGCCTCAGCTGGTGGATCCGCTGACCGGGCGGGTCCACACGTCGTTCGGTCAGGCAAGCACGGCGACTGGCCGGCTTTCGTCTTCCAACCCGAACCTCATGAACATCCCCATCCGAACCGATCTCGGCCAGCGCATCCGTCGCGCGTTCCGGGCGGGCCGGCCCGGTCACGTGCTCATCTCCGTCGACTACTCGCAGATCGAGCTGCGCATCGCGGCGCACCTGAGTGGCGACGCAAAGATGCTGGCCGCGTTCGCTGCGGGTCAGGACATTCACACGGCGACGGCCGCTGCGGTGTTCAAGGTTCCCATTGAGTCGGTCGATCCGAACCAGCGGCGCCTTGCCAAGGTCGCGAACTTCGGATCCATCTACGGCCAGGGCGAATATGGGCTGTCACAGCAGCTGGGCATCAGCGGTGACGTCGCGCGCGATTTTCTGAAGGAATACTGGTCGACCTACTCGAAGCTGCGCGAGTACCTCGACGCTGTGAAGCAGAAGGCGCGCGAGGAAGGCCTGGTCGTCAGCGCCACCGGACGCCGGCGTGCGATCCCCGACCTGCGTTCGCCGAACTTTCAGCTGCGCAGCGCCGCCGAGCGCATGGCCATCAACTTCCCGATGCAGTCGCTCGCGGCGGACATCATCAAGATCGCCATGGTCCGCCTGCACCGCGAAATCGAGGCGGACCATGTTGAGGGCCGCATGCTGCTGCAGGTGCATGACGAGCTGCTGTTCGAGGTGCCGCAGGGCGAGGTCGACAGGTTCGCCGAGACGGTGCCGCGCATCATGACCGGCGCATACGAGCTGGAGACGGGGATCGAGGTCGAGGCCAAGGTCGGACCCAACTGGGCCGATATGAAAAAGCTCGCGGTCGTCCGGGCCTGAAAGCGGTTATGAAACGCTTTGCCATCGGCACGCTCGGCAACCCCTAGCCTTTCTGATGTGCCCGAGCTTCCCGAGGTGGAGACGATCGCGTCCGACCTGCGACCCCACCTGGTCGGCCGGACGATCGTCAGCTGCGAGCTGCGATTTCCGACGATCGTGCGTCACCCCGAGCCTGAGGTTTTCGCCGATCTCATAGCGGGCCACCGCATCGAGTCAGTCAAGCGCCGCGGGAAGTACATCCTCCTCGCGCTGGGCGAGGAGCGTTTGCTGGTCGTGCACCTGGGCATGACAGGCCAGCTGCGACTGGTGAGCCCAGAGACGCCAATCCCCGACCACACCCATGCGATCTTCACGCTCGACGACGGAAGGCACCTTCGATATCGCGACCCGCGCCGGTTCGGGCGGCTTCTGCTCGGCACCGAAGCGGGGCTGCGAGAGGCTCGCGCCATGCCTAAGCTCGGGCCCGAACCGATCGACCCCGACTTCACGGGCGACGCCCTGTATCAAGCGCTGCGGCGGCGGAGAGCGCCGCTCAAGGCCGTGCTGCTCGATCAGAAAGCGCTGGCGGGGGTCGGGAACATCTACGCCGACGAATCGCTGCACCGCGCGCGGCTGCGCCCAGACCGCATCGCAGAAGGGGTCAGCCGCAAGTCGGCGCGGCGCCTCCACGAATCCCTGCGCGAATCGCTGGAGACCGCGATCAGGAATCGCGGCAGCTCGGTTGATACGTATCGCGACGCGTGGGGGGAAGTCGGCGGCCAGCAAGAGGTCTTGCTCGTCTACGGCCGCGCGGGCCAGCCGTGCTTCACGTGCGGGCGGCCGCTGTCGGCCGTGCGCATCGCCGGACGGACTACGGTCTTCTGCCGCCGTTGCCAGCATTAGCAGCCCGGCGGCGGGCCCTCGACGGAGCTGCGGCGCCGATGCAGCCCATCTCCGTTGTTGCGGTCTGCGCTCCTCGCTTGCGCATATCACGATGCGCGCGCTCCGGTGCTCGCCCGCGCCTAGGATCTGGGCCGCCTCGGCGCCGGATCTCTCGCCGAGGTCCGCCGCCGTGCTGCTGAGGGCGCTTCTCCCCAGGCTCGTGGCGATCGCCGCGCTGGCGGTCGGGTTCCAGGTTCTGACCATCGCCGTCTCAGTCGGCGGGTTGGACATGGCCGACCACGATGTCGAGCAGGCGATGGCGACGGCGTGGGATCCGCCGCTCCATCCGCTGTTTCAGGGCATCGCCCTCCTCGGCGGCGTCGAGGTCACCACCATCGTGCTGGTCGCCCTCGTCATCTTTCTATGGCGCCGCGGCGTAGTCGCGGACGCGCTGGTCTTCGTGGCCTTCGTCGTGGCCGAGGTGTTCGAGATTCTCTACAAGTCGAACCTCACGCATCCTCGCCCACCGTCATCGGTGTCGCACGCGGACGGCCCGAGCCTCAGCAACCTGTTCGAGCGGGCAGCCGGCCTGCACAACAGCTTTCCCAGCGGGCACATGATGAGGACGGTCTTCGTCTACGGCCTGCTGGCGTTCGTCCTGTGGCGCGTAGCGCCGTGGAAGTGGGTGCGTAACCTGGCGGTCCCGCTCGCCATTGTTCTCATTGTCGTGATGGCGTTCGACCGCCTGTACCTGGAGGTGCACTGGGAGTCGGACGTCCTGGGCGGCATCTTGCTCGGCGCCATCGCGCTGGTCAGCGCCACCGTCTGGCTGGACCGGCCACAACGCGCAGAGAATTAGCCGGTGGGATCTGAGGACAAGGCGGTGCTGATCATGGTCACAGCGGGTGGCCGAAACGACGCCGAGCGGCTGGGCGAGGGGCTGGTGGTCGAGCACCTCGCGGGCCACTGCTCGGTGGTGCCGATGGTCCATTCCTTTTATTACTCGGGTGGCCTTCTGCAGCGGCAGAGTGAGGCGCTGCTGATGATCAAGACCGTCAGCTCACGTTCCAACGCCGTTTATGAGTACCTCCGGAAGAACCACGCGTACGAGGTTCCTGAGATCTACGAATTGGCCATCGACGGCGGCTCGCCGAAGTATTTGAAATGGCTCGCCGAGCAGGTCGGCAAGTCAGACTCGGATCGTTAAGTGGACGCTTAGACTGGCCGGGCGATCATGGCGACAGCGATAACGCCGGGGGAGGAGGAGAAGGGGCGGAAAGGCCGCCGGAGCCGCGCTCGGGCACGCGCTGAGGCCCTCGCCGACAGCGCGGTAACCATCCCGGTCGCCGAGACGGTCCCGGTCGCGGCGGCTGTCGCGCAGCCGTCCGAATCTCCCCTGGCCGCGGCCGTACGCGCTCGGCGGGAGCGCAAACAGGCAGCCGTGGCAGCAGGCGCAGCGCTCGCGCCGCGCGTCGCACGGGCCACCGCCGCGGAGCTCGACCGCGAGCCCGAAGCCGCTGAGCCCGAGCCGTTCCACGACCTGCTCGGCCAGGCCATCGGGCTGAGGCTCGACGCAGTCACCCGCGAGTTCGACACCGGCGACATGAAGGTGGCCGCCCTGCGCGACGTCTCGCTGGAGATCGGGCCGGGCGAGTTCGTCGCGGTGATCGGTCCGTCCGGATGCGGCAAGACGACGCTGCTGTCGATGATGGGCGGCCTCGACCAGCCGACCACCGGCCAGGTGTACGCGGCGGGCGTGGCGCTCGACCAGCTCAGCGACGAAGCGCTGGCCGACTACCGCCTTCAGCGCGTCAGCACCATCTTCCAGACCTTCAACCTCGTGCCCGGGATGTCAGCGGAAGAGAACGTCATCCTCCCGCTGACGCTTGCCGGCGTCGAGCCTGAGGAGCGCCGGTCGCGCGCCCGCCGCTTGCTGGAGCTCGTCGGCCTGGAGGGAAGGTCGCGCATGCGCGCGAGCCGGCTGTCGGGCGGCGAGCAGCAGAAGGTTGCAGTGGCGCGCGCGCTTGCGAACAGGCCGGGACTGGTCCTCGCCGACGAGCCGACGGGCAGTCTCGACTCGGTCGCCGGCGAGCGCGTCCTCAACTTGCTGCGGGACTTGAATCGCCGCGGCGCGACCGTCGTTCTGGTCACTCACGACCCCGAGGTCGCGCGCCATGCGCAGCGCGCGGTGCGCATGGTCGACGGGCGAGCTTTCGAGCTTGGCTCAGGGACGCGCAACGTGCGCATGCAGGACCCGCTGCTGCCGGCTGCGCGCCTGCACTGGCGCGACACGCTCCGACTCGGTCTGCTGAGCGCCGGCCGCAGGCCGCTGCGCACGTTCCTCACCACCACTGGCGTGGCGATTGGAATCGCGGCAATGAGCTTGATCGTTGCGCTATCCGGCGGCCTCGACTACGCCCTCGCGGCTCCGGCATTCGCACACGCGAAGACCGACGTCATCGCAGTGCGGCCCGCGTCCGACTCCACCTCCGCGGCCTTCGACGCGCAATCCCTGAACACGATGGCGAGCCTGCCGCACGTGCAGTCGGCCTGGGGCCAGGTGTCGGTGAACGGTTCGTTCGCAGCTCCGAGCGGAACCACCGGCGGGGCAAACGACCCGCTCATCGCGCTCGCGCCCCGCGCGCAGTGGGACGGCTCGGTGCGGCTGATCGCCGGCTCGATGCCGACCTCTGACACCGCGCAGGAGGCGGTGCTCAGCGCGCGTGAGGCGGTTGCGCTCGGGTTCACCAATCCGCGCGCCGCGGTCGGCACCACGATCACCTTCAAGGACGCCGCTCAGAAGCCGGTCCTGCTGTCCCTGAGGGTCGCCGGCGTCGCGGCCGACGCGAGCCTGCCGGCAGGGGTCGCGGGCGGACTGGCGCCTTACCGGCTCATGACCGACCACTGGGCCGCCGCTGCCGCGGCCAACAACTGGAAGACAGGCGAGTTCACCGCCATAACGCTTCTCGTCGATTCGGGGCCGAACGTCGCCAGTGTTCGCGATCGCGTGGAGAGGCTGGGATTCCAGGCCACGGCCACGGGCGACCAGGAGCGCGCATTTGCGGAACTGCTCAGCCGGCTGCGCGTCGCGCTGATCGGCCTTTCGGTGGTTGCGCTCTTCCTTGCGTGCCTCGGCATCGCCAACACGATGTACACCGCGGTCCTCGAGCGCACGCGCGAGATCGGAGTGCTGAAAGCAGTGGGCGCGCGGTCGCGCGACGTGATGCTGCTGTTCGTCGCGGAAGCCGCGGTCATCGGTCTGGTTGGTGGCGTGATCGGCGGCGTCGTCGCGGCCGTGCTGGCGCAGGTGGGCAACTCAGCGGTCGATGCCCTGGTGCCGGTGCTGGCGGCTGACGCGGTCGAGGTCTTCCGGCCCGACCTGTTCGTCGCGATCGCTGCCCTGGTCCTCGCGGTTCTGCTGAGCATGGGCAGCGGCCTGCTGCCGGCCATGCGCGCCGCGGCCCAGCAGCCGATGAAAGCGCTTCATCATGAGTAGGTGCGAGCCTCCGCTTACCCGCTAGTCGACGCGGCTGACGCTGCTGCGCTCGTGCTGGAGCATACCCCTGTCCTTGGCCCCGAGACGGTTGCGCTCTCCGAGGCGAGCGGCCGCGTCCTGGCCGAGGACCTCGTTGCTTCCAGCGCGCTGCCGCCGCATCCCGCCAGCGCGGTGGACGGCTACGCGGTCAGGGCTGCCGATGCCGGACGCACGTTGCGAGTCGTCGGTGAGTCGGCTGCGGGCCGACCGCTCTTCGCGCAGGTTGACCCAGGGACCGCCGCCCGAATCCTGACCGGCGGCGTCGTGCCTGTAGGCGCGGACACCGTCGTGATGGTCGAGGACACGCGTGTTGACGGCGACTCGGTGACGGTGCCGGCAGTCCTGAAGGCCGGGACGAACCTTCACCGGCCGGGCGCAGACCTGCGCGCCGGCGAGCTGGTGATGCCGGCGGGCACGCAGCTCGGTCCCGCCGAGATCGGGCTCGCCGCCGCGCTCGGGGTGCCGCGGCTGCAAGTCCACAGGCGGCCGAGGGTCGCGCTCATGTCGACAGGCGACGAGCTCGTCGAGGTGGGCGAGACGCCCGGCCCGGGACAGATCCCCGATTCCAACCGGTGGGCGCTGCTGGCCGCGCTGCGCGAGGCCGGCGCGGAGGTGCGGCTGCTGGGGATCGGACCGGACAACGCCAACGACCTGCGCAAGCTCGTGACAGGTGCGCTGCACGATGCCGACGCCCTGGTCACGTCGGGCGGGGTTTCAGTTGGCACGCACGACCTCGTGAAGCCGCTGCTCGAGTCGCTGGGCACGGTTCACGTCGGACGCGTGAAGCTGAAGCCTGGCAAGCCATTCACTTTCGCGACGCTGTCAGAGGGTCGGCTGGCCTTCGGCCTGCCCGGCTTTCCCGTGTCGTCACTCGTGACGTTTGAGGTGTTTGTCAGGCCGGCGCTCCGGAAGATGCAGGGGCTCGTGCAGCTGCAGAGGCCTTCTCTGCAGGTTCGCCTCGGCTTCCATGCCCAGGCGGTAGGAGACCGCACCGAGTACCACCGGGTGACGCTGCGCCGCGAGGGCGTCGAGCTGATTGCGACCTCGACCGGCTCCCAGTCGTCGTCGCGCCTGATGTCGCTGGCAGGCGCGCACGCACTTGTGCGCGTGCCGCCCGGCGATCAGGGGATCAGCGCCGGATCAGTAGTGGAAGCGCTGATCCTCTCGCTGCCTTAGCTGGAAACGCGCGTTTGTATACAAAGGCGGCTTCCAGCCGGCAAATACCCTCCGTTTGTATACAAACGGTCACAATCCCGACGCTCGTCGAACGCCCGTTCGCTTTAGAATTGGACCTTGCCCATGCCCTCCAGCTTTCGTGTCGACGCACCCTTCAAGCCGGCCGGCGACCAGCCGAAAGCCATCGAGCAGCTGGTCGACGGCGTGCGCTCAGGCCTGTCCCAGCAGGTCCTGCTCGGCGTCACCGGAAGCGGCAAAACCAACGTCATGGCCTGGGCCGTCGAGCAGCTGCAGCGGCCCGTCCTTGTCCTGAGCCCGAACAAGACGCTCGCCGCCCAGCTGTGCGCCGAGTTCCGCCGCCTGCTGCCGCACAACGCGGTCGAGTACTTCGTCAGCTATTACGACTACTACCAGCCGGAGGCGTACATCGCGCGCACCGACACGTACATCGAGAAGGATTCGAGTCGCAACGAAGAGATAGACCGCATGCGGCACTCGACCACCTCGGCGCTGCTCACGCGCCGCGACGTCCTGGTGGTCGCGAGCGTCAGCTGCATCTACGGCATCGGCTCGGTCGAGGACTACATGGGCGAGTCGCTGAAGATCGACAAAGGCCAGTCGATACGCCGCGAAGTGTTCCTTCGCAAGCTCACCGAGATGCTGTACGAGCGCAACGACTACGACCTGGCCCGCCTGCGCTTTCGCGTGCGCGGCGACGTGGTCGACCTGGTGCCGGCCAACGAAGAGAAGGTGTATCGAGTCGAGTTCTTCGGTGACGAGATCGAACGCATCCAGGAGCTCGACGCGACGACAGGCGAGATCCTCGGCTCGCGGGACACGTTCACAATTTTCCCTGCGTCGCACTACGTGACGCCGGCCGACAAGCTGCGGCTGGCGATGAGCGACATCGAAGCCGAGCTCGACGAGCGCTGCAAATGGTTCGAGGACCACGGGCGGCTGCTCGAAGCTCAGCGACTGCGCCAGCGAACCAACTTCGACCTCGAGATGCTGCGCGAGACAGGCACGTGCGCCGGCATCGAGAACTACTCGCGGCACCTCACGCGCCGCCAGCCGGGCGAGGCGCCGTACACGCTGATGGACTTCCTGCCCGACGACACGCTGATCTTTGTCGACGAGTCGCACGTGGCCGTGCCGCAGATCGGCGGCATGCTCGGCGGCGACCGCTCGCGCAAGGCGGCGCTCGTCGAGTACGGGTTCCGCCTGCCCAGTGCGTTCGACAACCGGCCGCTGAGCTTCGAGGAATGGGAGGAGCGGGCGAGCCGCGTGATCTACGTCTCGGCCACGCCCGGCGAATACGAGATGCGCCGCTCGCAGCGCACTGTCGAAATGGTCGTGCGGCCGACCGGCCTGGTGGACCCGACCGTCGAGGTGCGGCCGACCGCAGGACAGATCGACGACCTGCTGGCCGAGGTCAAGAGACGCGCGGAGCTCGGGCATCGTTCACTCGTGACGACGCTCACCAAGCGATTCGCCGAGGACCTGGCCGACTACCTGCGCGAGTACGGCGTCAAGGTCCGTTACTTGCACTCCGAGCTCGACGCTCTGGAGCGCATCGAGGTCCTGCGCGATCTACGCACTGGCGCCGTGGACGTGGTCGTCGGCATCAACCTGTTGCGCGAAGGCCTCGACCTGCCCGAGGTCGCGTTCATCGGCATCCTCGACGCGGACAAAGAGGGATATCTCCGCGCCTACCGGTCATTCATCCAGACCATCGGCCGCGCGGCCCGCAACGTGGAAGGTCACGTGGTGATGTACGCGGACAAGATCACCGACTCGATGCGCGCGGCTCTCGACGAGACCGAGCGCAGGCGCGACAGGCAGACCGCTTACAACGCCGAGCGCGGCATCACGCCAGAGAGCGTGAAGAAGGCCATCTATGCGCTCGAGATCAACAAGAAGGACCTCCAGGCAGACGCTGTCGAGCTGATGATCGGCGCCGGCGTGCCGCGCGAGGACATCCTCGCCATCGTGCGCGACCTGGAGAAGGAGATGCGGCGACTCTCCAAGGAGCTGCAGTTCGAGGATGCCGCGAGGGTACGCGACCGCATCATCCTGCTGCGCAAGAGGCTGGCCGGCGAGGAGACGGGCGACAAAGAGGATGACGAAGAGGTGTCGCTGGCGATCGCGGCGGCGCCCAAACAGAGGACCACAGTCCGAAACTGGCGGAAGACACGCCGCGGCCCTTGACCGTCCAGAACGCGAATAGAGCCGCCGCCCTCCTGACCGCCGAGCCCGCTGGCTGGATGCAGACGATCGGCGCGCGCATCACCGAATCGGAGCCTGGACGTGTGGTCCTGGAGCTGGAGGCGGGGCCAGAGCATCGGCACGGTGGCGGAGTCGTGCAGGGCGGCGTGATCACGCAGATCGCCGACGCTGCGATGGGCATGTCGCTCGCCACGCTTCAGGAAGAAGGCGTTTGGAACACGACAATCGAGCTGAAGATCAACTTCCTGCGTCCGGTCAGGGAGGGCAGGCTGCGTGCGATCGGGCGCGTCGTCGAGATCAAGCAGTCGCTCATGTTCAGCGAGGCGGACGTCGTGGACGAGCGAGGGCGCCTGGTGGCCCGCGCCTCGTCGACCAACATGGCGGTGCCCGAGGGACAGGGCCGTGAATGAGAAAGGCGCCTCCCCACCGAGTGGGGAGGACGGCGCGCAGCGCCGGGTGGGGACGGCAGACCTGCTCAATCCGTCTAAAGCCTGGCAGTGGCTCGGCCTCACCCTTGTCGACAGCGGCGAGGGCTTCGCCACCGTCGAGATGACTGCCACGGAAGACATGGGCAACCAGTCCGGTTTCGTGCACGGTGGCATGATCAGCGCCCTGGCCGACTCGGCGATGGGCCGCTCTCTGCGCACCGTCGAGCCCGGCGTCGCGCGAGCGATGAGCTTCGATCTCAAGTTGAGCTTCATCACCGCGGCCAAGATTGGAGAGATGCTGCGGGCCACCGGCCGTGTCATCCACGCCGGGCAGCGGACGATGGTCGCGGAGTGCCGCGTCGAGGGCAGGGGAGGGCGCCTGATCGCCACCGCCAGCGCCACGTTTGCAGTCACACGAGAAAAAGGAATAACTGAGACTCCGGATGCCGACTGACCAGATCACGATTCGCGGCGCGCGCGAGCACAACCTCAAGAACGTGACCCTGTCGATCCCAAGGGATCGGCTGGTCGTGTTCACAGGTCTTTCGGGCTCGGGCAAGTCGTCGCTTGCCTTCGACACCATCTACGCCGAAGGGCAGCGGCGCTACGTAGAGTCGCTGTCGGCCTACGCGCGCCAGTTCCTGGGCCAGATGGAGAAGCCCGACGTTGACGTCATCGAAGGTCTTTCGCCGGCAATCTCCATCGACCAGAAAGGCACTTCGAAGAACCCGAGGTCGACGGTAGGCACCGTCACCGAGGTCTACGACTACCTGCGTCTGCTGTACGCGCGCGTCGGCCATCCGCACTGTCCCGTCTGTGGCCGCGAGGTGCGCCGGCAGACGGTCGAGCAGATGGCGGACCAGGTCGAGAAGCTGCCCAAGGGCACTCGGGTCATGGTCCTTGGCCCGGTGGTCAAAGGCAGGAAGGGCGAGTACCGCTCGCTCATCGACGACGTGCGCAAGTCGGGCTTCGTGCGCGTTCGCGTGGACGGGATCCTCTACGAGATCGGCGAGACGATCCCGATGGACAAGAACAAGAAGCACGACATCCAGGTGGTGGTCGACCGCATCGTTGTCGGACCGGAGCAGCGCACGCGTCTGGTCGACTCCGTCGAGACCGCGGCGAGGCTGGGCGGCGGCTCGGTGATCATCGCCCCGGTGGATGCCAAGGCCAAAGACGAGATTCAGATGTCGCAGGACTACGCGTGCCCTTATGACGGCACGAGCGTGCCCGAGCCCGAGCCGCGCAACTTCTCATTCAACAGCCCCCACGGCGCGTGCCCGACATGCACAGGCATCGGGTCGCAGCTGGTTGTCGACGGCGACCTCGTGGTGCCGGATCCGTCGCTGTCGCTGAAAGAGGGCGCGATCGCAGCGTGGAGCCGTTCTCAGTTCTTCTACCCCGAGCTCCTCGAGACCGTGAGCAAGTACTTCGGCATCGACATGGACAAGCCCTGGTCGAAGCTGACGAAGCCGCACCAGACAGTGCTCCTCGAGGGCACCGGCGAGAAGAAGATCCGGTTCGGCTACAAGAACCAGTACGGGCACGAGCGCTGGTACGAGGCGCCGTTCGAGGGCGTCGTCGCAAACCTCCAGCGCCGATACGAAGAGACGCAGTCGGAGTACCTCAAGCAGGAGCTCGAGCGGTACATGTCCGACAAGCCATGCCCGGCATGCAAGGGCCGGCGCCTGAAGCCGGAATCGCTGGCGGTGACCATCGCGGACCGCAGCATCGCCGACGTCTGCATGCTCTCGGTGAACGGGGCGATCGACTTCTTCACGAACCTGGGGGGCACAGAGCGGGAGCAGATCATCGCGCGCGGCATCCTCAAGGAGATCCGCGAGCGGCTCCAGTTCATGATCGATGTCGGCCTCGAGTACCTCACAATCGACCGCGCGGCCAACACGCTGTCAGGCGGTGAGTCGCAGCGCATCCGGCTCGCGACCCAGATCGGCTCCAAGCTGATGGGCGTCCTCTACATCCTCGACGAGCCCTCGATCGGCCTGCACCAGCGCGACAACCGGCGGCTGATCAACACGCTGGTGCGACTGCGCGACCTGGGTAACACGCTGATCGTTGTCGAGCACGACGAGGAGACGATCCGGTCGGCGGACTACATGGTCGACATCGGCCCAGCGGCCGGCGAGCATGGCGGAGAGATCGTGGCCGCGGGGACTGTCGAGGAGGTGCTGCGCAACCCGAATTCGCTGACGGCGGCCTACCTACGCGGCGACAAGGAGATCCCCATTCCGCGCAAGCGCCGCGCCGGAAACGGCAAGAAGCTGGTGATCAAGGGCGCGAAGGCGAACAACCTGAAGAACATCGACGTCTCGTTCCCCCTCGGCACCTTCGTCGCGGTGTCCGGTGTGAGCGGGTCGGGCAAGTCGTCGCTCATCACGGACATCCTCAGTCGCAAGGTCGCGCAGTACTTCTACAAGGCGAAGGACAAGCCAGGGCCGCATCGCGTGGTGGAAGGCCTGGACCACATCGACAAGGCGATCGACATCGACCAGTCGCCCATCGGCCGCACGCCGCGGTCGAACCCCGCCACGTACACGGGCATGTTCACGTACATGCGCGAGCTGTTTGCGAGCCTGCCCGAGGCGAAGATGCGCGGCTACGGACCGGGCCGGTTCAGCTTCAACGTTCGTGGCGGGCGCTGCGAGGCGTGCCAGGGCGACGGCATCATCCAGATCGAGATGCACTTCCTGCCTGACGTGTACGTGCCGTGCGAGGTTTGCCACGGCACGCGGTACTCGCGCGAGGTGCAGGAGGTGAAGTTCCGCGGGCACTCGATCTCCGACGTGCTGGAGCTCACCGTCGATGAGGCGCTCGAAGTGTTCGAAAACGTGCCGCGCATCCGGGTCAAGCTGCGCACGCTGCATGACGTGGGGCTTGGTTACATCAGGCTTGGCCAGCCGGCGACGCAGCTGTCAGGCGGTGAAGCGCAGAGAGTCAAGCTTTCGGCCGAGCTGTCGCGGCGCGACACCGGCCGCACCTTGTACCTGCTTGACGAGCCGACGACAGGCCTCCATTACGCGGACGTCGAACGCCTGCTGCAGGTGCTGCACCGGCTTGTCGACCACGGCAACACGGTAGTCGTCATCGAGCACAACCTCGACGTGTTGAAGACCGCCGACTGGCTGATCGATCTCGGGCCCGAAGGCGGCGAGAAGGGCGGATATGTGATCGCGGTCGGAACGCCAGAGGACCTCGCGGCCAACGCGAGCTCCTCGACCGGCCAGTTTCTGAAGCCAGTGCTGGCTCGGTCCGGAAAGAAGGCCGCGCGCGGCGCCAGGTCCAACGGTTCGCTGCGAACCAAGCGCGCGGCACGTCAGTCAGCGCGTTCGCGCGTGGCCGTCGGCTAGCCAGGCCAGCCGAACTTCGTGCAGCAGAAACGCGGATATGGCGCCCTGCTGCGCGTGCCGGGCTTCGGGCAGCTCTACATAAGCCTCCTACTCGGGAGGTTGGGCGGGGGGATGCTCGCCATCACCCTCATCCTCTTCGTGCTCGCCCGGTACAACTCGCCCCAGCTGGCCGGGTTCACGGCGTTTCTCGCCATCTTTCCCGGCCTGGTCGTGTCGCCGATCGCGGGCGCGCTGCTGGACAGGCGTGGGCGCGTGGGCTTCATCACGCTCGATTACTTGGTCGCGACCGCGTCTGTGCTGCTGATCGCCGGGCTCGCGGCGCGCAACGCGCTGCCGGCGCCGCTGCTGCTTGTGATCGTGGGCGTATCCTCGCTGACCAACCCTCTCAGCAATACCGGCCTGCGCTCGCTGTTTCCGATCGTCGCGCCCCGCGAGATGTGGGAACGAGCGAACGCGCTGGACAGCTCGGGCTACCTCATCGCGTCGCTGGTGGGAGCGCCGCTGGCCGGCGCGCTGATCAGCCTGGTCGGCCCTGAGTGGACGCTGGCATTCACAGCGGCGCTCTTCGCGATCTCGGCGTTGGCGATCTTCGGCCTGCATGATCCAAGCCAGAAGAGCGCGACCGGTCGCTCGATCCTCGGCGACGCCTGGAGCGGCCTCGTCTACGTCGCGCGGAACGCGACCCTCCG
>Ga0209376_1001414_pt1 | contig 24274 bp, 24 predicted proteins | sample GraSoiAngelo_134_FD_185891 | JGI IMG/M metagenome (GOLD analysis project Ga0209376, IMG submission 185891) | Grasslands soil microbial communities from the Angelo Coastal Reserve, California, USA - 14_0929_05_30cm (SPAdes) (version 2) | ecosystem: Environmental > Terrestrial > Soil > Grasslands ... | reverse complement strand
GGCAATGGCAGTGTTCGGTCTAGCAATGCTTCAGGCGTTTGGATTTTTCCATGGCTTCGGAGTTTCAACCCTCATAGTCATCTGGGTTACCGCTCTTGTCGGTGACACTCTCGTAGGAGCCTTGGGATCTCTGTTTGGGACGGCAGTAGTCAGGCGTTTAGGGGAACGAGTAAGGTCCCCACTGATTCGCTGAGCCCGACAACAAAGATTTTTCGGAAGACAATTCAGCAGGACCGTGAACCAGGTTACTGTGCGAGAACCAAGCTTTCGAACAGTAATCCCTTTGACAAGTTGTCAAGGTTCACCACAGATTTTCCGTCATTCTTGGCGAGTTGTTGTCTTGCAGGAGGCTCTTTCAGGTAACTGGGGTTTCGCTCGTTGATTCGCTCCCCATAGATTGGGACTGTCTCGTTCTGATAGAATACTCCGATAGGGATCTTGTCTCCCCATTCTCTCGATTTCTCTATGACTTGGAGAAGGTTCTTGTCAACCTCGTCTCCGCTCATGTCTGCGGTTATTCTTCCATTGTACTCGGTGCCTTCTAGATCATAGGTTCGTGCCATCGGTCTCTTTGTAGCCGGGTCAATACGATCCTCTCCGCCGTACCATTCTTTCGTGTTGATGTCGTTGTATGTTGGACATGGTTGTAGCGCGTCTATTAGGGCGAAGCCTTTGTGGGCGACAGCCTTCTTGATCATCTCCTTGAGATGTCTGGTATTGTACGCATAGCTCCGGGCGATGAAGGTGAAGCCTGATGCGAGCGCGAGCATTAGTGGGTTGATATTACTGTTGATGTTTGGCTCGGGAAGCGACTTCGTCTGCATTCCCAGATGCAGTGTTGGGGAAGCTTGTCCTTTGGTCAAGCCGTAGACGCCATTATCGTGTATAATGTAGGCCATGTCAATATTCCGCCTTCCCGCATGTACGAAGTGTCCTACTCCGATTCCTAGTCCGTCACCGTCTCCTCCGACCGCTATTACTTCTAGATCTGGGTTCGCGAGTTTGGCGCCTTGCGCGTACCCTAGGACTCTGCCGTGTAGTGTGTGGATTCCGAAGGCGTTGGTGAAGTGGACAAGTTTACTGGAGCAACCTATTCCGGAGAACAGTGCAACCTTGTTGATGTCAACCGGCATCTCGGTCAACGCCATCTTCAAGGAAGCTTCGATGCCGAAGTCTCCACAGCCGGGACACCAGTCGTTATGGACATCGGTCTTTAGATCAGTGAGCTTAAGCGCCATGGGTTAACACGACTCTCCTATTTTGTGCAGGATTTGATATTACTTGTTTGACTGATTGGTAGATCTCGTCCTGTGACATCGGTCTGCCGTTGAATTTGACAATCTTGTTCTTGACATCTATCATCGTCTTCTCGGCTATCACAGCAGCCATCTGGCCGGAGTAGTTCTGTTCAATCCCGATAACGAGTTTGGCCCGAGCCAGTTTCTGTTTGACAGTCTCTGTTGGGAAGGGACTTACGAGTCTAATCTGAAGAAATTCGACTCCAATCCCGTCCTTCTCCAATAGCTTCATCGCGTCAAGAATTGGCCCCTTCGTTGACCCCCAGCTTACGATCGTGACATCGGCTTGTTTCTTTGAGGGAGCGAAGAAGTTGAACTTCTCATCCTCAGGAATCTCCTTCGCCGCCGTGTCCAACTTTGTCATCCTCTTCGTCATCATTTTCACTCTGTTGTCCGGGTCTTCTTCGATGTGTCCCATCTCGTCATGCTCATCTCCAGTGTTCCAGAACCGATAGCCTGGCATTCCGAGAACTGCTCTCGGCGAGACTCCGTCCTCCGTGAAGGCAAATCGTCTGTACGGCTCTCCGTTACCATTTCCCAGGTGGTCTCCCTGGATCAGTTTTCCCCTTTGAATCGGGACAAGATCGGCCTTTGGTGGCGAGATGGTCATGCTGTTGTTCGCTAATCCCTTATCGATCAGATGGATGCTGGGCATCTGAAATCGTTCTGCATAGTTGAAGATCCTGATCGCGTCGTAGAAGCTTTCCTCCATGTCCCCTGAGCATAGTACGATTCTCGGAAACTCTCCGTGGGCGGCACTTAGGATGAACTTCAGATCTCCCTGCTCATGCCTCGTCGGTTGTCCTGTCGCTGGGCCGCCTCTCTGGTAATGGGTGATGACGAGCGGAACCTCGTTCATTCCCGCCCATCCCAATCCCTCGACCATCAAGGAAAAGCCGGGACCAGACGTTGACGTTGCGGCTCTCGCGCCTGTCAAAGCAGCTCCCGTCGCCATCGTTATGGCCGCTATCTCATCCTCTGTCTGTGTCACTAGAATCGAGCCTTTTTGGCCCGGATTGTTTCCGCCCGAGATATTGAAGTTTCCGTGCGACTCTAAGAACTCGCTCTCGTCAGCAGCAGGGGTTATCGGATAATAGGTCTGGACCCTGCAACCGCCCACCAGCTTCCCAAGTGCAATTGCTTCAACCCCCATTAGCAACAGCCTCGGTTGGTTCTGAATTGGGTGGAGCTGGAATGGAAAGGGCTGTTTCAATTGAGACTTCGCAGCGTCGTAGGCAAGCTTTGCACCTATCTCGTTCATTTCGACAACTTTCTTCTTACCTGCGAATGCCCTTCCGATGGATTGGTTTAGGAAGTTCTCGTTAAAACCGAGGATTGCGAATGAGGCTGAGACTGAGAGAACGTTTACGATTCTTGAGAGCTTGCTCAGCTGGTGCTCTCCAATCTGGGCCGCCGTCTTCGCGATAATGTCATTGTACGGGATCGGGTATAGGTTGACGCCTCTTCTCTTGGCTTCCTCCAGGATTCCGGTGACATTTCCCGGAAGATTCTGCTTCGCCAGTCTTGCCTTGATCCTCAAGACCACAGGGGTCTCGATCGACTCGACCTTGTCGATCTCGATATTGGAAAACGTGGGATCGTAAAGTATTCCACCGCCCGGGGCTACTTCCTCTGCGTGGCGGATCAACGTCTCGGCGTCGAACGTCGCTAGGACGTCCACGTTGTTTACGTGGGACCTGATCTTGTCGCTGTTTACTCTGACTTCGAAGTAGCTGTGGGGTCCTTTGATGCTGGAGTAGTATTCTCGAAGCCCGAAGGTCCAGAGCCCACCCAGCACGCATGCTCCCGCGAAAATGTTCGCGGAAGAATCGACTCCGCTGCCCTGCGGACCGCCTGTCATCCAAGACAGATCGTTGACCTTTGCAATCGCACGACTCAATGTTTAGCCTCCCGTAGCCTTGTCGTGGCCGATTGCGCAGTCACAGCTTTCGTTCTCGGCGCAGTAGGGACATGCGCACTGACAGCTGTCTATTTCATAGTTGCAGTTTGGGCAAGCGTACATGCCGTTCTCAGCGGTCACAACAATATCCCCGCTCACAATCGTTAGGAACGATAGTTCGACATAAGGCTTCACTCTGAGCAACTCTTCCATCATTACAGCTGAATTAACGATGTTCTGGTCGCAACTGTGAGGCAATGTTGAGCTCTAGGAGTAGATCAACTATTCTAACAGTGAAGAGAAATATGGGCTTGTGCAAGGAACGAACAGATCTTGATGACTGGTTCAGCGGCTCGGAGTATGAAAGGACGAAAGAAGCTCTTCGCCATAATAGTCGGAGTCCTTCTGATTGTTGGAATTGGAACGTCTGTGTTTATCTTCGCTTCGAGGCCCGACCTAACAGTCAGCCTCAACAAATCCTCACTACTTATCCAGCGAGGTACATTACAGACACTTCAGATCTCGATTGCGACGAAGAACTTGGCCTCCGGCCAAGTTTCGCTTTCCACCTCGGGCCTGCCGACTAACGTGACAGCCAGCTTCTCCAATCCAGATCCCCAGATACAAGCAGGCGGAAGCACTGAGTCCAATCTGACTATAACAGCAGGTGTACACGCCTACGGGCAAAACTCGACCGTGACTATTACAGCCTCTAGTAATGGACTCACTCGACAAGCGGCTCTTCTCATCGCTGTTGTCGGAAACACCAACAACTACGACATTGGTGGCAGCTATGCAGGTGGGTGGAACATCACCACAATCAACACCGTAGAAGGAGACGTTATTGTTCTCCACTTGACCAGTTCGGATTCGTTGACTCACGCGTTCTTTGTAGACTACAATGGAAACGCAGTGTCGGATCCGAACGAGCCCCTTTCACCCAACTTCACCTCCCCGACAATCCCGATAACCCTCCGCTTCATCATCACTCAAGTGGGAACATTCAGTTACTATTGCAAGTACCACCCGACTATGACGGGAACGCTGCACTCAGCCACGCCCTAGCTTGCTGACCATGTTTCAGTCGTATTCCTAATACCTTAATAGTATCTTGCAAAACGGCGAAGCGAAAACAGTGATGTAAATGAAAAACTCACGTCTCGCAAAAATAGCTCTACTGCTTTTTGCCATCACAGTGTTGTCAGGGGCGGCTGTTGTCCAAAATGCAAGAGCGCAGAGCCTACTGGAACTCCAGCTCTTTGCCCCGACCACCGCAACGCCCGGTCAAACCATCGCAATTGAACTCTGGACCCTCTACGAGAACGCTACCAGTGGAAGACCAGATCTGGCCTTCAATGCAACGGGAGAGTCGGCGACGACATGCTCCGTCTATCCTTGCCTTAGCTTCCTCGTGAAAATCAACCTAGGAATCTCAGCTGCGCCCCACGTACATACGCCGTCAGGTGCATTTGTAGCACTGCCAACCTTCGCCAAGTGGGTACACCCCGGAGCTTGGAACACCAGCTACACTGTTCCCTCACAGCTGGGCCTTTACGGTGTCCACATGTACGCGAATTACACAATAAGGACCGGCCCGAACGCATTCATCTCCTACGTGTCCCAGACACAAACAACCTTCACAGTGACAAGCGCGACCGCGAGTCCTGCAGACGTTTCCAACCAGGTTTCAGGCCTCGCCAGTCAGAACCTAACATATGGAGTCCTAGGTCTAGTAGTGGTTACCCTAATACTGGACGCGCTAATACTGTTCTGGAAGAAGACTCCAACAAAGAGTGCATAGCCAAACCTGCATTCGCGCCTGAACCTTCCCACCTTTTTCTTAGGGGAAACCCGTCCGAGAATCACGCTAAGCCTCGATCCTGCATGTCTCCCTTGGCAAGATTATCCCAAGAAACTGATTTCTCTCTAAAATAAGATCAACATCTCATCCCCTCACCGATGTGATGAGAGGGATCACGCTGGGCTCTCCGGATAAGTAATCTGACTATCTTTGACAAGGGCGAATCTTGTCAGCGAATGTTTCGTTCGAGTGTCAATCGTCATGATGTGTTCTACCTGAACCCCTCGGATAGACAGGGCGTCAGAGATCAACCACCGATGACATCTCCAAGGCAGAACCTCAGCACACATAATACAAGCCTGACCGCTTTGCGCTAGCCCAATCAGCTGATCAACGCCCTTCGTGAACTCTTCCGTCTGCATGTAGTCAGCAAATCCTCTGAAGGAAGAATTCTTCCAACCCATGTTCAGGGAATCTGCTTTGTGGTGGCGCAAGCCGCCCAGCTGCTTCATTGGAACGTAGTCTATGGCTGACTCTTTCAGTTTCTTGGAGAGTGTTTCTTGGTTGAATTGGGGGTTGTGCCTTGAACGTGGGATAGTGCGAATTTCGACAAGTCGCGCGACGCCATGGGCTCGCAGGATGCCAATGAAATCGTCAAGCGTCCGTGTTGAGTGTCCGATTGTTAGAATTAACACAGACCATGCTCAAGATTCTCTCGGGGACGATCTAGATTACTGTTTATGGAACTTTGGAATCTCCTTCACGTAGAAACAGTCGTCTATTCGCAACAACAATGAGACGAGCTCGAAGGCTCTGTGGACGTTGGCCCTGTTTACAGAGGCAAGCTCGATCACGTTTGCTTTGTACATGTCGATGCATCCGTTCTCACCCACCCCCATTCCCTGCTGCCCATTTGTATGATGGTTTCGAAGCTGGATCATCATGTCGATAGGATCGAACCCATAGTTACGCGAGAGACATTCAGGTATTTTTTCAAGCGCGTCGGCGAATGAACCGATAACGAATTGATCTCTTCCCTCGAATGTTAGCGCGTATCTTCTGAGTTGTGACGCCAGTTCAACAAGGACCGCGGCTCCACCAGGTACCACTTTCGGGTTCGATCCGGAATGCTTCAAGATGAGAAGCGCCCTCTTCACAGTCTTTTCCAACTCCTGAACAAGCTCAGGACTGCTGCCGCGAAGCAGCAACGCCGCGCCTCGATCGCATTGAAGGATTGAGATTTCTTCAGGTTTGATCTTGACGACCTCAAGCCCTCTCGCTGTACCTAGGTCCTCTTTCCGAAGCTGGTCAGCATTCCCGACAATAGTGGCTCCAGTAGCTTTTGCAGCCGCCTCGAACTCGTCAGCAGCCACGAAATGCATCGCAAAAATTCCTTGCCTGCTTAGCTGGTCGCAGATTCTATCCGCCATCTTGGATCGACAGATCAAGACATTGGCTCCAGAGGTTTTCACCATATCCACTAGATGAAGTCGGAGACGAGCTTCTTCCGATTTGAAAACCTGAATCTGTTCTTGGCTCGTAATGTTCAGTTTGGCCGAGAAGGGACCTTCATCCACCGATTTCAGTTCGAGCCGCTTGAGTTCAAGTTTGGTTAGGAACGCTATTTTTGGCTGGTCGACCCAATCTGGCATGCTTGGATGCGCCTTGCCTTTCTTGATTATTACTCCGCGAACTAGTTCGGAGTTATCTGTCTGGCCGCCGGGCTTCTTCACAATCTGAACTCTGTTCACGTCGATCGATCCATCTTCTGCTATACGACTGATCGCTTCAGATAGATCTCTTCGGAGTCTCGTACTGAGAAGTCCCCTTCCACAATCAACTACCTCCAAGAGGTGCTCGTCAAGGTCCTCCCCAACGTTCTTCGCTATTTCGCTGATAATAGCGTTCGACTTTTCTGTTGCTTTCAGGTAGCCATCAAGGATTGTATTGGGGTGGAAACCCAAGGCGATTAGTTTGTCGGCCTCGGTCAGGAGTGCTGAGACGAGAACGAGTAGAGTGGAGATTCCGTCGCCAGTGTGCTCGCGGTGTATCTTCGCTGCTTCCGCGAGAGTCATTATCGCAGGATACTCTATACCCAGCTCATCGACGACATCTACAGGGTCCTTGGTAACTTTCATTACCAATTCAGGACCCCTATGATAAGTCACAAGTTTGTACGCACCCTTAGGTCCGAGGCTGCTGCCAATCTTGAACGCGGCTAATGATGCGAGATTTAGGTTCTGTCTCCAAGCGTCCTTCCCGCTTAGTCTTCCCCGGTTTTTCTGAAGAATTTGCGGGGTTGCAGAAAGGATCTGTTGAGCTACGGCCATCTCTGTCTAACCGAACATGTGTCGGCTTCTCATAACAGCTTCGTGGATCTTTATCACTCGGTCCGTCCATCCGAGACCTGCATAGAGTTCGCTCTTCATCTTAAGCGGAATTATCGGCGTCTTCACACCCAACACGTACACATAGTCCGGTTCGAAGTCGAGAGGATCCCCCCAGTCCCAATCTCCAACTTTGATTTGGAGATTCCCGTGCACGACGAGCATGGAGCCTTCAATGTCGAAACGAGACGAAAAGCTCCTAATCCGTACCTTGTGGTAATTCCCGTCGATGCTGGCGTCTCTATCTAGCTCCTTCTCAACATTGCGAGGAGGCTCAACCTGATACTTGGCTAGCTTTCGCGCAACCTCGTCGCATCCATCCTTGGTACTGAGTATTGCGATGTAATTGGGTTGCACGTTGACTCCTGATATCACCTCGGCAACCTCGCCCGCGATGGCCCACTTGTTCGTGCAATCCTTGAGTGCTTCTCCAATTGTGACTGTCGCATCAAGCAATCGTTTGCTGAGGACTACGAGTTCTTCTGGCTTGGGGATTCTACTCTGGATCTGGGGTAGAAGTGTAGACTTCGGCTTATCTGACAGTCTTAGGGCTGGCATATGCCCTCTCTTTAAGGCCAATGAACTGCGCGGCTAGGTCAGTAGACTGTGGGTGGTTCCCTGCAGGAGATACTGTTTGATGCCCTCGGCGGCACGATAGGACTGTGGACCAGCAACATGTGTCCCGGAGGGAACAGTGTCCCCCGAGGTGTTCGTAATCTCACCAGCACCGAATATGTTGAAAGGTGTCTTCAACGTTGGCGACCAACATTGGTTCCATTTGTTCCACACCGACCAAGTTGGGTCCGTGCCAATTCGACACCCTCCCCTCAGGTGGTGGCCCCACCAGTCATTGTGCACGGCTCCTGGCAATACCGTGTTGCTTACAGTGACGTTTGAGGCACCCATCGCCGTGAAGATATCCTTGACCTTGTTCGCAAGGTAGGTTGCCCCAACATACATGTTCGGCGTCCAATCATAGGTCAATCTGGCCAGCGGGTCACCGTAGATATCCGTGTAGTGGGGGTCTAGGTCAACGTAATTGTCTGTGGTCGGGAGATCAGGGGCAAATGGCGTCGAGCTCAAGACCGTCTTGGTCTGCAAATACTTGTCTTTCTGGGAAGTTTTGAATGTGCCTCCCATACTTGCTGACGAGACTCCTCCCGCGAAGGTAATATTTCCAGGTCCCCCTCCGGGATACCCGCCCACGCCTATCTGGCTTCCTCCTATGAAGCCCAAATCCTTGTGGTTGAAATTGTCGTCCATCAGATCATAAATGTCCACACTGCCACCGCCAGCGTTCCCTGCAGGATACGCGTTGCCGCCGATGTTGGAGAGAGTTCCAGACACGTTTGTTCCCCTGTATGGCGAATAGCCGTTGGTCATACCTCTTCCCACGGTACCTGAGACTGCGGTGGGATCTGAATTCCATACGTAAGGTGCACCGACTCCTGAAAGGAGCATTATTCTGATCATGTTGTATCCCCACATTCCGTTGAAGAAGACCGTTCCTGGTTGAATGTGCACGTTTCCTTGCGGATCGTAGTAGCGGGCGGCGGTCACAAGACCGCTGGTAGGATCGGTGTCTAGTCGGAAGATGAAACTGTTCACGACTAGGGTGAAGTTTCCATCCTTAATTGCCGCAGGTATGGTTCTGTATGCAGCGTTTGCTTTGGCACCTGTCTCGCAAGCATAGTCGCAGAGACCGCCACAATAACCGTCGTAGACGCAGGGATTAACCGGCACACCATACTGGTTAACGTACGGCTGTGAGGCCAGAGCGTTTACGTGAGGAAAGGGATGATAATTGAAAGGTGCTGACTGAACAGTCGATTGGAATAACTGTGCAGCCGGTGTGAGCGGGTGAGGAGGTAGCCTATAGTTCTGGCTCATCCATGGATAGCCGCTCGAGTCAGATCCTGGATTGTCAGTACTCCCATTGTAGTTTCCGCAGAGTCCATGAGCATTCTCCCACTGTACATAGTATGGCTCGTACTGGTAGTACTGGAGAGGCCAGTCCTGGAGGTCATTGTGCGGGTTAATGGTGTCAATAGCGCCCGGCCCATATCTGGTATTGGTCTGTGATAACATCTGATACCCCCATGGGCCTTGCCGTCCCATCGTTCCGCCGTAGTGCTGAGCTGCTCCACCCACTCCATGCCCGAGCGCATGATATTGAATAGGCATTGTGTATCTTCTGACGGGCAATGCGAACTGGTAGGGAGTGTTCCTAATAGTGGTCGATTGTAAAGGAAGCGGACTGTCGTATTTTCGACCGAGCCCAACTCCCCATTCATCGTACTTTGTCGTTGAGAAGTCGTTGACGTAATCCCAGTATGGACCCTTGGTTATAGCGACGACCTTGTAGGGTTTGTCCCCGTTGAACTTCGGAATAGAAAGCTCAGCCGCTATTACACCGCTCATGTAACCGACCCCTAGAATCACTACATCTGCAGCTGGCTCCATGATTGTAGTTGGCATTTCTACGCGCTCCCAGACGCTTGCTGCTGATACTGCGCGAGGCTGGCTGGCTTGAGCCTTGTCGGAGTAGTCGCGACCATGAGAGCTTTCTGGTCTTTACCCTCCCCGTAGAAGTTGCCGAAGTTGACCCCGTTGAATCCTGTATACGTCCACCCTACCATGTTTTGGTTTCCTCCATAAATCGGGTCCATCAAGAATCCGGCCCATGTCATGAAAGTCAATTCATACGCGAAATCTGAAGGACGTATGTTGTTGAAACTGGCGGGCTTGTTATCCCATAGATCTTGCAAGAGCGTCAACTGACTCGTTGCAGACAGTGACTCGAAGGGAGCCTTGTACGGACCATTCGGATCCTTCGCGTACTTTTGCAGTGCGTCCAGACCGACTCTCCAGAATTCTCTAAGATTAAGTGGGTACTGATAGTTAATACCAGAGCCGACTCTCGGACTGGCAGTGATGCCCTGAACCGGTCCGGTGTCTGTGGACAAGTTACCTCCTGGGTAGGCGATTGGGCTCGTCGAGCCACCGGTTGCATTCACCCAGCTGAGACTCGGACTGACCAAAAGAGGAGTAGCCGAATTGGCCGGGATCCTTGGAAGAATGTGCGGGCCGTCCATGAACATGTTGGCACTCTGCCCGTAGTCTCCTGCCAATGCTCTGTCGATGAAGTAGATAACACCGGCCTCCTTCGCTCCAGGATCAGTATCGGTAGGTATGATTGTCTCCACTATCTTCTCTAGAAGTGACTGTTCCGCGACGCTGAGGCTGAGAAAGCCAACAAAGGTATTGACTCTAGCATTCAGATTAGCGATTTTTGTATTCGCGTTGTTCAGCTGAGTCTGTATTGAGGAGTTTTGGCTCCCAAACATTGGGATCTCGATTCCGGATGCCATTGCGGCGCTTGCTGCGGCTGCTAATCCCAGTTTGAGAAATTCACGTCTGGTCTGGTCGACCATACGGCTTCAGATTAGCCCTTGCCTACTCCTATTTTAGTTTGCACACCCTGAAAAATAGCGCGAGTTTTTCGCTGTCTGAAAGCTTATTTTCTCATCACTCAGCCATCCGTTCTTCGTGTTGTAGGGTTGCAAGGCGCCCCGCCACAGAAAATAAAGTATGCCGAGCTCATCGTCCCGATTCTGATAGTGCTTGCCGTAGGAGCAGCGTGTGGTCTTGCCGGGCTTGGCGTTTACCAGCTCACCACAGGCTCGCCAATCTTCGCATTTTCAAGCCCAAACACTGGAGGCAGTACAATCAGCGTTTCGATCCCAAAGGGTGTTGGCAGCACGCAAGGGCTCAACTTTGACCCCGCGAGCGTAACGGTTGCGAAGGGAGGCAAGGTGACCTGGACCAACCGCGACCCGGTTCCGCACACCGTGACCGCCACCAGTTGGCCCTCTGGGGCAAGTCGCTTTGACTCTGGTAACATGAATGAAAATGACACTTCCAACACTTTCACGGAGACCTTCACTGTCGCTGGTACTTACCAGTACGTGTGCACCTACCATCCCTGGATGCACGGAACAGTCGTCGTCACCGGATAAAAAGTGGCAGCGTCCCGTAATCCGGACAAGACCCCGCGAATAGCTTAAGCGATATCGAGACAAGACCTTGCGGGGGCCCGAGGGCTTCAACTGGGTGAAAACGATCATCATGAGAGAAATACAGCGGCGTGCTCTGATCCTAGCGATTGCTGTCGTAGCGATTGTCGTGACGGCAACGGCTGGCTACATCTATATCGGTTCGTTGTCTCCAGCCAAGTCAATGGTGACACTTATCAGAATACCGCGGGGCTCCTCAACGGAGCCGACAGGGTTTAGCGTGCTGGATTTCCAGGCGAACTTTGTAAATGGCACGTACGCTTTTCCCGTTAACGTCACGGTCACAATTGGGGTCGATAATTCGATAGAATGGGTGAACGATGATACCGTGGGTCACACGGCCACTGCTCTCGTGGCTCCTGCTGGAGCTTTGAAATTCAACTCTGGATTGATCTCCGAGGGAAAATCGTTCTCGGTAACCCTAATCGTACCGGGGGTTTACAAATACACTTGCGCCTGGCATAATTGGCTTGCTGGAAAGATAACTGTCAATCCTGCCTAGAATCTTAGATAAACAGGGAAAATAATCCCTCGGCGACCTCATCAACGCATGAGGTTACGATGTAGTTCGAAGACCTGGATGGATGCTAGAATCAGTGGGGTTCGGCAGGCTAGAATATTTCAATGTGGTCGTCCGGAAATCCGAGCTTGACTAGTTCAGCTTTGATTCTTGCACGATGATCACCCTGCAACATAATCACGCCGTCTTTCGCTGTTCCACCGGTGGCTAGGCGCTCTTTGAGCTTGTGAGCCACTTCGGCGAGAGATCGTCCCGTCTTGGGTAGTCCTTGAAGAACTGTTACGGGTTTTCCCCATCTGCGAAACTCGACCCTTACGGTGAGGTGGGTTTCGCTCTTGTCGAGTTCCTTCAGTGCGCTGTTAAAATCGAATCCTTCACTCAATCCAGTCACCTTGGACAATTTCGACCATTAATTAGTTCTTTTCGGCTACTTCCAAAAACCGATTCAGATAGTCTGCGAGAAGCTTTCGGTACTGACCTCTAGTCATGCTTTCTTTCAAATTGACCATTAGTTCCTGAAAGTACTGGAACTGGCTTAGGGTTGCTAATGGCATTCGTGAGAGAAATCTCCTGTTCGAATCCACAGCTTTTCCGCCTGTATCTTCTATGCCGTGTCTCGTCATTTGGCCAATCGCACGAGCGTTGTGGACCATAATCGACGCGTTCACCCAACGGTCTTTCTTTTGATCGCCGGATTCGACGGGCTCATCTTTTACCCAGTCTTGGAGGAAACTGCTCAACTGGCCTGATTCGAGTATCGAATTTTTCTTGAGGACCTTCATCGAGACATCGTCAGCGTACAGGTCTTGAATGTCATTCAGTAGATCATGAACAATCTTCTGCTGATAGTCATGCAACAAGTGTTGTTTTCCAATCTTGTCAATCGCCTCCTCGATTATCTCACCGTCGTGGGATGGGTGATTATTTTCCATCCTGTAGATGTGTGACATTTCATGAACCAGCAAGCCTTCGAGCATTCCTGATCCGACGGAGCCACCTGATACGACGATTCTGTAGCCTCTGCCTTGCGGCATGGTGTATCCCATGAATGGCAACTGAGGGTCGATGGCCACCTCGACGTTGCTCTTGAGGCCGAAGCCGGACTCTTTCATCATACGGGATGCGTTCAGGTAGGCTTTCTTCACAATTTCACTGTTCGGACTATCGCTCGTTGGAGCGACTGTCTTGGCTACAGTCGTGCTTTTTCTTACCGACACCCTGAGTTCTCCTATAGTCCCAGTAGGTGGTCGATCGAATAGATTCCGCTACCAAGGAGGGCCAACCCAAGGGCAGCCAGGAACAAGGTGATGTCGATTTCATATCCGCCGACGTATTTCTTCCTCAACCTGCTCATCGAAAACCATGTTGTAGACAGCATCCATAACGCTGACAGCACAGCGACTATGGGTGTGAGTACTCCAAGAATCAATGCTAGTCCGCCGAAGAACTCGACAACGCCACCGAATGGAACCATCGCGACGGGCATTCCCATGCTCTTCATCCAGGCACCGCCTTGGGTTCTTTGAGCGGCTGTTAGCTTAGGGTATCCGTGTACAATGAACAATGTCCCAACCGCGAGCCTTAGAATAAGCGAGGATAGGTCAATGTTCGTGAAGAGTGTTTGAATCATGTCTCAACCAACACTGCGGTCTTTATTATAAAGTAGGTAGTTAGCTACTACCAAGTAGGTTGCCCTAAGCGTATCAAGTCAACCCGGCTTGACCAACACGGCAAACTCGCCCAATCGTAACTGGAAACGCCCCTAAGGGTAGAACACCTCGCCTATCTTCTCGCAACCACCTATTGAACTACGTGAACTGAAACGGACTCTCCAACGTACCGGACGTCACAGGAGGACGCCTCGTGAGAACCAAAGTTGGCATAGACGACATAGCAGTCTACATTCCCCGACTGTACATGGAGCTAGCTGACGAGAATCGGCCAGAGAAACCGACGGAATTCTCTATGGCAAGGAAGTCGGACCCGTCAAAATATCTTCATGGAATTGGAATCGCCAAGATGTCCCTTCCAGACACCTACCAGGACAGCGCGGTCTTGGCTGCGAACGCAATTTTCGAGCTTATGGAGAGAAACAATATTCACCCAGCAAGTCTGGCCAGAATTGACATAGCCACAGAGACCGGTGTGGACGAATCCAAACCTGTCGCCGCCTACGTTCACGGAATGCTGGAACAAAAATATGGTAAAGGATCTCTAAACAGGACCTCAGGCGTCGAGTACAAGTTCGCATGTGTGAGCATCGCAGACGCTCTAGAAAGTTCGCTCGACTGGGCATGGGCCGGCAGAAGCAATGGAAGATCCAGTATCATCTGCGCAACCGACATCGCTAGGTATCCGCTAACCAGCCCGGGAGAACCAACCCAGGGAGCTGGGGCGGTCGCTCTCTTAGTCAAGGAGGATCCTCGTTTGTTGGCGATCGATCCGGTCATCGGTACTCATATGGAGGATGAGGATGATTTCTGGAGACCACTATTCTCGACGACAGCAGTCGTCCATGGAAAACATTCCGAGCGATGCTATCTTAGAGCCATGGAAGGCGCGGTAGACAACTGGGCAGAGCAGGCGATCGCGTCCGGCATCATCAACGCAGGACCTGGTGAATCCCTAGTAGATCACATAGGCCCCATGTCTTTTCATGTCCCATACCCGAAAATGGCTGAGAAAGCTTTCGCGTACCTGTTGAGACATTTCTGGCGAGGCCTCCCTCGCTGGAAAGAAGTCCTGCGCGTGATTGGCGACGAGCCTCAAGTGGAAAGATACAAGAAAAGAGAAGAGTTCGAGAAAGCAGAGGCTGATTACATGAAACACTTCATGGAGACTAAACAATTCCAAGCCGACTACCAAGACAAGGTGGCTGACGGACTAGTGCATGCAAAAGAGAGCGGCAACAGCTATTCCGCCTCTGAGAAGAGCTGCCTCTCGATGCTTTTAGAAACAAAGGCGATGAATGGAGCCGATCTTGCGGGGAAGAGAGGAGGGTCCGGAAACTATGGTAGTGGCTGCAAGGCCAAGGCATCTAGCTGGACCGTTCAGGAAGGATGGGCCACATGTACGAAGAAGTTTGGTCACGCTGATAAATTACGCCATCGCCGGCCAGTATCTCTCACGGAGTACGAAATCCTGCATGAAGGAAAACCGTTTCCTGACGGAAGAAAGTTTGTGGCGGAACCCGAGAGCGAATTCGTTCTGGTAGACGTGACCTCTCAAGGCTATCGACATTACAGGTTTGCTGACTGAATGCAAACTCAGAGTCTATTTGTCGGCTGATGCTAGAAACTAGTTTTCTTGCCTCGCAAATTACTCTAGTTAAGTGTTCAAGGTTTCAAACCGTTATTCAAGGAAGCCTAGCAAGGATGACTGATTATGAGCGAGCTCGGGGAGAGGCCGAGTGGAGAGGATGAACTCGTCCTGGTTTTCAGGCCGCCCGAGAATCCAGCGGCTCAAGTGGCAGTGGATACTCCATTTAAGGGGCATAGGGTCAGGCTTGACGAGATACTAGATTGGTTCAAAGCCCTCAAAGTAGATTCTATTGAGCTCTGGATCGAGGGCGCAAGGACGTCTGGGAGCAAGACGGAACTCTTTCTCTCGACAGAGGGCAAGACTGGGGCGAAGATAACCCTCAAGCCACACTCTGAAGCTGTATCAAAGGAACTGTCTCTCGGTCAGGTCGGAAGCTCTTCTCCTCCAAACGCATCGGGAGAATCTCTCCAAAAAATATCTCAGAACCTCGCTGAGAGACAAACCCCCGAGACAGCAAGCCTTTCAGGCTCAACTATCACCGCTTTGTTTTCTCCCAAAGGAGGAATTGAACAACAGATTCTCACTAGTATAGCCGCTGCGGTGGAAACCATTGAGATGGCGGCCTACGCGTTCACAAACGAGAACATCGCGAAGGCCTTGATCGACGCCATCAAGCGCGGAGTCAAGATTTCCTTGGTCATGGATAAGTCCCAGACAAAGGCTTCCCAAGCTTCGCTGCATGACGAGTTGGAGAAGGCGGGAACCGCGATCAGGTTGATTTCCCCGCCTGGAGGGATAATGCACGACAAGTTCATCATCGTTGATGGCAAGAAAGTTGAGTGGGGAAGCTACAATTATACCGGCCGAGCGGAGGATGCGAATTTCGAGAACGCTACCTTCCTGTCCAATGGCAACCTGGCCCAAAGGTACCACTCAGACTTTGTGTCCATATTCAGCCAAGCAACTCCTGAGGCACAGGGGCTTAGACGCCCACTGCGACGATTCTTGAGGAGACTAAGATAGCCCTTCAAGCCCCAGAGGATGGGCTCTGCGATAATTGCGATCTTGTCCAAAGTGAGATTGAGAAAACTCCAAAAGCTGTAATGATCCCCAAGACAACAGTAGAAATTCAGAACAGCTGCAAGCATAGAGAACCCACTTCTCCCAAGAACTTATCTAAACTGGTTTTCTTAATCTGGAACCATGACCGGAAAAGTTGTTGTGATCACTGGAGCGAGTAGCGGAATCGGTGCGGCGCTGACTCGACAACTTGCCTCTCAAGGTCATCAGCTCGTTATTGCAGCTAGGCGAGAGAGCGAGCTTAAGCAGGTTGCAGCAGAGACCGGATCAAAAGCGATCCCAGTGGTTACCGACGTTACCCGCAGAGAAGACCTTGAGAACCTGCGCGACTTCGCTTTGAAGAAACACGGTCACATAGATGTCTGGGTGAATAACGCAGGGCGGGGCATAACCAAGACCGTAATGGAACTGACTGATCAGGAATTCGACAGCATCATAGACGTGGTTCTGAAGTCGGTCTTTTACGGAACCCAGACGATTGTTCCGCATTTCCAAGAGCGAGGGGAAGGGCATCTGATCAATATTTCTTCCTTCCTGGGCAGGGTTCCTTTGGTTTCGAACCGGTCGATTTACAGCGCGGCGAAGAGCGCAGTCAATGTCCTGACATCAAATCTACGCATGGATCTCAAAGGAAAGTATCCGCGAATCAAAGTCTCACTTGTACTGCCGGGCATTGTGGATACAGACTTTCACCGCGTCGCAGGAACACCGATGGCGATGAAGGCCGGCAGCCAAGTAGGCCCTCAAACGGTTCAGTCAGCCAGCGATGTTGCAATCCAAGTCGCGTCGCTCATAGACCATCCGGTAGCTGAACTCTACACCAACCCAGCCCTATCCGAATTGACCCGACAGTACTATGCGAACGTGGGAGCTTTCGAAGAGAATATGACCATGCGGTCGTCTGGCAACTAGTTACCTTCAGGTCTATCTGCCGGGCGCGTCAGTCTATCGATTAGTGGCGATGCAAGAGCAGTTACAAGAACTGCTAAACCTGCTACAGGGTAGAGCTGCGAACCTACTAGTCCAGCATCAACTCCGGTCTTAGCGAGTACCAGCGAGAACTCTCCACGGGGAACCAGAATAGAACCGACTAGAATGGGGCGACCGATCCGAGCAAGTCGTGCTCCAAGGAAGCCTCCGGCAAGCTTGCCGAGAACAGCACCGGCCAGAATAATCAGGAGTGGTACACCCAGGGATAGTGCAGAGGACGTGTCGATGAGGGTCCCCATTGATAGAAAGAAGAACACGATGAAGGCGTCCTTGAGGGGTAGTATTTTCTCTCTGACATACCTTGATTGCTTGACGGGAAGAAAGAATCCGACCAGCAGAGCCCCGATAGCGGGGGAGAACCCGAGATAGTCTGAGAGTACCCCGAAAAGAAAACCGAATGACAAAGCCAGGAGAAATGCGACCTCCCCGATCTCCAGCTCATACTGGCTAACCTTGTTGATTAGCCGTGGGCCAAGATACCTCCCGAACCCGAAGCTTGCGAGGAATAAGAAAAATCCCTTGGACGCGATGAATAATAGGCCTAACGCCTGAACCTGGCGGCCCCCTGCCAGCTCAGGTGTAAGAAAGAGCAGGAAGACCGCAATCACATCCTCCACAACCATCACCATCATTAGCGACGTAAAATTTTCATCATGTCCAGGAAAGCGATCGAGAATCAATTTCGCAACTATGGCCGTGCTGCTGAGACCAAGGACAGACCCGAGAAACAGCGCCGTCCCTAGATCCCATCCTGCGAACAGAGCTGACAATATGCTGACTGCGAAAGCAGTAAGAAATTCCACAGTGCTCAGAATGAGGACCCTCGATCCGACCTTGCCGAACTTGCGTGGGTCAAGTTCAAGCCCGACAACGAACAAGAGCAGTATTATTCCGAGGGTCGCTAGAAAGTCGATCGCTGTAGTGTCACGAATCAGTCCAAGACCAAAGGGCCCAACCAGCATTCCCGCCACCAGCTGGCCAACGATCATGGGAAGGCCAAGTCGATAGAAGAGGAGACTGACGAGAAGGGCAGCGGCTACAGCAATTCCTACCTCTAATAGAAAAGTTGTCTGCAAGAACTACCTTTGATCGATCGCATTTGAATGGCTAAAGCACTTTGGGAAACTCGAATACCAGAATCAGTCTCATTCATTTTAAAGGGACATTAGTATCCGGGCTGGCATAGAGGAAGATCTTGCCAACAATCTTCTCTCCTGCATTAGCAGCATAGCCAGCTGATGCTATGTTAGACTCTGGAATCTCATTGATCAGAGTATGGACATGCCTTGATTTGAGATAGATGACCCTAGCCTGCAAATTGTCGCTCATTATGCCCATTCTTCTGAATTGGGGTTCAACATAGAGGCCGTGGGACCTTGCTACTCCGCCTACAATCGTCATCCATGCAATACTAACGATTCGGTTAGCTATTCTGACAACAAAGCATTTGTCCCCATTCCTTAGGGCAACCTTGACCCATTGCCTATTTGTCTCAGGCTGCGAAGCGGCCATGAAGCGTTCTAATTCTCCGACATCAGACTCCATGCTGACATGATGCTTGAATCTGTGGTTCAGAGGAGCCTTATCTACGTCGAGCTGCCAGATGTTCCAGTCCTCCTTCGGATGTTCGGCTACTTCATACTCTGAGAAAATGTAGCTGGAAGGTTTCAGCGAGTAGAAATGATCGAATGCTTCCCTTGATTTCGTAAAGATAGTTCCCGTGGCTTCATAGCCATCATATATGAACAAACCATTCTTGTGTCCCTCAGTACTCCGGTAGACGTAAACTTCACCGCCGGCCTCAATAGCTTCCTTGGCCTCGTGATGAAGAATCGGATCGAAGAACGACAGGCCTTTGGGCAGATCACCGAGTTGCTCATCTATGGATTTTACCTCGGACACCTGAAGGACATTGCTATTTCTCATGAGTCTCCTCCCACATATTCTAATTCCCGTCTAGGTTTCTTCAAGCTGTAGGGTGATGTCATAGGCTACCAATCCAAGATCGTGAAGCTCTTAGTCAGTCTCTCTTCTCCAAGGATGTTACCTATGACCAGTTCAAGGCTATCTTGGCCGCGACGAAGGCCTACAACTTCATCATCTTTCAAGGCATCCTTTAGGAGATACTCGAACTGGGTCTTACGATCAGTAATGTGACCGAACCTCCTGACTCGTTCCCTTTCTATCTGCTCGTATGCGTACATGAATTCGTACAGGGACCTGTATATCTGATGCTCCATCTTCTCCTCGATATTGAATTCGAGGTCATCCCTGTCCCTTCCCCCGATCGTTATGGCTTGGAGTCCTTCAAGGTCCACCCAGAAGATTGTGCCATCCGGAGCAAGTACGGCATCCTTGTCGAGCCAGACATCATAGAAGTCCAGGCCGCTGTACGTTCCATTGCCGTTGTCGTTCATGGACCTTACGAATAAAGTGAGAATCGCAATTCCGGTCTTGACGAAGTTCCTGAGGAAGTCCATCGCCTTGTCATTGTTGTCGATGTGGAAGAAATCAAAGAGTTCTCCAGTATCATCCCCAATGGTCCAGTCTGAATGGAAATAGATCCTGATATTGGACGGGATTAGCCTCGTTTCCTGAACCATAACTTGCTTGAACCTCCTGTACCAGTACACCTGAGTGACTTCCCGTTGGATGGCTTCCGGCAGTTTGACAATCTTCACCAAAGGAGCAATCCTAAACCCGTGAATGGAGGTAGTGCTGGTGTCCGACATCTCCGTTGCTTTCATGGCGATGGACGCGAATTCTAGTCCTTGTGATCCATAGGGGCATCCTCTTGACCACAACTCCCCGGTAAGGTACCTCGGGAACTTCATCTCTTTCTCCATGGCATTCGTGATCCTGTCCTTGGTAGTGCCGCTCTTGAGGAGACCGCAGATCTCCTCTTTCTTGAAGAGCTGGCGGCTGAACGGACTGGTGGTCGACCCTATTCCCTTGACTGAGAAATAGAAATCAACGCCGTCAATGGTCATGTAAGGCTGTTTACCAATAGCACTCCTGTTGTCATCGATCAGGAGCTCTTTGGTTCCCGTCGGGTCCACATGCAAGAATGGCTTCACGCTATCAGGTAGGTATATCCTCTCGAAGTCCGGCATCTGAAAATGTCTGAAGTACTTGCTGGTTATTGTCGCGGCTCCATCGTATACGTTGAGGCTGATGGGCATCCCTCTAAGAGTAATAGGCCCGGGTTTGGCGACTGCCAATTCATGACTTCTTTCCCGGGCTGGAAGGCTACTGCCTGGGACCTCCACAGTACGGGCACCTATCAACTGTGGTTGGAATCAGAGTTCCACAGTACTTGCAGTTCACCTTGGCTACATCCCTTACTACGACTTGCTGAGGTGGCTTTGATCCTAGGTCTATCCTAGATTCCCAAGGCGTTGAAGATGGAGCGCTTGGAGGGCTCGGTGGGTGCTCGGGAATAGTATCCATGCGTCTTCTTCGAGATGAGGCATAGACTGCGATTACCACGATGAATATGATGGCTACCAGTGCTGCGACAAAATACGGCGCTAATCCCAAGAGAACTGCCGCGATGTCCGTGGGAGGAGGACTCGCAGGCGCCAGACTGTAGCTGGTTGATGTGACATAGAGGGTATCTGTATAGGTGAAGGTTCCAGCCTGCCCTAGATACTGGCCATTATCCTGTTCTACGTCGTTGTAGCCTACGATGTATCCAGTTGATGGGTCAAAGTATTCGTACCAAGTGTAGGATGCTGTAAATTGACCGTACGCGTCATTCCGCTGGTATTGACCCGTCCCCTTGGCCTGAATGGTTTGAAAGTATTGGTTACCTTGTGTGGGTAATTGGAGACTGTAATTCTTCGAAAGCACCGTGAGTTGAGTATTGAGAGCATAGAAGGTGGCCCCGGTAGGAAGCGAAGGGTTCATGGCAAACCAAACGTAAATTGGGTTTGAGTAGCCTACCTGATGGTCCGTTCCTTTTACATACGTGAAGACGCTCGACGACCAGTTGTAACTGCCAGAAGACGAACTCGAATTGGACAAACCCTGGTTGTTGCTGTATTGGAATGAATAGCTATAGGAGGCTGACACATTGTTTCCGCTGACAGAGTTCATCTTTTCCATCCCAGTTGTCTGGGTTTGATCCGTGTACCCAGTGTACGAGCCTCCGCCGTTGTTAACAGTGGTTGTTTCAGAATAGTTGAAGAAATCACCACTTCGTGGAGCGTATGCCGCAACCGAATTCCCAATCGCTGCAATCGCAAGTGCTACCACAAATACCGAGAGAGCTGGTCTGAATATTCTATAGTTCAACCTGCAAATCCTCCGACGCCGTGACTGTGAGCTGGATGGAATCCCCCCATACCACTGAATGTGGCATGATACGATGAGTGAGCTATGATTACCGGGTAATACCGGACAAAGAACCCTGGGTGCGGCCCATACGTGAATTGTACTGGAGTATTCGTGATCTTGGCTGTAGGATCAATCTCCTTTACTATCTCATTTCGAACTCCATGTATCATTCTTACCGCCAAGGCAACCAATTCCGACCGCTCTAGTCCTGCACCATAGCCTGTGAGCAGAGTAACTGCTTTCTCCATCAGGTCGAGGACCTCATGCGCCTCGAACACGGGTATGGAGGCGAGAATCGCGGCTGCCACTATCGGATACTGTAAGTAGTTCTGCAGCTGCTCCAGAATATACTTCAGTTTCTCCTCTACCTCGTCTGCGTTTAGTTCTCCAATTGCCAGGAAGGCCGAGGCGATCTCCGTGTCCTCGGATGTCATGTATCCCCACGACGTAAACAAAGACCTGAATTCCTGAAACTTGGAACTCAACCCATCGATTGGAACATTCATAACCGCCAGTATCGAGGCGGCTTCACTTGATTTGGTCAGATGTTTAACCTGGGCAAATCGGTCGATGGGATAAGTTCCGTCGAATCTTCTGCCTGCCATGATTGTGGCGGCAACTCCAGCGGATTGCTCTTTCGGAACACCTTGTTTTCTTAGCTGTTGGTCTAGATTTCTTAAGGTGGATTCGAGGCTCAGAACGTCTTGGCTGCTCAGCGCGGTCATGATCTCAGCGGCCATGAGCTTGTTGGGAAGTGTGGAGTTGAACGTGCGAAGAGCATTCAGAGCCTCAATGAACCTGTCGCCTAGTTGCATAGTGTTGCCTTGGAGTTTGCCTAAACCTATTCCTGTACTCCATAACAACGACCGGGCTTCAACCTCAACGCCAACACCGCCATTTTCTGAGTCCTCCAAATCCTCTATCTCGGGGACTTGAGGTCTGATCCGAGTCACGTAGGAGCCAGCGTTGTCGGCTATTGATCGCAACTCTGCATAGGTTGCCTTGATCTCCGCTATGAAATCAGGAAACTCGTCATCGGCTACCCTGTAGTACCTTACACCGAGATCGTTATACACAAGAGTCCCAAGACCTGTAAGGGACAAGTATATTCCATCGTATGCCACCATTCGATCGATCGTGGACTTCTCCTGAATGAGTTGATTCACAGTTGTCTCCAACTGGGTTAGCTCGGACTCCTCTGCGAAAACCGCAGTTGTTTCTTCCTGAATCCTTTCCCGTAGCTCATCCCTATCCTTTCCTTCAAGACGGAATACGAACGAGTGCTCTTTTCGCTCATCCTGTTGTAGGGTTGCTTCGGCCTGCTCCTTTCTAGACTTCTCAGTGTCTACTTGCGTGATCATCTGGGATAGTCTGGCAACATCGTTAGTCCCCTTTTCGTAATCGTCCTTGGATGTCTTCAGAACATAGCCGTTAACGGACAAGTATTCCAAATCAGCTGGTGGAACAAGAGTAATGGGCTCTTCCCTGTCATATAATTGAGATAGAAGCGTCCTCACTACACTTCACGATAAGACCTCGCGACGCGCGAAGCCCTGCGACTCTTAAGTGATTTGCGCTCCAGCAAACATGCACCATCACTGAACCTCTGCCAGCAAGCATCAAAATGCTTACCGAGCAAAGCCCAACCGCCTCCCCACCACTTCGTCTGATAGTCCTGCAGCTTGGAAAGACCAAGACGAAGACGTCAGTACTCAAGAGGAGCAGGGCAAATCATGGTCTCCCACAGTGGACAGATTGGGGGCGGCTATGGTCGTCCAACGATCTAGACTCGACAGGTTACTAACTGTGATAAGCTAGTGCTTCATCTCAACTTGGCATCAGGGCCCGTAGTCGAGCCAGGACCAAGACGTGGGCCTTCGGAGCGATTTCAGCGCGAAGAGAGCCCAAAATCGTGGGTTCGAATCCCACCGGGCCCGCCACCAAATATCCGGCACAGCGGAACTCGGTCAAGTGTCTCATATTGCAATCAAGTCAAACTGGTCAAGGGAAAGAGAGGCCGGAGAGTCAGATTCGAGAAGTCTTCTAGAATGGCGATGTTGGTGTCCAGGCTACGAGGGTCTCAATGGCGGTTACTCCGTTGATGCTACTTAATTTCTCAACGGAAGTTTCCAAGAGCTCTTCTGGACTGTAGCCGTGGAATGTGGCGAATATGTCGAACTCTCCAGGTATAACGTGGGCTTCGACAAAGTTCGGGAACGTCTTGATTTTTTGTAGAACGTTCTTGAAAGCACCTCTCACCTTCACCAGCGCGAAGGCGATGGGATCTTCTGATTCGTCCTTTTTGGGGTTCGAGATTTTCTGAAGGGAAATTCCAGTCTGGGTAGACGCGATACCCTTGATCTTTCTGATCTTCTCGACGATGCTGAAAGCTTTGCGTGGCTCATTGGTTCCTATCTTGATAACAAGATCGAATCTGCCTGTGACAGGGGTGACCGTCTCGACACTGTTGATCTTTCGCAGTTGGCTAATGGCGCGCGTTATCCCTCCCTTGACGTTCGCGAAGACCCAGCTGGTCTGTTCTGACTTGGGCATTTTTCTCTACTACCCGAGGTGACGAATGTCGCGCCTATTTCCAGTGACGCGTACCTCGAACGTCAGCTAA
>Ga0209376_1001394_pt1 | contig 24474 bp, 23 predicted proteins | sample GraSoiAngelo_134_FD_185891 | JGI IMG/M metagenome (GOLD analysis project Ga0209376, IMG submission 185891) | Grasslands soil microbial communities from the Angelo Coastal Reserve, California, USA - 14_0929_05_30cm (SPAdes) (version 2) | ecosystem: Environmental > Terrestrial > Soil > Grasslands ... | reverse complement strand
CTTTGGATACAACTCCTCGCTGGCAGAATTCGACCGAGCCACCGGCGCGCAGAGCACCTACCAGGAGATGTTCGCTGATCTCGCGCCACGCGCCACGAAGACGAAGACCTATTACACCGGCAGCGGCGTGGACGCCGAAGGAAAACCAAAGCACGGTGACGATAGCGAGCTGCGAAGTCCGGCTGGAAGATCCCGAACTTCCTATTCCAAATAACAACATCCAAGCTCCAGAGAAACCTAAAACGCCAAAAACATCCAAAGCCTGCGGCGCGATTTGCAATCTTATCAGGTTGAGCGAAGCGAAACATCTCTGGTTGTCGCTTAGCAACCTCGGAAGAAAATGATCAGAGATCCTTCGCTCCGCTCAGGATGACATTTTGCGTCTTGGGTCGTGGAGCTTGGATTCTGGAGCTTAACTCATGGATCTGCCCTTTGAGAAATTTCCCGCGCTGAGCGCAATCGGAATCTGCCGCCACGTTTTCACGCATAGAATTCCGGGCATCGACGTCTCGCATGACAAAGCCGAAGTATTGAAGCGGCTCGATGCCGCCCATCACGAAATTCGCAACGCGATCGGTGTCGGCGATTGGCCGTTGTTCACCGCCGAACAGATTCACGGAAACGAAATTGGAGTTGTTGAGAGCTGTAGCCGCGGCCCTGTGAGCCGCGAATTCGCTGGCTGCGACGGTATTATTACCAACCAACGCGGCATAGCCCTGGGCGTTTACGTCGCTGACTGTTGCGCTGTTTACATTGTCGATCCAAAAACGCCGGCCATCGGTCTGGTGCATTCCGGCCGCAAAGGTACCGAGCTCGGCGTCGTGACTAATGCGATAAGGCAAATGATTGATCGCTTCGGCTCCGATCCCGCGAACATGATCGTGCAGCTCAGCCCGTGTATTCGTCCGCCGCATTATGAAGTCGATTTCGCCGCGGAAATTGTCCGGCAATGTCGCGCGCTCGGTGTGAAAGAAATTCACGATTCCGGCGTATGCACGGCCTGCGACCTGGATCGTTACTACTCCTATCGCGCCGAAAAAGGGAAAACCGGCCGCATGCTCGCGTTGCTTGGACTCAATCCGGCGATTGCGAATTAGAAGAGAATGTTCGTCTTCAATTGCAAATCTGATGCTCCGTCAAGATTTGCCATACCGCGAACAGCCATCGTTCTCGGTTTCTTTTTGATTGCTGAGTGCGCAGTTCGAGCGAGCGATGTTTATCGCTACGAGGTCAAACGGGGTTCCGACCTCGAGAAAGAACTCGGTTACGAAGTTTCCGTGCAAGACAAGCACGACGAATGGCAATCGGACAGCAGAGATGGAATCGGGATCGAAGGCCCCGCTCCAGAATATGTCGTAAAATTTCACGCTACGGCAGCGGGTAAACTCAAGGACTTGTTCGAGCTCGACCTCGCTTTGACCGATGCAAACGGGACACTGCTGCAGGTCCCGTTAGCGATCAGATCGAGATACAACAAGGAGAATCAAGTCGACGTTCGGTTCCTCATCAAGAAGGACGTGATCAATCGGGCGGTGTTGACCATTCGCTGTGGCGGCCCGCCACAAGGCGAAGCTAGTTACGCTATTCGGCTTGGCGAGGTACCCGTCATGAACCTGCCGAAGAAAAGCATGCCAAAGAAAAGTTTTACGGAGGCTATAGCGATCGCGGAACAGTTTCTGCGCGGGCAGAAAATCGATTTTTCCAACGGCGTGCTGCTTCGGGCTGAGTTCAGGAATTATCTGCGCAACGAACGTGAAACCTCTCGTTGGGACATCACGTGGGCTCTTGCCGGTGAGAAGGGCGTCGACGTCTGGGTTTCGCAGGACGGCTCCGCGAAGCTGACTCGAGGGCGTTCGTCACCGAGAATCCTGCCGAAGAAAAGCCTAATGGAGGCTGTAACGATTGCTGAGGAGTTTCTGCGTGGGCAGAAGATCGACGTTTCCAAACACATGCTGCTTAGAGCTGAGTTTACGATTAATTTTATCAACGACCGTGAGACCCCGTTTTGGGACATCGCGTGGGATCTTGACGACCAGCGTGTCATTGCTTCGGTTTTCCAAGATGGCTTCGCCAAGCTGAATCGAGCACGTTGAGCGCGCTTATGCTGCAAATCTGCCACCAACAAATGGCCAGGGACACGCTAATGATGCGAAGAGCCGTTGTTGTCGGTTTCCTTCTCGTCTTCGGATTGGCAGTTCGAGGAAGTAGCGTCTATCGCTACGAGGTTGACCGTGGTTCCGACCTCGAGAAAGAACTCGGTTATGAGCTCTCGGTGCATGAAGAGTACGGTGAAAAGCAAACTGAAAGTCGTGACAAGGTGATTCCGGTTGAGGGCGCTGCACCAAAGTACACGGTGAAGTTTCACGTTCCCGTAGCGGATAAGCTCAAGGATGTACTCGAGCTCGCCCTTACTGTGAACGATGGAAACGCGATACTCGCCCAAGTCCCCTTGGCGATCAGGTCGCGATTCACCAAAGAAAACGAAGTCGACGTCCAATTTCTCATCAGGAAGGACTGGATCGATCAGGCTGTGTTGGACATTCGCTGTGCCCCGTGGATGACGGTGCACCCGGAAACTGTTTATTCCATTCGACTCGGAGATTACGCGCCGGGCCATGAGCCGACGGAGACGCAGCGAATCACAGAACTTCGCAGCAGGTACCCAAGCATCGGGCTTCTCGCGTGGCACCGCAGCAAGAAGCCGCCAGATGATTCGAATAACCTCAGCGTTTTAACAGTCGCACAAAAACTCTTTCCCGAGGTAAGCTTCATTGGGCTCTCGCGTGCCGGTCTGGAGACGTTGCTCGGTCCTCCAGACACTAAGCCGTTATCGCCCAAGAACTCTGTCACATATACCTACGGGTATGGTGACCACGCTGTAATTCGGCGATTTCACTTTAATTCCAAGGGAAATGTCGAAAGCGTCGAGAAGCTCCCTGGCCAATAGATCCAACCGTTCGCTGTAGCCAACGGCTCGATGGCACTACTGCCCACAGCCGACTTTTCGTTAGATCGACACGTCGTTGCGAGCACCGCGTTTTAGTGGGCAAATGCCACGTTTTCTCGCGTTCGCGACGAAGTCCAGGAATTCACGCGCTGGTACGCCGAAGTTCGTCGTCGCCGCTTTTTCAAGCGCCTGCGAGATGTTCAGTCCGCTTAGGTAAATCAGTTTGAAAGCCGCCTTGATCTCGTCGCGATCTTTTGCGCTGAATCCCGCGCGACGGAGCCCGACCACATTTACTCCGAAGACGAAATTGCGTTCGGCCGCAATCGTAAATGGCGGGAGATCCTTCCCGAACCCGGAGCTGCCCTGCACCATCACCAGTCGTCCGATGTGCATGTACTGGTGGAAGGTCGATCCACCGCCGAGAAATGCGCCGTCATCCACGCGCACGTGCCCAGCCAACAAACAATTGTTCGCGATGATGACGTTGTTTCCAATGAGGCAGTTGTGTCCGATATGCGCACCCGCCATCAGGAAATTCTTGTCGCCAATTTTGGTCGCGCTGCCCTCGGGACTGGCGCGATGGATTGTGCAGTATTCGCGAATGACGTTGTCGTGACCGATCTCCACTCTGGTTTTTCGCTCCAGCGAAAAGGAAACGTCCTGCGGCGGCGCGCCAATGATTGTGCCGTGCCCGATGAAGTTGCCGGTCCCAATTGCGACGTCGCCTTCTATCACGACGTGCGATTGCACGATCGTTTTCTCACCGATCACAGCCTGCGGTTCAACTATCGAGAACGGTCCGATCTCGACATCAGCGCCGATTTGCGCATCCGGATCGACAATGGCAGTGGGATGAATTTTCGGCGCGCTCATCTTGGGGCTGAGATTTTTGAATAACGATGCACGCGCTGGGTCGCCTCTCCTTTTCGAAGAGAGAGGGGGAGGGTGAGGGTCGACCCAGTCCGAATTTGTTCGAACCCCTCACCTTCATCCTCTCCCCTTGAGTAAGGGGAGAGGCGAAAAACACGGAGCTTATTCATAGCACGCCTGCTTCTTTAAAACTGAAATATCCCGGGTTCCCTTCCGATGGCGCGCCGATAATGATGTGGTCGAGTAATTTAATTTGCAAAAGCTCCGCGGCCTCGGCTAGACGTCTCGTCAAACTGTGGTCGGTCTGGCTGGGCGACGCGTCGCCGGACGGATGATTGTGCACAACGATGACAGCGTAGGCCGAGTAAGTGATCGCAGGCCGAAAAATCTCGCGCGGATGAGCGATGCTCTCATTCATGCTTCCCGTGGACACAGATTCCACGCGCATTAAGCGGTAACGCGTGTCGAGCAGGACAACGCGGAGCGATTCGGTTCGTAGCATTCGCATTTCGCCGCCCAGCAATTCGTGGATCAATTCCGGCGAATCGAGTTTTTGCTGAGACAACGGCTCTTGGGCGAAACGCTTTCCCAGATTAAACGCCGCCACGAGCTCCAACGCTTTCGCCGAACCAATTCCCTTGATTTCGCTGAGTTCCTTGACGGAACAACGGCTCAACTCCGCGAACGATTTGTATCTGTCGAGCAGCTCGCGCGCTACCTCCACTACGTTCATTCCAGGCCGGCCGGTGCGCAGCAGGATTGCGATCAATTCCGCATTGGTCAGCGCGTCGGGGCCTCGAGCCAGTAGTTTTTCGCGCGGCCGTTCCTCCTCCGGCATCTCGCGGATTTTAAGCTGCGACATAAATGTGGGAACGGCCTCAGGGCGGTGATGGTGGGTTGCTAAAAGTCGGGACACAAAGGTCCCTCCCACAATTCATCAGATGCGAAGTTGATCGAACATGTCGCACAACGTGTCGCCGAGGGAGAACAACGCATCGGCGTAGGGATTTGACGCGATCCCGTCCAGCGTGCCTTGTGCCTCGCGAATTAAATCGCTGCCGGCCGCGATTGACTCATTTAGTGCTCCGTCAGTCGCGCCATTCTTCAGGAGCTCGATCATTTCTTCGACTTGCTCTTCGAGCACAAGCCGGCAACAGCGTTCCCGTTCGAACTCCGACGCGGAGCGCAGAAAAATCAAAACCGGCAAAGTAAATTTGCCTTTGCGGAGGTCGGTCCCCAGTGTTTTGCCGGTCGCGCTCTCGGTGCCGGCTAGATCAAGGCAATCATCGTAAATCTGGTACGCCGTCCCGATTTGCATTCCGAAATTCCTGGACGCTTCGATCACGTTGGGATCAGCCTCGCTGATGATCGCAGCCAACTCCGCTGCGGCTGAGAAAAGCGATCCCGTTTTCATTTCAACGATGCGCAAATAATCCTGGACGGTCAGAGTGAGATCGAACCGGCGTTGGGTCTGGATCATTTCGCCAGAGCAAACCGTCGCCGCTGTATGCGCAATCGCGCGACCGATATCTGCGTTTTCGAAATTTGTGGACAACGTCAGCGCATGAGCGAAGAGGCAATCGCCCAGTAAAACGCTAAGCGAATTTCCCCAGCGCGCGTTCGCGGTTGGCTGTGCGCGACGCCGTTCCGCTTCGTCCATGACGTCGTCATGCAGAAGCGTGGCGATGTGTATGAGCTCTACGATCACGGCAAGATCGACATGGTTGGAGTTGATCTGACCGGTGGCGCCGCCGGCCAGAAGAGCCAGAAGTGGGCGAAGGCGTTTTCCGCGACTGCCTAATGCATAGACAACGTAGCCTTCCAACGCCGGATCAAAAGCCGCTGCTTGTTGTGCGATGCGCGCCTCGACTTCTTCCAGATGCGGCTGAATCAGTCGCGCGACTTGAGCGAGCGAGCTGGCCGCAGGCACGGCCGCCGTAATATCGGCCCGCTTCGGCCGTGAACGCGCGGAGAGTTCCACGCCGTCGAGAATAGCGGCGCGGGTTGGAGCTTGTCAAAGCTTCGCGCCGCAAATTTTCTGGAGAGCGGTCGCGCCCCGTGTGCAGGCTTTGGCATCCCGGCGACGCAATCAGCGCTTACGCAACCAGGCAGCGGTCCCGTATTTGCAGTAAGCTAATTCTCGCGCCCGATTCAAAACTTCTTCATTGATCTTGCGCTCGCTGCAATTGTTTGACAACGCTTTTGCAAATCGGTCGGCCAAACCGTTGCCAAGATCGACGCCTTGAATGCTGCCTTGTTGCAGCAATCCGGATCGCGTCCGGCGTTGGGCCGCGCCAGCGACCTTGCGACCATCAATCAGTACGTCAGCGCACACCGGATGCGCGAAACAGTTGTAGGCGCTGGCGTCGACAGCGGCTCGCACCGCAATCGCAATGCCGCCGGGGTGAACGCCCCCGGCTACAACCGCGCGTTCACCGATTCCATTCAAAGCTCTGCACAGAGCGCGATGAATCCCTTCGTAGATCGACATCGACGATTCGCCAAAGGCTGCGTCGTTCACGGGAATTACAATCGAATAGGTCAGGTCATCTCCGTGAAAAACTATCCCGCCGCCGGTCCAGCGGCGAACTAAATCGCTTTCGCGCGTGTAACTCTTCACATCGGCGAACCTCCCAAAATATCCGAACGACAGAGCAGGGGAGTGCCATCGATAAAAGCGAATCGATGGAACTGTGGCATGCTCTAGCAGCGCTTCGTCGATGGCCATGTTCAGCGCTGCCGAATGTGCGGAATTATCGTGATAGACATGTAGCGAAGAGAACAGGCACAGCGTTGTATCCCCACGTCTGTCATTCCCAGCGAATTCGGAAATATCGCGAGATGTCTCGACTTCGCTCGACATGACAATCAGGTCGGAAGCTCGTCTAGAATCTTTCCGAGGGCTTCCTGCGGATTTCGGTGCGCAGTGATCGGACGGCCAATGCCGATGTAATCTGCACCTGCTTCAAGCGCCTCGCGCGGCGTCATGAATCGTTTCTGATCGCCCGGCTCCGCCCAAGTCGGACGAATCCCTTGAACCACGATTTTGATTCTGCTCGCAAATTCCGCGCGCAACTTTTTAATTTCATGCGGACTGGCCACAACTCCATCGATTCCTGCTTCGACACCCAATCTGGCGAGGCGCAAGACTTGGTCGTCCACTTTGCCGGGGACTCCGATTTCACGCAGCGTTTGTTCCGTCGCGCTTGTTAAAACAGTCACACCCAGGAGCAACATGTTGTTTGGCCGAGCCGCGGTTGCAGCCTGTACCATTTCGCTGCCCCCGCTCAAATGAATGGTGAGCATGTGCACACCGAGATGACCCGCGGATTCAACTGCTCTGGCGACAGTGTTTGGAATATCGTAGAGCTTCAAATCGAGCCACACTTTCGCGCCGGCGGACAAAACGGCGCGCACGATTTCAGGGCCTTCGGCGGTGTAAAGTTGCAGACCAATCTTGAAAAACGAAATCTGGTCGCGCAACTGCCTCACGAGGTCGAGCGCTTTTTCTTTTGTCGCGACGTCCAGCGCGACGATGATTTTGTCAGCAGCGTTTGTCATTCCGAGTGAAGTCGAGGGATCCCGCGGCGTTACCTTTGACTGGCAACACGGGATGTCTCGACTACGCTCGACATGACGATATGCAAGTCCTCGCACCTGCGAAAATCAATCTTTCGCTGAAAATTTTAGGGCTGCGTGACGACGGCTTTCATGAAATCGAAACGATGATCGCGCCGATCACGCTTTGCGACGAGATCGAAATCGGCAAGAGCGACAACAGTAAGGAGATTGAATTCCACTGCGACGATCCATCAGTGCCGCCAGGTGGCGACAATTTGATCGTTCGAGCGACGAAAAGTTTTTTTGCCGCCACAAAGTTGAAGCCTGCGGTCTCCATTGAGCTCAAAAAGAAGATTCCACACGGAGCGGGCCTGGGTGGGGGAAGCAGCGACGCGGCTTCGACTCTACTCGCGCTTAACCAACTGTTCGACACAAAATTGTCGCGTGAAGCCCTGGCCGAAATAGCAGAAGTGATTGGATCGGACATTCCATTTTTCATCTTTCAATCGGCCGCGCTCTGCAAGGGACGCGGCGAGCTGGTGAGCCCAATCAAATTGCGCAAACGGTTGTCCCTATTGCTGCTGAAACCGGCGTTTGCCGTCTCAACTGCATGGGCATATGCGCGCTGGCGTGGCGCGGCAGAAATTCCAAGCGTCGCTTACGGAGCTCAGGAATTCGCCGGTCTGACTTTTGTCAACGATCTGGAGCGCCCCGTGTTCGAAAAATTTATTTTTCTTGCGCAATTGAAGATGTGGCTGCTTAAGCAACCCGAAGTCGGCGCGGCGCTGATGTCCGGTTCTGGCTCGACCATCTTCGTGGCCTTGCGCGCCAACGCAGACGCCGACCTTGTGGCGAAGCGTGCAAGAACCGAGCTCGATCCCGAGCTTTGGACGTGCGCGTGCAGGACACTCTGATCCTTAGGTAGGGGCGGTTCACCGAACCGCGCGGGGCGATTGAGGTCAATCGCCCCTACCTTATTCGCCCATGGATCGGCGGAATCTTGCCCGCGCGTATTCACGATTCAGCTTCGCAATGAAACTGGCGCTGATCTCGGCGGGGCAGACCGCTTCGCATTCGTAAGTGTTGGTACAATTGCCAAAGCCTTCCGCGTCCATGACCTGCACCATTTTCAGAACGCGACTCTCTCGTTCCGGATGTCCCTGTGGCAAGAGCGCAAGGTGCGAGACTTTTGCAGAAGTGAAGAGCATGGCTGACCCGTTGGGACACGCCGCGGCGCACGCGCCGCAGCCGATGCAGGCTGCCGCTTCCATCGCCAAGTCGGCGTGGTGCTTCGGAACGGTAACTGAATTCGCCTCGGGCGCCGAACCCGCGCGCGCGGAAATGAAACCACCGGCTTGCACGATGCGATCCAGCGCGCTCCGATCGATCACCAAATCCTTTACGATCGGGAACGATCCTACGCGGAATGGTTCGACTGTAATCGTCGCGCCGTCACGAAACTTCCGCATGTAGAGCTCGCACACCGCGCCGGGGTGATCGGGTCCGTGGGCTTCGCCATTGACCGTGAGCGAGCAGGTGCCGCAAATTCCTTCGCGACAATCGGAGTCGAACGCGATCGGTTCCTTGCCGGCCCGGAGCAAATTTTCGTTCAGAATGTCGAGCATTTCGAGAAATGAAGTGTTGGGCGAAATGTCGCGCACTTCATAATCGACCAGTTTGCCGGGCGATTTCCTGTTGGGTTGCCGCCAGATGCGCAACTGAAAGTTCATAGTAACACGAATTGTAGGGCAACCGCATCGGTTACCCGGCGTTGAGTCGGCTGGCGGAGCGCCCGTCCTACAATTGCTCGGTTCATTTGTAGCTTCTTTGCGTTAAATGCACGGTCTCGAAATGTAGCGGTTCGCGTTGCAGTTTTGGGAGTTGCCCATCACCTTGAAATTCCCACGCGAACACTGCCGCATGACGTTCGTCGTCGCGGAGCGCTTCGCCATCGGGTGTTTGATGTTCCTCGCGAAAATGCGCGCCGGCTGATTCGTCGCGCTCAAGCGCGTCCATGCACATCAGCTCGGCGAATTCGAGGAAATCGGCGACACGCCCGGCGCGCTCCAACGATTGATTAAAATCTTCCTCGTTTCCGGGGACGCGCACATCGCGCCAGAATTGTTCTCGCAGCTCGGGAATTTTTTGGAGCGCTTCGCGCAGGCCCTTTTCGTGGCGCGACATTCCACATTTCTCCCAGAGAAGAAGGCCGAGCTCTCGGTGGAACGAATCGAGCGAGCGCGTGCCATTTACTCTGAGGAGCTTTTCGACCCTGGCTTGGACATTTTCCTCTGCTTCTTGAAACTCCGGAGCACCCGGCGAGGGCCGTTTTCCCATCTGGCCGGCGAGATAATTCGGCAGCGTGTTAGGCAAAACAAAATACCCGTCAGCCAGACCTTGCATAAGCGCGCTGGCTCCAAGCCGGTTGGCGCCGTGATCGGAAAAATTTGCTTCCCCGATCACAAACAAACCGGGCACATTGTTCATCAGGTCGTAATCGACCCAGAGACCACCCATCGTATAATGCACCGCCGGATAAATTCGCATGGGCACTTTGTAGGCGTCTTCACCGGTGATCTTTTCATAGACTTCAAACAAATTTCCGTAGCGTTCCCGAATCCTATCTTCGCCCAGGCGCTTAATTGCATCCGCAAAATCGAGATAGACGCCGCGTCCGCCTGGGCCAACGCCACGACCTTCATCGCAAACTTCCTTCGCTGCACGCGATGAAATATCGCGCGGCGCAAGGTTGCCGTAGCTGGGATATTTTCGCTCGAGATAATAATCGCGGTCTGTCTCAGGAATTTCGCCTGGCGCTTTTTCGCGATCTTCCTTCCGTTTCGGTACCCAGACGCGTCCGTCGTTCCGCAACGACTCGGACATCAGCGTGAGCTTGGACTGATGTTCACCACTGACCGGGATGCACGTAGGATGAATTTGCGTGAAGGATGGATTGGCAAAAAGCGCGCCCCTTTTGTACGCACGATAAGTGGCTGTGACATTGCAGCCGCGCGCATTGGTCGATAAATAAAACACGTTGCCGTATCCGCCGGTGGCGAGTACAACGGTGTCGGCCGCGTGCCTATCGATTTTTCCTGAGCGCAGGTTTCGGGTAACGATTCCTTTTGCCTGTCCATCGACGATCACCAAGTCGAGCATCTCTGTCTGCGGGAACATCTGCACTGTGCCTGCGGCGATTTGACGGCAGAGCGCCTGGTAACAACCCAACAGAAGCTGCTGGCCTGTTTGACCGCGCGCGTAAAAGGTCCGTGAGACCTGCGCGCCACCGAAGGAACGATTCGCCAGATAGCCGCTGTATTCACGCGCAAACGGGACGCCTTGCGCCACGCATTGATCGATAATGTTGTTGGCGATTTCAGCGAGCCGATAAACGTTCGCTTCGCGGGAACGAAAATCGCCGCCCTTGATCGTGTCGTAGAACAACCGGTAAATGCTGTCGCCATCGTTCTGATAATTTTTTGCCGCGTTGATCCCGCCCTGGGCTGCAATTGAGTGCGCGCGGCGCGCCGAATCTTGGAAACAAAAGCATCTCACCCGATAGCCGAGCTCACCCAGAGTGGCCGCCGCCGATCCACCGGCCAGACCGCTGCCCACCACGATGATCTCAAACTTTCGCCGGTTGTTTGGACTAACTAATCGCGAATGATCAAGGTGACTTCGCCACTTTTGGGCGAGAGGACCGGGTGGAATTTTGGCATCAAACGTCCCGATCATAACTGTTGCGCTGGCTTGATGAGTCCAAGCAGGATAGCGACCGGAATCGAGGTGTAGCCAGCAAAGAGAAGCCACGTGAAAATTCGACCACCCAACGCCAAACGCGGCGTCAGTTTCTTATCATTCAGGCCGAGCGATTGAAAAAAACTGGATGATCCGTGGCTTAAATGAAGCGCGAGCAGAAACAAGCCGAGCACGTAGAACCCCGAAACGAGATAGTTTTGGAAGCCGTAAACCATCATCGAATAAACATCATAATGGCCGAGCGGATCGGCTCTAAGCAGAGTGAAGCGGTTGTCCGTTACGCGAACAGTAAAATGGGCGAGGTGATAAATGATGAACACGAGCACGATTAACCCGCTCATGACCATATGCCGCGATGCGAACGTGGCTTTTACGTATTGCTTGTCCATGTAGGCCTCTGGCCGAGCACGCCGATTCTCAATTGCCAATTGGATCGTCACCCAGATATGAATAATAACCGCAGCAAGCAGGAACAGACGAACTGCCCAAAGCAGCGGACCGAGATCGCGCAGATGCTGCGAGTAACCGTTGATCCAATCCGGTCCGATAAAAATCTGCAAATTCCCGAGCAGATGTCCGATCACAAAAAGAATCAAAATGATGCCGGTGATCGCGACGATCATTTTTTTTCCAACCGACGAGTGATAAAAAGCCGCTAAAATATTCACGCTAGATTTGCGCGGTGTGACCGCCTTCGCCGTTGCTGCAGCGAGCAAGCGAACCGCGCGTCTCAGATTATGGACGGTGCAGGGAGCGTCAAGCTGTGGGCACGATCACCGGATGGCAGCCTGTGCTTCCCAGAATCCAGCGAACTCTCCTAGGGGCCTGAGCAGGGCAAAGTAATCTTTCACTTGGCTGTGATTAAGCATATAATTGCCGGCTCAATGGCAAACAGTGACCAGTCTCATGCGATCTCTCAGGAAATCCTTGAGTTTCAAGAGAGGCGTTCGACGGCGCTGAGCGAGCCCGATGCCGCGGCCGCCCCGGTCAGGCCTGGTTTGTGGTTGCATTTTTTTAGCCACGAATGGTCGTCTGCCGTGCTGTATCTTTTTCTGGATGTGGTGTGCTGGGTCGTAATCTACCGAGTGGCAGGCTGGTTCAGGTACGATGCATTTTATGCCACGCCATTTCAGTTCTTCATCATTAATCTGATTCAGCTCGGCGTCATTGTGACGGCGCTTTACTTTATCGGCGGCTACGATCGCACTGTGGAAAAACTCACTCTCGGTTATGCGGCTGAACACATTCTTGCCATCACCGCAGCGGCCGTGGTCAGTGCGATGCTGATCTATTCTGCGGCGACATTCGATCAGACCATGAAGCCGAGCCGTGGCGTGCTCCTTTTGAGCTTTGCAATTTTTTTGCCAGTGTCATTGGCTTACCGGCGGTGGATTCGGCAATATGTGGTTGCCAGCAGCGCCAGCCGGTCGTTTCTGGTCATTGGCGGGGGCGCAGCGGCGGCGCACTTCTACGAGGCTTACAAGAACTCGCCAAATGGACAACAACAGCTCGAGTTTGTGGATGTGAACGAGGAGCGTGTGGGCCAGCCAATCGCCGGGGAAGGATCGCCGATCGTGCAAGGCAACCTCGCGGGCAAGTTAAATAATCTCGGCAAACGTTACAGTGCCATTATTCTCGCTGAAAGGGCGAACTCGCTCAGCACGGAACTGCTCGAGCGACTGGTGCACGCGCAATTTCAGGAGACCCGCGTGTACACTTTGGAATCGTTTTACGAAACTCAGTGGCGTTACTTGCCACTGGGTATTGTCGATCCATTTTGGCCGTTACAGACTGGTTTTCAACTGGCTCGCACATCTCCCTATCATTACCTCAAGCGGCTCTTCGATATTGTTGCTTCGGCGACAGCACTAATCATTTGTGCTCCGCTGTTCGTAGTTATCCCTCTGCTTATCTGGAGCGAAGACGGCAGTCCTGTTTTTTTTCGGCAGGAACGAGTCGGGCGCGACGGAAGACGTTTTATTCTTTTTAAGTTCCGCACGATGCGTCAGCGATCTGATCAGGCGAGCGAAGACATCTACACGCGAGAAGGCGATCGTCGTGTAACGTCCGTGGGGCGTTGGCTGCGGAAACTTCGGCTTGATGAGCTGCCGCAACTTTGGAATGCCCTCAAAGGCGACATCAGCCTGATTGGTCCGCGTCCGGAGTGGAGCAAGTGCGCCGAACGTTATGAGCAAACCATCCCGTTTTATCATTTTCGGCACCTGGTCAAACCGGGGATCACCGGGTGGGCGCAGGTAAATTATCCCTACGGCGAGAGCGACGAGGACGCGGTCGAGAAACTGAAATACGACCTGTATTATATCCGGCATTACTCACTGAAGCTGGATGCGATGATCGTATTGAAAACGTTGTACACCATGCTGTTTGGCAAAGGACGGTGACCTCCGATATCCTTCGCGCCGCGTCTCGCTGGATTTTTTTTGCTGCCCTTGTCTACGCCCCGTGGGCGTACGGTGCCACCACACCGACAAGCATCCGAACAACCAACTGGGTATTGCTGACTGCGCTCGGTCTTTGGTCCGCCGAGTTGCTCATTAGTTGGCGGAGGCCGCAGTTTCCGCGGCTTCTACTTCTTTTGACAGGGGCTTTGATCTGTGTCGGCGGCTGGATGGTCCTTAACGCGCAGTCCATCTACGACTCCGATTTTTTTCTTTTTGTGCCGCTACACAACTTGGCGCCGCCTTTGGCTGGCTCCGTTGACTACGCGATCAGCGCTGCGTGGATGATTCGCGGCGCGTTGCTGCTGGGGACGATGTTGTTCGTCTCGGATCTCTCTCAGAGCAACCGATGGTTGCTTCGTTTGTGGTATGTGATCGGTCTAGTCGCCGGCTCGATCGCGCTTCTTGGTTTGCTCCAGAAAGCCACTGGCGCGCAGATGATTTTCTGGCAGCCGCCACCACCGCCGGAACTTTGGGTAAGCACTTTTTTTGCAAGCTATTATTACCACGGCAATGCCGGCGCATTCTTGAACCTGGTCTGGCCATTGAGTGCCGGTCTTGTTATCCGGGCCTTCACCAACCGATTTCAACCCGGCATGCGCGCAATGTGGGTAAGTCTCTTTATCCTAACGATTGCCGGCGTGCTGGCGAATACATCTCGCATGGCTCAGTTGGTCGCGGCCATATTACTGGTTGCCATCTGCGTGCAATTTGGACCCACGCTTTTGCGAAGGCTGTCCGGTACCAAGAAAAGCGTGGCCTTGGCGGGCGCTCTTGCGATTCTCTTGGCGCTGATCGCGCTCGCTCAGGCGATTCATTTGGAGCAACCGCTGAGCCGCTGGCAGGCGGAGAGCCAACGGATTCCCGGTGATGCGCGTTGGCGAGCTTCCCGTGTGGCAATGGGCGCGCTGCCCGACGCGGGGCTGTTTGGGTTTGGGCCAGGGACGTTTCGTGTTGTATTTCCAACGTACAACATCGGAGCGGCTAACCAGGCGCCGGGTACTTGGAGATTTTTGCACGACGACTACTTACAGACCCTGCTGGAATGGGGCTGGCTCGGAAGCAGCCTGTGGGCGTTGCTCTTTTTCGGAGGAATCACAGTCGGGATTCGCAGTTATAACAAGCACGCCAGGCGAGACTGGACGCCGCGACGACGCGTACTGGAGTCCTTGGTGATGATTGCACTTTTAGGAGTGGCGTTGCACGCGCTGGTTGATTTTCCGCTTCAGATCGAATCGATCCAGCTATACGTGGCAACTTATTTAGGCCTCTGCTGGGGAAGCACTCTGTGGCAGGAGCGGCGGGTTAGCAGCCAAAGCGCACAATTTGGTCGTGAGAATCAGAGCTCCAAGACCAACTGACGTGATCGCTCGCGATTAACGAGCCGTTACAACCTCCCGATTTCGTAAGTCAACCGCCGGCTGGTGTTACCTATATCTGCGGGAGAGACGCGTGCGGTTGCAAACTTTTAGGAGAATCACGCTCCTAAGCGTTGACCATCGAATCTTCGCCTAGGCCCCGTTATCTTCATTGTGAGGTTTCGACTCCCTACCGTAGCTGCGATGATAGCTGCGAGAATATGCTCCTTCGTCTTTGCCGTAACCGTGCGAAGCGTAATAGTAATAATACCCAACGCCACGGCTCCGCCGCAATCGGTTCAATACGAGACCAGCCGGGCGAATTCCTGACTTTGCCAGCAGGGTAATTGCGCGGCGGACTGCCGGACGCGGTGTCTTTGCCGCTCGAATAACGATGCACACCGTCTGAACGTGTGGAGTCATCAGCAGAGTGTCGCTGACGGCGAGGATCGGTGCACTATCGATGACCACGCGGTCAAAAAGCTTTGCAGCCTCATTAATCAGCTGGCCAAAGAATGGGCCGGCGAGAATCTCCGCCGGATTCGGCGCGCGTCGTCCACCAGCAAGGACGAAGAGCTGACCGCCCGTCGCGGTGAGAATGTTGCCAGTCACTGCAATGTTCTCATCGACGAACTGAAACTCTCCTGCGGGAATCTCGCGCGCTGCCGATGCTATGTCGGCTTCACCCACCAGACAATCCGTCACTCCAGGCGCGGTATTTTCCTCTGAATCATTTTTGATGTTGGCCTCCGGGAAACGGAAAATCTTGTGCATGTTTGGGCGGCGCAAGTCGCCGTCGATGAGAAGGACACGGTAGCCCTGCTGGGCCAGTGCGAGTGAATAATTGGCGCTGGTGAAACTCTTTCCTTCGTTAGGTACCGCGCTGGTAAATATCGAAACCTTGCGCTCGGCTTCTGGGCCCAAAAGAGAGAGCGCAGCACGCAAATTGCGGAACGCTTCGGCGGCGGGGCTTTCAGGCGTTTCCACCACCACGCGGTAATTCGAACTTCCAAAAGCTCTGCTCCGCCGTTTTATCCGGCTGACGGGGCCTTCATCGGTAGTGTCGGGAACAGCTGCAAAAACAGGCAGTCCCAGTGTCGTTTCTGCCTGGTCCACAGTTTTAATCGAGCGATCCAGCGCATCGGCGCCAAAAACAAAGGCTAGTCCAACGGCCAGGCCCGCAAGGAAACCCAGAGCCATCGTTCTTGTAGGGCGGGGACTAACAGGTGAGTTCGGAAGAGGTGAATGCTCAATCACACTCACTGCATTGGTCTTCACGTCTTTTGTTAAACTGGTCTCTTTAATCTGGCGAAGGACGCTTTCGTAGAGTGCACGATCGGTTTCGGCTTGCCGGGCCAACTCCTGATAACCGATCGCTGTGCGGTTGAGATTGACCGCGACGCCCTGCTGGTCTTGCAACGCTTGTTGCAGGCTGACTTCTGTGGCCTTGTTCTGTTCGATGGCATTACGCAGGATTGCAGGCTGGGCCATGACGGCTTGCCGGAGCTTCTCTTTGGCTTGAGCCAGCGAAGCGCGGGCGGCAATCATTTTGGGATGTTTGTCCTTGTATCGTAGTGCGTAAGTCGTGATCCCCGCTTCCACTCTTGTAACCTCGCGTCGAGCTTCTGTTACCAGTCCGGCCGTGGAGATACTCGGGATCGCAAGCAACGCTTCGATGTTGTCGCCAGCCTGGTCAATTTGCTGGAGCTCGCCTTCTAGGCGAATTCGATCGGCCTTGGCGCCCGTCAGCTTGTTGTTTAGCTCTTGCAGTTTGTCCTCGACCAAACCACCCCGAGGCCCGCCAGCGCCAGCGCCAGATCCCTGCTGTGAGCCCGTCGCTGCTGTGCCACCGCCAAGTTGCAACGCATCCGGGTTTTTCGCCTTGTATTCGGCGACGGCCGCCTCACTTTTTTGCAGGTTCCTCTTCAATCGTTCTTCCTCTTCCAGCAAATAACGCAACGCCTCCTCGCTAAGCGAAGCGCGTCGCTCGATCGAGTTGCGGATGTACTCCCGCCCGATGCCCTCGGCCAGGCGCTGTGCCATGGCCGGATCACGGTGCGTCACGTACAAATCGATCAGGCGCGTCCCGCGGCGGATCGCCGGCTTCACCATGCCGGCCATTGCTCGACCCAATGCTTCTTCGAGCGGCGTAAATGTCGTAACGCCACCAGCGTTCTGAGTCTTATTGCCAGCCGGCGACGGATCGGCGCGCTGCGTCTGGCTGGAGGCCTTATCCGTGACGAGACTCTGGCCCAGAAGCGCGCGTCCACCGTCTTCCGGCAGGCCTTCGGAGCGTACGACTCGGGAAAGAAGGGTTTGGTTAGTCAGATTTTGCTCGATGGTTCGCAGCGCCTCCTGGCTGGCGAGAAACATGGAGCGCATGCGCGTGGTGGAATCGTCCGTGGCGAGAACGCTCGGTTCCTGAAACTCCACTTCGAGAACTGTATGTCCCTGGTAAAGCTTCGGCGTCCGCGCGAGGTAACCCAGCGCGAGAAACAGGCCAGCCAGAACACAGATCGCGACGATCCAAATGCGCTCGACGAAAGAATGCCAGAAGCGCCGAAAATCGACTCTCTGTAGTCCCTCGGCGTATTGCCCGGCCAGAGGCGCGACCGGTTTCTCGGAATTTGAGGGACCGGTCGTTCCGGTAACGGATTGCGCAGGATCAATCACGGCAAATTATCGGCTGGAAGCATACACCAACAAGTGCGCTCGAAAAGGCGAAGGCGCAAAAACTTTTCAGTTAAAAAATGCTTTCCCCGACGGTGATGGTATCGCCCGGCTCGACGAGAAAACCTCCGCCGCTTCCCTTGGTGAAGCGCTTTGCATTGACCTTGAAAACCTGGTCGCCATTCCCATTATGTCGTCGCACGGTGATTCGTTCTGGCGCAGCGATGCGCGTATATCCGCCGGCCAAGGCGACCGCTTCCAATAGATCGATACCGCCCGGACTGCTCTCGGGCATTTCGTAGCTACCGGGCCGATTTACCTGGCCCAAAATCGAGAAACGCCGCTTCGCGTAGCTGAGGAGCATCACATTGACTCTTGGGTTTACAAGGTAATCACGGCCGTACAAGTCTGTGAGTTTTGAAGCTGCCTGGGTCAGGGTCAGTCCCGCTAGATGGATCGAGCCCAGCAATGGCACGCTCAAGTTGCCTTCGGGGTTCAATCTTCCGTTTGTGCGCAGGTCATCTTCGCCGAAAACCTCGACCGACACCTGGTCGTTTGGGCTCAAAATGTAACCAGCCGGTGCGCTGGCGCCGATGCTTGATGGAGCCGCCGAAACGGCTCTTGGCGATGTCGAGCTGCCGGCCGGTTGCGACGCCGTCCCCGGCATTATTTGAGCTAACAGGAACTCTGGGACCAACGACAACGCGAGCGCAATCGCCAACCACCCTCCCCGTGTCCCAGCTCGCAAACGATTTAAACCCCGGCTAAAACCTGAGCGTAGCCCTAACGCCCACCTGATTGTCATAGAAACTGAAGAAATCGACTGAGCTGACGTCCTGGCGGTGCAGGTAATAGACTCCGGCGCTCAGCCACCTAGTAATCAGCACGTCAACCGACGGTTCGATAAACCAGTAATCATCATCCCGCGGCGCACTGACGTTCCGGGCAGTGGCAAAATAGTTCGAGTTTTCATAGCCGCCGCCCAACCCGAAATAAACGCGCGAAAATAAACGCTGCTGAAACCGGCCCACAATGTATGTGGTCGCAAAATCCTGGTTAGCAAGGAACCCGGAATTATAAATCCGCCGGCCGGCCGCCAGCGTGAAAGTGGTGCCGTCGAAGGGATGATGAGTTAACCCAACTTCAAACACCGGTGTGGTGTGGTCACCCCGGTCGTTGTCGAACTGGCGGAACTCAACGCCTGCCGAAGCATACAAGTTGAATTTGCTCGTCACCTGATAATTAAGGCGCGCGTTCACCTGCTCGAAAGTTTGGTCACTAGTTGGATCATCCACCCAATCGTATCCGAAGGTGCCGCCCAAGCCCACCGATACCTTTGGCAGCCAATTGTAGTAAATATAAAGGCCGCCCGAAAGGGTGTAGGAACTAATGTGATTGGGATAGAAGAAGATCGAAGAATCACCCTCGCCCTGCAGATATACTTTCCCAGTCAGATCATACTGCGCTCTTAAACGCGTGTTGAAGATGTTCAGCCGCGTGGGCCCGCTCGCATCGGTGTTTGCCCACAGCCCTGTCGTATCGACGATGCTGTTCAGGTTCGCCGACTCGAGTAGCGCGATGTCCTCGAAAAGGCTCAAGCGCAACCGGCCAGAGTTAAATCCCCCCTCAAGATGAATCAGCTGGTTAAATGCATCTTCGTCCGAGTGGTCGACGAACAGAATAGCGCTGGGCATATAATCCAACCGGAAGTAACTGCTGCTCCGTCCCTCGATGTCGCCGAATCCAATGGTGATCTCCGGCTCAATCGCGAAGTAATAATCGGAGACTCGGTTTGTGTGGCTGATGAAGATGTTATCATCCCAGACACCTCGCACTGTCAGCTGCAGATGGTAGTGAAAGCGCCGCGATTCGCCTGAGGGAATCGCTTCACCTACGAATACGTTCTTGTTGTCTACGGAGCCGTAAGGACCTGCCGCTCTCGGCGGCGGAATAGCGTTTGTTTGCGCCGCGGTGTAGGTCGTTGAAGAAGACCACGGGTCGTTTGAAGACGGAAAGGCCTCCTCGGAGGAAGGCAACGACGGCGCTGAAGACGGCAAAGGCTCCGGCGCTATGGAGGGTAACGATTGAGATGAAGCGGGCAGTGGCTCCGCTGACGTGGAGGGCAGCGATTCTGCTGAAGAGGACGGCTCCGCCAAAGAGGGTAGGACGTCCGGCTCAACTGACTCCTGTGCTTGCGACACAAGAACAGCCGCAAGGAAGATTCCTGCGACAAATGCAAGGGTTGGCCGGCTAACAGGGCGGCTAATCTCCCCGGCAGATTCTATTGACGTGCGGAGTGGAAATGAAGCGAAACGGCGAATTATCGAGGCAAAACCGGTGCGCATGGCCGCGAGACTAGAGTTGCGCCACAAGGGCGTCAATCAAAAAATCTTAGTAAAATCACCAAACGAGAAACTGCGGTTCTTCCACGTTTTGGCGCCGCTGATGCCTTGGAGAGATCAGCATTTTGCGGCGAAACTTGCGTTGCGATTGGTCGCGTAAGACGTTTAAGAATTCACCGAGCGACCGATCCAATCCTATAACGGCATGCCAGAACACGAAAAGACGCTGACGATTAACGAGATTTATCATTCGATTCAGGGCGAGAGCACCTGGGTGGGGTGGCCGTGCGTCTTCGTGCGGCTGACCTTCTGCGATCTTCGCTGCAACTATTGCGATACGGAGTACGCATTTTACGAAGGGAAAAAGCAAACATTGAAAGAAATCGTCGATGCCGTGACGGCGTTTCGCTGTCCGCTGGTCGAAATCACCGGTGGCGAGCCTCTGTTGCAGAAGAACGTGTTGCCGCTGATGTCGATCTTGTGCGATGCAGGACACACAGTCCTCCTCGAAACCAGCGGCGCGCATGACATCTCGAAAGTCGATCCGCGCGTCCATCGGATCATGGATTTAAAAACGCCGGGCAGCGGGGAGGTGGAAAAGAATCTTTGGTCGAATATCGAGCATCTCACACTACGCGACGAAGTGAAATTCGTAATGGGATCGCGCGAAGATTACGAATGGTCACGCGATAAGGTGGAACGTTACGATCTTCCTTCGCGTTGTCATGCCGTGCTGTTCTCACCGATTTTCGGCAGGATCGATCCTCGCCAAATTGTCGAATGGATTTTGGCAGACAAACTCAACGTTCGGTTTCAACTTCAGATGCACAAATTCATCTGGAGTCCGACACAGCGCGGGGTTTAATCGATGCGCGCACGACCTCTGCTGTCATCCTGAGTCGCGAAGACGACGAAGGATCTGACGTTGGGTGATCGGTCGCGCAAAGTAGCGTCGTGATCTTCCGAGTTTATGGGAGGTCCCTTACCTCGTTGGGGATGACCAACAAGGAGAATTGAGGGGCGAGCTCCCGCGAGCCCTTTCGCGCATTTTGCAAATTTGCATGGCGTCGCAGGAGCTCCGGCCCTCCATTGGATGACAACGGACTTAAAGCGATGCTATTCTCTTAATCGTGAGAGCACGCCTGACGAAAGATTTCACTTTCGAAGCAGCGCAGACTTTGCCCAATGTACCGGAGGGACACAAATGCCGCGGGTTACACGGACACAGTTTCAAGGTCGAAGTTTCAATCGAAGGTGATGTCGATCCGAAAGCCGGCTGGGTTTACGACCACGCGGAGATCAGCGCCGCGATGAAACCGCTGCTGAAAATGCTGGACCACAAGTATCTCAACGACATCGAAGGCTTGGAGAATCCCACGATTGAAAACATGGCAGAATGGTTCTGGAAGAAGTTGGAATCTCAGTGTCCCGGCCTCTGCGAGATCGTCGTGCACGAAACACCGACAGCGCGCTGCGTTTATCGCGGCGAATAGTCCGGAAGGGATGATCGCGAACGCATTTGGGCTTGAGTACGGCTTCTGTTGCCCAGCTTTGCCCGGGAGCTCGCTTACAACTCGATGGCGTAGCGCTTCAATTTGTTGTAGAGCGTGGGACGCTGGATGCCGAGAAGTTCGGCGGCCTTTTTCTTGTTGCCGCGGCATTCTGCCAGCGCCTGGAGAATGGCGGTCCGCTCGAGGTCGTCGAGAGTTTGCACGCCGCTGCGTGGTGACGCGCTGAGCTCGGCCTGTTGCAGGGCGGCGGGCAACTGTATTTCTGTGGGCAGCTCTTTTACGCCGATCATGCCCTCTCGCGCCAGCACCACCGCGTATTCAATTGCGTTTTGCAATTCGCGAACATTTCCCGGCCACGAGTAATCAAGCAGCTTTTGAAACGCGTCCGGCAAAATCTCCGGCTCTGGTTTGCCGAGTTGTTGAGAAAATCGTTTCTCGAATTGTGCAATCAGCGGCGGGATGTCCTCTTTCCGTTTTCGGAGCGGCGGCACTTCAATTTGAAAAGTGTTCAGCCGGTAGTACAAATCGGAGCGCAGCCGGTTTTCCGCGAACGCCTGCGCAATCGGCCGATTGGTCGAAGCAATCGCGCGGAAGTCTGCCTTCATGATCTGTGTGCTGCCAAGAGGCCGAAACTCACGCTCCTGGAGCACGCGCAAAAAGCGCGTCTGCAAATCCGCCGGCATGTCGGATATTTCGTCGAGGAAAAGCGTGCCGCTGTCAGCCGCGGCGATCATTCCGGGGAAATCGTGCATCGCTCCGGTAAACGCGCCTTTCACATAACCGAAAAGTTCTCCCTCAATCATTGTTTGGGGGAACGCCGCACAATTGAGCTTCACCATTGGCTGTCCCGCGCGCCGGCTCCGCGCGTGGATCGCGTTGGCGATCACTTCCTTGCCCACGCCGCTTTCGCCCACGATCAGAACGTTGGCATCCGATGGCGCCATCGCGTCGATCAACTCCTCGATTTCCTGCATCGGTTTGCTCTTAAAAATAGGCGTCGGCCGCGCCTCCGCGATTTCGAGGCGTTTTTCGAGTTGCTCGGTTTTTACCCGGAGTTCTTCCGTTTCTCGCAAGAGGAACTGTTTTTCCAATGCCTTCTCCATCAGGCTAAGCAGTTCTTCGGGCGCATACGGCTTGCTAATGAAATGGTAGGCGCCGCGTTTGATCGACTCGATGGCATTGTGCAATGAGTCGTGCGCGCTCAGGATAATTACCGGCACTTCGGGTAACCCGGTCTTGATCCGATCGAGCATCTCTAATCCATCGGCGTCGGGCAGTCTGAGATCGAGCAATACGAGCGTTGGCGATTTTGATTTCAGCACCTTGAGTCCTTGTGCGGCGGTGGGCGCGGTGTCCACTTGATAACCGTGCCGCTTAAGCAGCGCCTCGAGCGTCATCAGCACGGGCCGCTCGTCATCGATGATCAGGACACGATGGTTTTCCGTTTTCATTGAATTGCACTGCTCGTACTACGCACGACCAGTGGACTCCAGTTGCTTAAACGGTGAGAAATGACCAACGTTTCAAGTCTCTTCCGCGGACTTGGCTGATACGGGAAGACAAAGCGTCGTAATGAGCGCTGAAACGTTCGAATCATAATGAGCATGCAGTTCGCCGCCGTGGGCCTCTACGATAGCGCGAACGCGATTCAGCCCAAGCCCATAATGGCGCTGGCTGATTTTCCGAAGCGGTTCGTGCCCCCAATCTTGGGTGGGCAAGTCAAAACGAGCCTTTGGTTCATGCAGGGTGAAGAGGAACTCGTTGTCATCGATTTTGGTTTTCGCGAGGAGCGGACCTTTGCCACGATCATGCCGAAGGGCATTGGCGAAAAGCTCGGTAAATGCTTCCTGCAAAAATTGAGGATCAATGTTCAGCATCGCATCGCCGAGCGGCCCCTCCCAACTGATTTCGCTGCTGTCCTTTGGGAAATCGTGCTCGATCTGCGCGCGCAAATCTTCGACAAAATCGGCAGCCCTGTAAGGGATCAGGTTGGGTGTGACCTCGCCGACTGCTCTGGAAAGCCGTTGCAAAGTCGAAGCCAGACGTGCAACCATTTCACGCAAGCGTTTTGTCTCGCCTTTGAGTTCTTCATTTGTTTCCAGCTCACTGATGTAAGCAGATTGCAATTCGATCGCGTTTAAATCATTGCGCAGATCGTGACTGAGTTGCCGGATAAAGAGGGTTGTGTCACTCCACGGGACACTCCGGGGATCATTTCTCTCCTGCGGAGCCTTGTTTGCCATAACCCGGAACGTTCATGCCTTTTCGCCGAGCGAAAAGCGATCATCCACAGTGGCCTCGCCCGGCACGAGCTTGATCTGCGGATCGTTGCTCGCCAGATGTCGCAGCACGTGAAACACGTCTTCGGGATCCGCGTCGATGGAGCGCGCAATTTCTTCGGCAGTCTTTTCCTGATCGGTAGCGAGTTTCTCAGTCACCTGTTTTTGAAGCTGCAACAGTCTGGTCGCCGCTTTTTTTCCAGCCTCAACGCCGGGTTGATCGTAGGCGTTGATGTGAACCAGCGAGCCGTAAAAGCCCACTGCACGCTCATACAGCGCGATCAATGCTCCGAGATTAAACGCGTTCATCTCGGGAATGCTAATCGTGATTGATTCGCGCCCACTCTCGTAGAGCGCGCTTCGCGTCCCGCGCAAAAATCCTTGAAGATAATCGCCGCTTGTGATGCCGTCCTCGACTTCGAACCGCTTATCGCGCCGATCTTTGCGCACTTCGATGAACGTGACGAAAAAATTCAAGACGCCGTCGCGCAACTGTTGAACATAAGCGTGCTGATCGGTCGAGCCTTTGTTGCCGTAAACAGCAATACCCTGGTGCACAGTCTTGCCATCGAGGTCCTTTTCTTTGCCTAACGATTCCATCACGAGCTGCTGGAGGTACTTGGCGAACAGTGCCAGTCGGTCCTTGTATGGAATGATGACCATGTCTTTGTCGCCCTTGCCACTGCCGGCGTAGTACCACATGAGCGCGAGGAGCATT
>Ga0209376_1001389_pt1 | contig 24512 bp, 27 predicted proteins | sample GraSoiAngelo_134_FD_185891 | JGI IMG/M metagenome (GOLD analysis project Ga0209376, IMG submission 185891) | Grasslands soil microbial communities from the Angelo Coastal Reserve, California, USA - 14_0929_05_30cm (SPAdes) (version 2) | ecosystem: Environmental > Terrestrial > Soil > Grasslands ... | reverse complement strand
GATTCGAACCACCGATTTCCTGATCCAGAGTCAGGCTAGAGAAATTCGGTGGTGACTTACGAGTTCTGGCGCAAATGCGACTAAATCGTGGGAGCGGGGCCGCTCCTAGCAGCGAGAATCAGGTGTAGGCGGCGCCCTCGGCGTTCACTTCGGCAGCTCGCTCACTTGTTGCGCGGATCGTCCGCGGGATTGACGTACAGGAGGCCCCCCGGCCCGACGCCGTGCAGCTGGACGATCGTCTCGCCCTTCGCCCAGGCGTAGTGATCGGTCCGGTTCGGGATGAGCAAGAACGAGCCGACCGGAAGGTCCTTCGCGGTCTCGCGGCTCGCCGACCGGCCCATGCCGATCACGAACGTGCCCTGGATGACGGTGAGATGCTCGTCGTTCGGATGCGCATGCGGCGGCAGCGTGTAGCCATCAGGAAAGCGCAGTCGGAGCGTGTACGGCCCCGGCTTCGTGGTGTCACCCTCGAGCACCGAGATGTCGGCGCCCGGCGGGTAGGCGGCGGGTGCCTTCGTCCACTGCAGCTCCAGCGGCTGCGAGCTTGCCGGGGTGAACGCGAGCGGGACGATCGTCGGCGCGGGCGAGGCCGATTGCGGCGTCGGTGTGTTTGGCGTGGCCGCTCCTCCGCACGCCGCGAGAACGATGGACGCGACCAGGATCGACGAACGGATCACGGCTCGATCTCCATCATCGCGACGACCTGCTCCTCGCCGAAATCGAGGTCATGGGCGTCCTTCGCGTGCCGCTTGACCGCTTGGACGAGATGCTTCTCCGCGTCGGTCGTCGCCTCGGCGGATGGAGCGCGGAACTCCAGACCGCACGAGCAGCGCACCAGCTTCTTCACAGTGATCACTCCCTTCGCGCTCATGTTGCCCTCCCTCTCGAACTCGCTGGCGGTTGGCCGGCGGCGCGACGACCCTACGACCGATGCCCCCGGCTTAACCTTGCAACCACCTTGGCTCCGAACGTGAACGAGCTGGGCAGGCCTGCGAGAGCCGGATACGGGCTGCGATTCCAGATCTGCGGCCGGCTGGCGGTCGTGCTCGGTGGGAACCTCGTCGGGGAGGCCGAGCTCGCCGGCCGGCAGGGCCACCGCCTGTGGACGTATCTCGTTCTCAACCGCTCACGGCCGGTCGGGCGCGACGAACTGGCCGCGGCGGTCTGGTCCGATGACCTTCCGGATGCCTGGGACGACGCCCTCAGTGCCCTGGCCAGCAGGATTCGCGCCGCTCTGCGTCCGATCACGCAGGAGGCGCCGGCCCTTCAGATTCAACATGCGACCGGCAAGTACAGGCTCGAGACTCCCGCCGGAACGTTCGTGGACCACGAGCGGGCTCGCGCCGCGCTTCACGAGGCTGAGCTGGCATCGCGAAGGTCTGAGCTCGCGCGCACTTGGACGGAAGCAAGAGTCGCACTCGAGATCTGCCGGAGAGGCTTTCTCGCAGGCGACGAGGCGCCGTGGATCATCGGGCAGCGCCGTCTGCTCGTCGAAGGGATCCATCGCGCGTTCGAGCTGCTCACATCGGCCGACCTCGAGCGCGGCCGACCAGAGGACGCGGCAACATCAGCGCGTCAACTCGTTGAGCTCGATCCGCTTCGTGAGTCGGGATACCGCCTGCTCATGCGTGCCCTCGCCGCGAGCGGTGACCGCGGTGAGGCCTTTCGGGTGATGGAACGCTGCCGGCAGATGCTTCGGGACGTGGCCGCAGTCGCGCCATCTCCAGAGACAGAGCGAGTGTTCCATGAGGTGACCGCGGAGCATTTGTGACCTCGGATGAGCAGGAGCGAGTCACCTCCCGGCTCGGTGTTGAACAAAACGGGCATCGTCGCATGGCGCGTTGCGCGGAATCCCCACCACGCGGGGCTGGTAGTGATGCGCAGGGCGGGAGAGACAGGGACCCCCGCCATGGACCTCCGGCATCGTCTCTCGACGACGATCTCCAGCGCTCGTTGCCACGTCGAATCTGCACGGATGCGCGTTCATCGCCGCCCATTCGGCACCTGATTGCAGATCAGGTGTTGCCGGAACGGGTCTAACTCCCGATTACGCCTGATGGACTCAGCGGCCAACGTTCGCGTGGCTTGAAGGCATTCACTGGAGTCCAGGCTCCCGGCGTTTCCGTCTCAAGCCGACTGGCCGCCGTCAGGCTGACCCGTTCGAAGGTTCGCCCGGACGCTCTCGCGGATCGCATCGATCAGGTCCGACGGTGGCGCATCCTTTGGAACACAGGCGGCGATGTTCCATCGCCCGGAATACCGCTCGATCTCGGTCTCCATCGTGTAGAGAACCACCCGCGTGCTGAACCTCTCGCGGTGCAGAGCACGCGCGACCTCAACCCCGTCAAGATCAGGAAGATCTGCGTCGAGCACGAGCACATCGGGTCGCGACTCGCGGACCATCTCAAGCGCCTCCGTGCCGGTTCTTGCCACGCCGATGACGCGCAGATCCGCCACCGCCGTTAGTAGGTAACGCAGGTTCTCGCGGACGGAGGGATGGTCGTCCGCGACCACGACCCGCAGCACGGGGGCTTCAGGGCGAATCGTCAAGAGCTGAAGCCGCGTCGCGTCACATCACCCTCCCCCTAACCGAGCCGGGGTTCCTAACAAGGGCGGAGCGATCGGACTACGGACATTCCTGTAGAGCCAAGAGGTTGTCGGGCGAATAGCCGTCGGCTTCGGTCTTGAGGTATTCGCGGCCGCTATGGATACCACGATGACCTTAACCACCGTCTGCCCAAGCTGGCCTCCCTTGACCACCGCCACCCGTTGAGCTCAGACCAGAGGCAAGTATACGAAAGTACTAGAGAAACTAACCTTCCCTGCCAGGTGTCAAGACCGCTCCGCGGTTCCAATTCGCGGTCGCACCTGGAGGGTCCCATGCTTCGCATCCGTCTCTTCGCGTTGGCCGCCCTCGCCCCGCTCGCCCTGACCCTGGTCTCGTTGGCGATGACGGCATTAGCGGCCGCCGGCCCGTGCCCACCACCGGACGCTGGCGGCTGCTAGTAAGAAGCTGGACCGGGTGAGGATCGTCCTCGCCCGGTCCCCTTTCTGTCATGCTCTTTCGGTGGTCAAGTCCGCAGCGGTTGCTACTAGACCTCGCAGCGGTGGCCCAAAACCCCACGGGACCGATCCGCTCATCGCCGAACGGGTTCGAACGTTCCGCGAAGCCAAAGGCCTGACGCAAGCGCAGCTTGCAGGCGAGCGATACACGAAGGGCTTCATTTCGCTGTTGGAAACCGGGCGCGTTGGTCTCTCGGTTGGTACGGCGCAGTATTTGGCGTCGCGCCTAGGCATATCGCTCGCGGAGCTTCTTGCGGCCCCGGTCGCCGGAACGGAGCGGGAACAGGAGCTCCGACTTGTGAGAGCCGAGGCAGCCTTCGCGGCGGGGCAACTTGATCAAGCCCTTCAAATCGGAAAACCACTCGATCGAGCGGGCGAAAGCCACCGCGCCCGCTGGCTCCGTCTCCGCGGTCGCATTGCTGTTCAGACCGACCACGCGACAGAGGCAGTCCGACTGCTCGACGCGGCCCTGCGGCTCTTCCGTAGCCAAGGCACTAGGGAGCTAGCAGCCCGCACACTCCTTGATTTGGCGATGGCCTACGGGCGTGTCGAAGCGCACGGCGAAGCGGTGCACTACGCGCTCCAGTGCGAGAACGCTATCTACGCCGGCGACGTGGTCGACCGGACTCTCGAACTGCGCGTCCTCTCGCTTCTGGCGAGCCTGTTTGTGACGATAGGTGACCTGACTTCAGCGGATCTGCGAATCGAGCGCGCCAAGCAGGTCGCGCAGGATGTCGCTGACCCGCGCGCGGTTGGAAACCTCTATGCGTCGCTCGCAATCGCGCGCGAGCGCGAGGGCGATCTCGAGGCCGCTCTCAATTTCGCACGCAAGAGTCTGGCCGCCTACGAGCAGCTCGGTATTCCGGCCAACGTTGGCAGTCTCTGGAACACGGTCGGTTGGATCTATGTCCAGCGCAAGCAGTACGGGCGCGCCGAAGACGCTCTGAAGAAAGCGGCGGCCATTGCCCTGGAGACCAAAGACGCGCGGCTCGGTGGCTACGTTCTTCAGAGTCAGGCCGAACTCGCGTTGGCGCGCGGCGACCTCGGTGAGGCCGTTCGCCTGGCCGAGGAGAGCATCAATACGGCCGACTCTTCGAAGCGCGGGCGGGCCACCAGCCTGCTGGTAAGGGCGCGGGCGATAGCAGCGGCCAGACGCCCGATTCCCGAGATAGATCGGGCATTCCGAGAGGCGGTCAATGGCCTCAAGCCGTTTGGACAACATCTGGTCGCTCATGCATACGAGGCCCACTTCGAGGCTTTGGTGCAACGCGGTCGTCATGCCGAGGCGAGCCAGGCGGCGGCGAATGCATTCGCGGCGCTTCGTTCGGCTCTCGGTTAGATACGTCGTCACTAGCCGCGGCGCGCTGAATGACCCCACCTAATCCATTCGATCCGCGGGATCTTCACGATTCCTATGCGCGTCTGACCGCTGACCTACGTCTAGATCAGGCGCGCAACTGAGGCCCAACTATTTACAAGGACTCGAATCCTTTCCTCAGTGAGTCTTGCCAAACACTCGTCCGGCCGCGTGGTTCGCGCCACTGCGAGCTGGGGAGGGTGGATTCGAACCACCGATTACCTGATCCAGAGTCAGGAGCCTTACCGCTTGGCCACTCCCCAATGGGAACGCGACGATTATCTCAGAGCGCTCGTACCATTGAAGCCCCGATGAAAACATCGATCAGCACGCGCGACGGCGACGTCGGACAGGAGCTCGACCAGCATCGCGCCGAGCTGACGGCGTACTGCTATCGCATGCTTGCCTCGCCCTTCGAGGCCGAGGATGCGGTGCAGGAGACCTTCCTTCGCGCGTTCCGCGGCATGGAGCGCTTCGAAGGTCGCGCGGCCATGAAGACGTGGCTGCACCGGATCGCCACCAACGTCTGCCTCGACATGCTTCGTGGCAGAACGCACCGCGTCCGGCCGATGGATCTCGGTCCCGCGCGCGAGCCGATCGAGTCGAACCTCAACGTCCCCGCTGAGGTGACGTGGCTCGAGCCGATCCCCGACACCCTCATCGCGACCCAACCCGATCCATCAGAGATCGCTGCGTCGCGCGAGAGCGTCCGGCTGGCGTTCGTCGCCGCGCTGCAGCACCTCCCGCCGCGGCAACGCGCGGTCCTGATCCTCTGCGAGGTCATGCAATGGACCGCCAACGAGGTGGCCGAGCTGCTCGACACCAGCGCCGCGAGCGTCAACAGCGCGCTGCAGCGCGCACGGGCGACGCTGAAGACGACGCCGATCGAAAACCCGACCCGGCCGGCCATGGACGAGGCGCAGCGCGCGCTGCTCGCCCGCTACGTCGAAGCGTTCGAGCGCTACGACCTCACGCTGCTGACGAAAGTGATCCGCGAGGACGCTCACCAGTCGATGCCGCCGTACGACCTCTGGCTCTCCGGCCGCGACGATATGTTCCGCTGGTGGTTCGGCGTTGGCATCGGCTGCAAAGGCTCGCGTCTCGTGCCGGCCGGGACCGCGAACGGCTCGCCGGCGTACGGCCAGTACAAGCCGAGCGCAACCGCGACAGGCTACGAGCCCTGGGCGCTCCAGGTCATCGAGCTCACGCCGACCGGCGTGGGGGAGATCACGTTCTTCCTCGACACCCAGCGCATCTTCCCGCTGTTCGGTCTACCGCTACACCTCGACGCGTAGCTCCGGCCCGATCACGTCGTCCAGTCCCATGAACGAGACGATCTCGAGCAGGCGTTCATCCGCGTTTCGGAGCCGGACCTTGCACCCCCAGTGCCGAGCGCCGAGCTGGAGCCGGCAGAGGGCCTCGGCGGCCACCGCGTCTCCGGCGATCCCGCGGACGTCGCAGACGACCGTACGGCCGGCGACCGCTCCGAGCGCCTGACAGACGCGGCCGTAGAGGCCCGGTAAGTCGCTTCGTTCGAGCGGACCGTAAATCTTGATGGGTTCGGGCGCGGTGTGAACTGTCCAGTACTCCACCGGCCCTTAGACGTAGCAAAGGCTACGAATTCATCGGTGCCCGGACCGATGATTTCCGGCCCAGCCGGCGTCTAAGGAGCAAAACGTCGACCTTGGAGGAGCACCCGAAATGGCCGCCGAGAACCGTAACCGCTGGCTCGCGCTCATGGTCCTGTGCCTGGGCAGCTTCATGATCGTCCTCGACACCACGATCGTGAACGTGGCGCTGCCATCGATCCGCACCGAGCTCCACTTCAACGAGAGCTCGCTGGCGTGGGTCGTGAACGCGTACATGCTGTTCTTCGGCGGGTTCCTCCTCCTCGGAGGCCGCCTCGGCGACCTCTACGGTCACCGCCGCATCTTCCTCGCAGGCATCGCCCTCTTCACCGTCGCGTCATTCGGGGCGGGTCTTTCGTCGTCGCAGGCGATGCTTGTCGCCGCGCGCGCAGTGCAGGGCCTCGGCGGCGCGCTCGCCTCGGCGGTCGGACTTTCGCTGATCATGACGCTCTTCACGGACAACGCCGAGCGCGCGAAGGCGATGGGCGTCGTGGGCTTCGTCTCCGCCGGCGGGGGCAGCGTGGGCGTGCTGCTCGGCGGCATCCTCACGAGCGCGCTCGGGTGGCACTCCGTCTTCCTCGTGAACATCCCCATTGGGATCGCGGTCTGCGCGCTCTCACTGAAGTACGTCGCGGTCGGCCGTGGCGCTGCCTCGGGCGCGCGCCTCGACATCGCGGGCGCGATCGCCGTGACCGGCGCAGTGATGATCGCCGTCTACGGCATCGTGAACGGCAACGAGGCCGGCTGGACGTCGCTGCGGACGACGAGCTTCCTTGGCGCCGCGATCGCGCTCCTCGCGATCTTCGTCGCGATCGAGTCGCGCGTCCGCGAGCCACTCATCCCGCTCGGCATGTTCCGGCTGCGGAACCTCGCGACCGCGAACGCGATGGGCGTCCTCTGGGCAGCCGCGATGTTCGCGTGGTTCTTCCTCTCGGCGCTCTACCTGCAGGTCGTGCTCGGCTACTCGCCGCTGCAGGTCGGGCTCGCGTTCCTGCCGGGCAACGTGATCATGGCGATCTTCTCCGTCGGAATCTCGGCTCGGCTGGTGATGCGCTTCGGCATCCAGCCCCCGCTGGGCGCCGGCCTCGCGCTCGCGGGACTCGGCCTCGGACTCCTCGTGCGCGCTCCCATCGAGGGCAGCTACGTGACGGACGTGCTCCCGAGCATGATCCTGCTCGGCCTCGGTGCCGGCATGGCCTTCAACCCGATGCTGCTGGCGGCGATGGGCGACGTGCAGCCGCACGAGTCCGGGCTGGCGTCAGGACTCGTCAACACCTCGTTCATGCTCGGCGGCGCGCTCGGCCTCGCCGTGCTGGCCAGCCTCGCGTCGGCGCAGACGAGCGCATCGCTCGCGGCCGGCGAGACGGTCGCGTCGGCGCTCACATCCGGTTACCACGCGGCGTTCGCGGTCGGTGCGGCGTTCGCGATCGGCGCCGCGGCGCTGGGACTCTGGGTCCTCCGAATCCGCGAGCAGGCCGCGCAGCAGAGCGACGACGAGTTCGCGCTCGCGACCGCCGCCGACTGAGGGGGTGTGAGATGAAGGTCATGAAGGATCTCGAGGTCAAGGGCGACGTCATCACGCAGAGCGATCCGCGCTACGACAAGGCGCGAAGTCTCTTCTACGGAGGAGTCGACAAGCACCCCGCGGCGATCGTCCGGGTGGCCAACGCGCAGGATGTGGCGCGAGTCGTCGAGCACGCGCGTGAGACCGGTGCCGAGCTCGCGATCCGGAGTGGCGGCCACAATCCTCTCGGCTACAGCCTCAGCGAGGGTGGCATCGTGGTCGACCTCCACGACATGCGCCGAGTCGACGTCGACGTGCCGAGTCGCACCGCCCGGGCCGAAACGGGAGCCACCGCGGTCGAGTTCGCGACCGCCGCGGGCGCACACGGCCTCGGTGTCTCGTTCGGCGACACCGGGTCTGTCGGTCTGGGCGGTATCACCCTCGGCGGTGGCGTCGGTTATCTCGTGCGGCAGCACGGCCTCACCATCGACAACCTCATCGCGGCCGAGGTCGTCACGGCGGACGGCGTCGTCCGGCATGTCGATGCCCAGAGCGAGCCGGACCTCTTCTGGGCGATACGCGGCGGCGGCGGCAATTTCGGCGTCGCGACACGCTTCCGCTTTCGCCTCCACCAGGTCGATCCCTTTGTGGGCGGCATGCTCATGCAGCCGGCCAGCGCCGAGCTGGTGCACTCGTTCATCGCGCTCTCCGAGACGGCGCCGGATGAGCTCACGACGATCGCGAACGTGATGCCGGCCCCACCGATGCCCTTCGTTCCTGTGGAGCAACACGGCAAGCTCGTCGTGATGTCGTTCGTCTGCTACGGCGGTGATCCGGCGTCCGCGGAGCGCGCGATCGCGCCGTTCCGCGCGCTCGGGACGCCGATCGTCGACATGGTGAGGCCGATGCCTTACGCGCAGATCTATCCTCCCGAGGACGACTCGTACCACCCGATCGCGAGGAACAAGACGCTCCTGGTCGATGCCGTCGACCAGCGGTCGGCGGAGTCGATCATCCAGCACCTCTCGTCGTCGACGGCCTACTTCTGCGCCGCGCAGATCCGGGTGCTCGGCGGTGCGATGGCCCGAGTACCCGACGACGCCACGGCGTACGCGCACCGTCGACGCCGCGTCATGATCAACGTCGCGGCCTTAGTCCAGAACGCGGAGGAGCTGCCAGAGCACACGTCGTGGCTCGAGCACTTCGCGAGCGACATCCAGCGCGGACCCGAGGCGGCGTATGTGAACTTCCTCATGGACGAGGGTCCGGCGGAGATCCGCCAAGCGTATCCGGGCGAGACCTACGAGCGGCTTGCGGCGATCAAACGCCGCTACGACCCGACCAACCTCTTCCGCTTGAATCAAAACATCGTGCCGGGGTGACTTGATCTGCTGGCATCGTCGGGCCATCGGGAGATCGCGATCAGGACGAGCGTGAGAAGAAGGAGCGGGCCGACGAGGAGCGCGAACAGGAATCCACCACCGAAGCTGATCATCGACGTCGCGTCGATGCCGAACGCCGCCGCGGCGAGGCCCAGCGCCTGACCACGCGAGCCTGACCGGGTACCGATGATCGCGAAGACCGGCGCCAGTGCCCACGCGGCAATGAACAGCAGCGGCGCCGGAAAGAGGCTGCCGGCCTGAACGGTGACGAGATTCGAGGTGCCGCAGACCGTCGGGCCCGGGGTCCCGCTCGAGTCAAGTGAGGACGAGCAGTACGAGTAGGTCGGACCGAAAAGGATCCAGGCCCCGAGCGTCAGGCCGACGGCGAGCGCGAGGATCGGGACGAACCGCGCGGCGCGGAGCACGCGCGAAGGTTATGCGATGAGCGCTTGCGAGCGGTGATCGTCCTGGGGCCGCCACACGCGGCCGCGCTTGTCCGTGGTCGCGTTGCGGTTCGACTTCGCGAGCTCGACCTTGCACCAGCTGTCGTCGACGAGCGCCTCGAACACGAAGTTCGCGGTGTGCCGTCCTTCGAGCGCGGCGACGACGTCGTCAGGTGCGCGCACCACGAGCGCCGTCTGCTCGCCTTCGCCGATGGTGTCGAGAGCGCGCGCGCTGATCGCGATCACGCTCTGGTTCTCGTTCATGATCCGGATCTGCGAGGGAAGGATCCCTGCGCTCTCGAACCGCAGCCACGTGAGCATGTTGTCTTCGAAGACGCGCCAGGTGAGCGGCACCACGAGCTCTTCCGTCGTGGGAAGGATCGCGGGCTCCTCCATCATCGGCGTCTCGCTCCCGAGCGCTCGCGAGTACTCGCCGATCTTCATGCGCGCGTCGTAGAGCTGCCGCTCGAGGAGGTGAAGCCGGCGGCGAATACGGTGTTCGCTCGCCTCGGCCGTCGCCTTCGCGTCCTGCGCGCGCTTGAGGGCGTCGCGCAGGTTGGCGACGTCGTTCACCGCCCACTCGAATTGGCGGATCACCATCGCCACGCGCTGGTCCGCCTCGTTTCGCAGCTCCGTGGTCGCCTGCGCCAGCGTGGCGCCGGCGAAGTGCAGATACGTTCCCTGATTGAGATACCCGATCCCCACGCCGCAGCCCAACCCGGCGAAGAGCCCGAGCGCGATCAAACGGCTCCAGTCGCCGAACGGGAGCAGCACCACCACCAGCGAGAGGGCGACGATCCAGGGGATGAAGCGGCTGCGCCGCGCGGGTGACGCGGTCCGGTGGCGCTCCGCGGCCTTCTCGTGCGCCGCGCAGAGCGCGCAATCCTTCCCCGCCCGGTGCGGTATGGCGCTGTTCATCCTCGAGCTCACGCGTCCGTCCATGGCGGGCAAGACTCGCCGCGGCCGTTACATCACACATCCCGACAACGGGTGACGGAAGGAAAGTCCCCCCAGGTGGGGGAGTACGAGTGGCGTAGGACCCGGCCTGGTCTAGCTAGGCCGTCCATCTCTCTCGCCGCGCCTGGAGCCTCTCTCTAGCTTGTCCTTGGCCGGGCAGCGATGCCTGGCGGAGGTGCAGGGATGAAGGCGCAGTTGAGGAAGGTAGTCGCAGCGGCCGTCGTGGTCGCTCTCGTCGGCCTTGGCTTCCCGGCCGGCACGCATGTCGCGTCCGCCGACACGTCTCCTTCGTTTGGGACCGTCGCTCTGACGACGCCGATCAACGAGGGCCAGACCGCGGTAGTGAGCGGCACCTTTAGCGCACCGGATCCCGACGCCTACCCCCTGATCGGCATCAGTTGGGGGAACGGGATGGCGCCGGAGTGGCTCAGCCCTGCCGACAACACGTTCGAGTTCTCGATGCTCTTCAAGGACGAGGGCAAGGGCAGCTTCACCGTGAAGCTCACTATCGACGACGGCGTCAACCTCCCCGTCGACGAGACGCGCACGCTCGTCGTCCAGAACGTCGCGCCGAGCGTCAGCATGACGGCTTCGGCGACGACGCTCCTCGACCACGACACGCTGACGGTGGATGGTTCGTTCACCGATCCGGGCGTGCTCGACACGTTCACCGCTCGCATCGACTGGGGCGACGGCTCAGCGGCCACGACGCAGTCGTACACCGCGGCGGCGCCCAAGACCTTCAACGCGTCGCACCCGTATCCGACCGCGGGTAGCTACACGGTCACGACGACCGTCACTGACAACGATGGCGGCTTCGGGACCGCGACGTCTGCACTCACGGTCAACGCGCGCAACACCCCGCCCTCGAACGTCGCCCTCACTGGCGACAGCGTCGTTGCGGGGACGCTCGCGACAGTGCAGGGCACGTTCGCGGATCCGGACGCGACCGATACGCACACGGTCTCGGTCGACTGGGGCGACCATTCGACGAGCAGCGTCGCCGTCGCGGCCGGCGTGCTCTCATTCAGCGCGACACACACCTACGCGAACGCGGGCACCTACACGGTCGCCGCGACCGTGACCGACTCGGCGCTCGCGTCGGCGAGCGGGTCGCTGTCCTACGTCGCACTCAAGCCGAATTCGGCTCCGGCGGATCTCGCCCTGTCCACCTCCAGCGCGGTCCTCGGCGGCTCGACCGCGCTAAGCGGCAGCTTCAGCGACGCGGACGCTGCGGACACGCATAGCGTCAGCATCGACTGGGGCGACACGAGCCTGCAGACGCTCTCGCTCGACGCGCTGGCGTACTCGTTCAGCGCGACGCACACGTACGCGAGCGCCGGCAGCTACACCATCACGGTCGTCGTGAGCGATACAGCCAAAGCGACCGCGACCGCGACCTCGACGGCGGACGTTCGCTCGAGGACGGGCGACGAGCTCATCGACGATCTGACCGCGCTCATCAAGTCCTGGGGCCTCGATGGCGGCACGGAGAACAGCCTGCTGACCAAGGTACGTCCGTCGTGCAGCAACCTCTCGGCGCTCGCCAACGAGGTCTCGGCGCAGACCAACAAGAAGCTGTCGATGGATCAGGTCAACTCGTTCAACGGACTCGTGACCCAGCTCTCTGGACAGCTGGGGTGCTCGAGCACGATGGCGGTGACCTCGAGGGCGAAGACCGCCGCGAAGTAGACCCCACCTCCCCCAAGCAACGCCGGGCCGTCCGCACGAAAAGCGCGGGCGGCCCGCGCGTGTCAGGCTATGGAGGTGACCACGAGCTTGGGTGGCTCCGCCCGCCACCCCCCGCGACTCCCTAAACCTCGGCCGGAGATGGCGCAGTTCCAGCCCTATCGGACCGCACAGCAGCTCAAGGCGGACGTGCGCATCAACGCGAACGAGTGGCCCGAGCCCAATCGCGCGGCTCGTTACCTCACGCCGGATGTCGTCGAGGGCGTGCTGCTCAATCGTTACCCCGGACGTGGCGACGAGCTGCGCGAGATCCTCGCGGCGCGTTGGCGGACGCAGCCCGATCGGCTCATCCTCGGGAACGGCAGCAACGAGCTCTTGCTCCAGGTCTTCCTCGTGTTCGGAGGTCATGGGCGCAAGACGCTGCTCTTCCATCCGACCTATTCGATGCACGGACGTCTGACGCAGCTCGCGGGTGGCTCGGTCGTCGAAGAGATGATCGGGCTCCCCTACGAGGTCACTCGCGAACGCGCGCTCGGAGCCCTCGACCGGATCCGGCCCGAGATCGTCGTCTTCACGAGCCCCAACAACCCGACGGGGAACACGATCGACGATGCGGTCATCCTCGCCGCGGCGGAGCGCCATCCCGAGACGCTGGTGCTCGTCGACGAGGCGTATTCCGACTTCGCCGGAACGTCGCTCGTCTCGCGCATGGACGAATTCCCGAATCTCATCGTCTCGAAGACCTTCTCCAAGGTGCTCGCCGCGGCTGGACTGCGGGTGGGCTCGCTCATCGTCCATCCCGAGCTGATGGGCTACTTCACCGCGGCGGCGCTTCCGTACAACGTCAGCACGCTCACACTCGCGGTCGCCGCCCGCGTCGCGAAAGACGATGCCGCGATCGCGCACCGCCTCGAGCTCGCGGCGAAGGAGCGCGCACGCGTCCTCGCGGCCCTTCGCCGCGTGCAGGACATCGAGGTCTTCCCATCCGTCACGAACTTCATCCTCTTCCGGCTCCGCGACGGCAAACCCGCGGACATACATGCGAAGCTGCTCGAGCAGGGCGTTCTGATCCGCGACATCTCCGTCTGGCCCGGCTGCGAAGGCTGCCTTCGCGCGTCGCTGGGCATCCCCGAGGAGAACGATCGGTTCATCGCGGCGCTCGACACCGTCTTCGCGGCAGCGGCGGGACGCCGATAGGTGGTCGTGCGCAGGACGCGCCCGACCGTCCTGCTGCTGCGCCTAGCTCCGCAGTAGCCGGCGCGATCCTTTTTCTCGACGCGGCGAGCCTCGCCTATCGCGCCTACCACGCGCTTCCCGAGTGGCGCGCGCCCGACGGCACGTTGGTGAACGCCGCGCTCGGTTTCCTCAACTTCGTCTCGCGCCTTCTGCCCGACCGCAAGCCATCGCGGCTCTTCGTCGCTCTCGACGCCGACTGGCGGCCCGAGTTCCGCGTCGCGGCGATGCCCAGCTACAAGTCGCACCGCGTCGCGGGACCCGACGATCCGCCTGATCCGGTCGACCCGCAAATGCGGATCATCATCGAGCTGCTCGATGCGTTCGGGATCACGACGGTGGAGGCGGAAGGCTACGAGGCCGAGGACGTCATCGCCACACTCGCCGAGCGCATGTCTGGACCGCGCGAGATCGTGACCGGAGACCGCGATCTGTTCGCGCTCGTCAAGGATCCTGACGTGCGGGTGCTTTTCACCCTTCGCGGTGTGAGCGAGCTCGCGCAAGTCGACGAAGCGTGGATCCGCGCGAAGTACGCGATTCCCGGCGACCGCTATTACGACTACGCCGTCCTCCGCGGCGATCCATCGGACGGGCTTCCCGGAGTACATGGCATCGGCGAAAAGACGGCGAGCTTCCTCGTCGCGAAATACGGCTCGCTCGATGGCATCCTCTCGGCAAGCGACGTCTCCGCGACCATCCGCGCGAAGCTTCGCGCGTCGGCCGACTACCTCGCTGCCGCTCGCAAGGTCGTGTGGATGGCCCGCGATGCCCCGGTGGAAGGCGGCGACGGGACCCTCCCGCGGGTGCCGGCCAAACCGGAGCACGTGGTCGCGCTGGGGAAGCGCTATGGGCTTGAAGCGAGCGTCAAACGCGTGACCGACGCGCTCGCAGCCGCTTAATCTTCGCGCGATGATCGTCTACCCGGCCATCGACATCTATGGCGGCCGCGCGGTGCGGATGACCCGCGGCGACTTCGCGACGGTCGAGGAGGTCGCGTCGTCGCCGCTCGAGGCGGCGAAAAAGCTCGTCGCCGAGGGCGCCGAGTGGCTGCACATCGTCGACCTCGACGGTTCACGCACGGGCACGCCGGGAAACCTCGACGCGATCCGCGTGATCGCGAACCGGTTCACGGTGAAGATCCAGGCGGGCGGTGGGATCCGCGACTTCGATACCGCTGAGGCCTTCGCCGAAGCGGGCGCGACGCGGATCGTCGTCGGCACCGCGGCCATCAGGGATCCCGAGCTCATCGACCGCCTCGTGGACCGTCACGCCGACGGCCTCGCCGTCTCGGTCGACGCGCGCAACGGCATGGTCACGACCGCGGGCTGGACGCAGACGACCGACCTGCGCGCGGTCGATGTGATGCAGCGTCTCGCGGTGAAGGGCGTGCCGACCGTCATCTACACCAACGTCTCCATCGACGGCACCCTGCAGGGCCTCGACCTCGTGTCCACAGAGGCGGTGGCGCGCGCGTTCGGCGGCGACGTCATCTACTCGGGCGGGGTCGGTTCGCTGGAGGACATCGCGAGGCTCGCCAAGCTGCGGCACCGCGGTCTGCGCGGCGTCATCGTCGGCCGGGCGCTCTACCTCGGACTCTTCAATCTGCGCGAGGCGATGCGCGTCGCGCGCGACGGAGCGGTCTAACCGACCGCGCGCTCGAAGACGGCGCGGTCGTCGTCGGAGCGCACGACGAAGCGGACGAGCTCGATCCCGGGCGCTTCGGGACAGCTTCGTCCTCGGCTCGGTAGCCCATCGCGGCCGCGTGGACGACGTGCCGGTTCGGGAGGGACCCAGCCGAGGTGATGACCGCGCTGCCCAGAGCGATCGGTCCCTGATGATTCGCGATGTCCCCGCGGACGACCTCGATCCTCATCGCGCGAGGAAGTCGAGCAAGAGGCGGTTGACCTCAGCGGGCCGTTCCTCCATGACCCAGTGGCTCGTGTTCGCGAGGTACTCGATCCGAAGCTCGCCGACGAGGAGGCTCTCCATCCCGTAGGTCAGCTCCTTGCCCAGCGCGAGGTCGTCTTCGCCCCAGATGAGAAGCGTCGGTGCGGTGATGCGCGGGGCACGTGGCCGAAGGCCATCGCGGAACGCGGCACGGTAGTAGTTGACGGCCGCGGTCGCCGCACCGCTAGCGGTAAACGCGCGAGCGTAGGTGTCGAGGTCCTCTTCGGAGAACGTGCCGCTCTTCGCCGAGTGGCGAAGCATGTCGCGGAGCGCCCGCGCGTTGTCGCGCGTCAACCCCCACTCCGGCAGCCAGGGGATCTGGAACGCGAAGATGTACCAGCTCCGGCGTATCTGCCGCCAGTTGGAGCGGAGCGCCTTCGCCATGGAAACGGGGTGCGGGCAGTTGATGATCGCGAGCCGATCGAGCGCATCCGGGTGTCGCATCGCGAACGTCCACGCGACGCCACCGCCCCAATCGTGCCCCACGACGTGGGCGCGCTCGGCGTCGAACGCGCGTACGAGTCCGAGAACGTCCGCGGCGAGCACCGCGCCGCGATAGGCCGCGACATCGCGGGGCTTGTCGCTTTCGCCATAACCTCGCAGGTCGGGCGCGACCACACGAAAGTGCGCCGCGAGCGACGGCAATTGATGGCGCCAGGCATGTGAGGTCTCGGGAAATCCGTGGAGCAAGAGGACGAGCGGTCCGCTCCCAGCGATGAGGCAATGGAGCCGCACCCCGTTGGTCTCGATGAGGCGCCGCTCCACCGCGACATGCTGGCACGCGCGATGCGAAGGGCTCGCGCGTGTCCAGCGACCTTGCCTTCAGCGTCGGACTTCTTGCCGGATGGCTCGCCCTCGTCGTTTGGCTCGTATGGCCGGAGCCCCACTGCAAGTGCTGCCCAGAGCGGACGCGCGCGGCCCGTGCGCGGGAGGACCGAAAGGTCTAGACGACCGCCTTCTCGGTCGGCGCGATGAGGAAGATCCAGATGTCCCAGGCGACGTGGCTGACGACCAGCGCGCCCAGCGGGAGACCGAGTGCCCGCAGTAAGCCCCAGTACGCACCGGCGACCGTCGCCGCGGCGACGAGCGTCCAGTTCTCCGTGACGACGTGCGCACCGCCGTAAAGCGCGGTGCTCGCGATGTAGCCGGCCCGCGGCTGCACGAAGCCGCGCCAAAAGAGCTCCTCGGCGGGCCCGATAGCGAGGGCGAGCCGTGCCGCGACCTCGCCCCGTGGGCGTAGCGCCCGCAGCGCGTAGATACTGCCGATCTCCTCGCCTCCCCGCGGCATGACTTGCCGCGCCGTGGTGTCCCCGAGACGGAAGAGCCCATACAGGCCGGCGGCGGACGCGAGACCAAGCCCGACCTCAGCCGGGCCGATCCGCGTGCGGCGGGCACGGCGGTCGGCTGCGAACGCGAACGCGCCCAGCACCGCGCCCGTGATCGTCATGCGATCCCAGAACCGCTCGCGCGGACCGCGAAAGGTAAGCCCGAACGCCGTATAGGCGGCGGCGACGCCTAACGCGAGGAGTTTCACGCCGGTTGGGGGCCGCTGCCCCCCGAACCCCCGGTCAACGAGCGATTAATGCAGCGACGACGATGCCGGCCGCGAGGAGAAAGCCGAACGCGGCGTGCAGCTGCGCGGTCTCGAAGTCGATCATCGCGATGGCGCGCTGCTGACCGGTGGCGCCGAGCTCGGACGACCGGATCTGGCGCACCAGAAGGGGGAGGGAAAGCATCGCGAGCAGTGTCCACGTCGGCAGCAGTCCCACCACGACGCCGGCGGAAAGCGCGAGATACGCGCCGACGACCAGCGCGACGTAGAGCCAGTGCGCCGCGTCGCGGCCCGCACGCACCGAGAATGTCGTCGCTCCGGCCCGCGCATCTTCACTGATGTCGCGCCACTCGTTGCCGTGGAGGATCGCCGCGACGAGGAGACCAACGGGTACGCTCGCAGCGACCGCACGTGCGTCGAACGTCCCGGTCACCGCGTAAAACGTCCCGATCACCATCAGCGGTCCCATGAGGAGAAATACGATCGGGATGCCGATCGGCCCGAACTTGTACTGGAACGGCGGAGCCGTATAGGTGTATCCCCCGATGAGGCCGATGATCCCCAGGACGACGATCGGCAGTCCGCGGACGAGCGTGAGCACGATCCCCATCAGAAGCGCGATCGCGAATGCGGCGATCGCGAAGCGGTATGCGTCGCTGTCGCTGATGCGGCCCTTGACGATCGCGTGGCTCGCGCGCGGCGACACGATCGTGTCGACGCCCTTGCGCACGTCGTAGATCTCGTTGGTGACATTCGTCCCCACGTGGAGCGCGACGGCGCCGATGAGCGACGCCAGGAAGAGGAGCGGATTGAAGGCCCCGGCGAGCGCCGCGAGGGCGCCGCCCGCCGCGACGGGGACGGTCGAGGCGGTGAACGAGAACGGCCGCGCGATCTCCCACAGCGCTCCCACTCGATCCGCGAGCTCCGCGCTCGACGCTTTCCGCTGCGCCGCGAGCGCTTCGCGCGGAGCGGAGCCGACTTCGGCGGCCCCGTAGAGCGCCGCGGTCTCCAAGAGCGCGGCGACCTGCGCTTCCTCCTGCACGACCGGTTGCAGCAGCGGCAGATCCATGCCGGCCTCGTGATAGGCCGCGGCACGCTCGGCGACTTCGCGCTTCGTACCGCAGAGGATGTACGCGTCGAGAAGCTCGTCGGCGATGAGGGTGCCCGCGCCGGTGTAGTCCTCCGCGCGCCATGCCGCAGCGATCCGGTCGCGCACCTCGGTCTCGAAGCCGGCGCGGCGAAGCGTGACGTCCGAAAGGATCGACATCATGTAGATGACGAACGGGTCGCGTTTCGCGCGGTTCAGCGCGTCGCGACGCGTCTCGTCGATGAATGTGAGGAGGTATCCGCCGACGTCGATGGTCTTTGGGTCGCGCCCGGCTTCGACCGCCGAGCGCTCCATCACCCGGAGGAGCTTGCGAAGTCCCCCGATCGACTCGGCAGGACGCGCGAGGTAACCATCGCCCTTCCGGCCTGCGACGACCATCATCGGCGAGCGGTAGCCGGCGACATAGATAGGTACGCGGTGGACCGGCGCGAACATCGGTTGGAGCGGCGGAAGCCCGGGCTTGCCGGGGGGCATCCGCTCGCCGCGCCACAGCGTGTGCAGCGTGTCGATCGTCGTCGTGGTGCGCGCCGCGGCATCGTCCGGGGCGTAGGGGATGCCCATCTGGCCGAGGCGAAGTGGGAGCGCCGAGCCGAGGCCGAGGCGGATCCGTGCCGGTGCCATCTCGTCGAGGGCGCTGATGGTCATGGCGATGAGCACCGGGTGGCGCGTGAATGGATTGAGCGCCCCAAGACCGACGCCGATCTCATCGACCTGCGATGCGACCGCGCTCGCGTAGCTGACCGCGTCGCGCTCGAAGTAGCTGTCGTGGAACCAGACCGACTCCAGACCCGCCGAGCGCGCCCGCTCCGCCCACCGCACGGCGTCCTTCACTGAACCGCGCGACGCGAGACCGAGGCCTACGCGGCGGGCGAGCGCCATCAGGAGTTCGCCTTTGACAGCGCGTCGATAGCGGCATCGACCCGATGGAGCGCGCGCTCGCGACCGAGAATCTCGACCGACTGATACAGCGGAGGACCGACCGTCCGGCCCGTGACCGCGACGCGGACCGGCATGTTTACGTCACCCTGCTTCCAGCCGACCTCCTGCGCGACCGCGGCGAGCGCGTGCTCGATGCGTTCCGCGGTCAGCGGCTCGAGGTAGCGGAGGTGGACCGTCGCCTTCGAGAGGACCTCCACGGTCCGGCCGGGGTCCTGTTTCTTGGGCACGAGAATGCGCGGGTCATAGACCAACTCGTCGGTGAAGAGGAACGCGATCAGATCCTTCGCGTCCTTGAGCGTCTTCATCCGTTCCTGGATGTGCGGCACGATCCTGCGCAACGTCTCGCGATCCCACTCCGGGGGTACGAACGGTTCGAGCCGCCGGACCAGCTCATCGACGGGGAGCCTCCGGATCCAGACGCCGTTGAAGTAGTCGAGGCGGTCCTTGTCCCACTTGCCGGGCGCGCTCTGGACCTGTTCGATCTTCCAGACACGAATGAGGTCGTCCATGGAGAAGATCTCGTCCTCGGTCCCTGGCGACCAGCCCACGAGCGCGAGGTAGTTGATGAGCCCCTCCGGGAGGTACCCATCCCGCCGGAACTCGGCGACCGCGGTCGAGCCATGCCGCTTCGAGAGCTTCTTGCCGTCGGCGCCGAGGACGTCGGGCACGTGCGCCATCGGAGGGACGTCCCAGCCGAAGGCGCGATAGATGAGGAGATGCTTCGGCACTGACGCGATCCACTCCTCGCCGCGCACGATCTGGCTGATCCCCATGACGTGGTCGTCGATCACCACCGCGAGGTGGTACGTGGGGAAGCCGTCGGACTTGAGGATCACCTGATCCTCGATCGTGTTCGCCTGCCACTCGATGCGACCGTGCACCAGATCGTCGATCCCGAGGGTGCCCTCGTCAGGAACCTTGAGGCGCACCGTGTGCAGCTCGCTCTTGGCCCGGAGGGCGGCCTCCGCCGGCGGGATGGAGCGGCAATGACGGTCGTACTTCGTGAGCTCGTGCCGCGCTTCCTGCTGACGGCGCATCTCCGCGAGCCGCTCTTTCGAGCAGAAGCAGTAGTACGCCGCCCCCTTCTCCACGAGCTCGCTCGCGTGCTTTTGGTAAAGCGGAAGCCGCTGGGATTGGATGTATGGCGCGTACGGGCCGCCTTCGCGCGGTCCTTCGTTCCAGGTGATGCCGAGCCAGTGCAGCCCGTCGTAGATCGACTCGATGGCGGATGCGACGAGCCGCTCTTGATCAGTATCTTCGACGCGCAGGACGAGCGTGCCGCCCTTCTGCCGAGCGAAGAGGTAGTTGTAGAGGAACGTGCGCACGCCCCCGATATGAAGCTCGCCGGTCGGAGACGGCGCGAAGCGCAGACGAGCGTTCACGGCGACGCCAGTTTAGGTCGGTATTCTTGAAGTGCATGGCCACCGAGCTTCGCCGCGAACGGCGCGAAAAGCAGAAACGGAAGCGTCAGCCGCGACGCTCGCCGCAGTCGTCGGGGATCCTCAATCAGCTCCTCATCGGCGGTGTGGTGGTTCTGGCGATCGTGCTCGGATTCGCGGGCCTGCGCGCGGCCGGTGTGTTCGAGCCGCCGCCTCCGCCAGCGGACGTGAGCGGGGTGCCGCAGCTTCCGCCGGGCGCGACGATCGGCACGAAGGTCGACCTCTTGCCGGGAAACCACATCCCGGTCGGGCAGACGGGCCACTACAACTCGGAGCCGCCGACCTCCGGAGAGCACTGGTCCTCGAGCGTCCCCCCGGCGCCGGCCCCGTGGGGCATCAAGGATTCGATGCTTCAGCGTGAGGTGACCACGCACAACCTCGAGCACGGCGGCATCGTGATCGCGTACAACAACCTCTCCGCCGCGGACACCGACAAGCTCAAAGGGGTCGTTCGCGCACTCATGAACGGCGCCTACCGCAAGATCGTCCTCGAGCCGTACCCGCCGCTCGGCGACGCGAAGATCGCGCTCACCTCGTGGGGCTGGATCCTGAAACTGCCGAGCATGGATGACGTGCAGCTGGTGCAGTTCGTGCGCGCGCATTACGCGGATCAGAACTACGCGCCCGAGTACAACGTGCCGTAGGGGCTAATCACCCCAGTACCTCTCTTCTTTCCAGGGATCCCCGCGGTTGTGATAGCCATTTCGTTCCCAGAAACCTGGCTTGTCGTTGGTTGCGAACTCGATCCCGCGAAGCCACTTCGCGCTCTTCCAGGCGTAGAGCCGCGGGACGACGAGCCGCGCCGGAGAGCCATGCTCCGCAGTGAGGGGCTCGCCGTTCGCGCGAAGCGCGATGAGGCAGTCGTCGCGCTGCGTGAACTCGATGGGCGTGTTCGCGGTGAAGCCCTGCTCGCTGTGCGCGATGACGAACTTTGCCTCGGGCAGCGGCTTGGCGAGCTCGACGATCTTCGAGAAGGGGACCCCTTCCCACCGCTGGTCCAGACGCGACCACGTCGTGACGCAGTGCATGTCCGCGACGACCGTCGTCATCGGGAGCTTCTGGAATTCCTCCCAGTCGAGGGTGAACTCGTTCAGCACCTTGCCGAACACCCGGAAGCTCCACGTTCGCGGATCGAAGCGAGGCACCGAGCCGTAGTGCAGCACCGGCCACTTCTCGGTGAGGTATTGGCCGGGAGGCACGCGCTTGCCGATCTCCTCGGGGAGCTCGCTCTTCTTGGTGAAGTACTTCATGAAAGACCCGCGGCGCGCCGCAGCATCTTGAACGTGTAGATGCCGGTGTCGTGACCGTCCGCCCACTCGGGCGTCACCCCATAGCGGCCCACCGCGTATACCTCCTTCAACGTCGTCTGCGCTTCGGTGAACTTCGTGTCCGCGTTCACGTTACCGGCGAACGCGCCTTCGCCGGAGCAGTAGGCGCACGGACACGCGCGACGGAACGGCTCCCAGTCGTACTCGGAGATCTGCCCGTCGTCCCATGTGATCCGGAACGTCCGCTGCTCGGGGACTATTTCCCAGTTCAGCGGCCTGTGGAAGACATCCGCCACTCGCCCGATGATACGAAGGGGATGGCGACGCTGGACGACTTCCGAAAGATCGAGATGCGCGTCGGTCGCATCGTCGCGGTCGACGACTTCCCTGAGGCTCGCAATCCGTCGTTCAAGCTGTCGATCGATTTCGGTCCGCACGGCACGCGCAAGTCTTCCGCCGCCGTGCGACGCTGGTATGACAGGACCGACCTGCTCGGGCGGCTCGTGGTCTGCGTGACCAATTTCCCGCCTCGGCGCATCGCGACCTTCGACAGCGAGGTCCTCACGCTCGGCGCAACACAGGCAGATGGGCGGGTCGTCCTGCTTGAGCCCGACGCCGACGCGGAGCTCGGGAGTCCGATCGCCTAGATCACCACTCGAAGAAGATGAGGCGGTCGGGGGGCCAGAACCGCAGGATCACCTTGCCGATGATGTTCTGGTCCGGCACCGACCCGAAGGTGCGCGAGTCGGACGAGAACTGACGGTTGTCGCCAAGCACGAATACGTCGCCCTGCGGAACGGTGAAGGGGAACCGCACGGTCGCGGCCTGGGGGGTCGTCGGCTGGCCGCGAGTCTCCGCGAACTCGACGACCTTCCCGTTCACGTAGACCTTGCCGTCGCGGAGGTCGATGGTGTCCCCGCCCAGCGCGATCACGCGCTTGACGTACGGGATCGAGGCGTCGACGGCTGGGGGCGGGTTGAAGACGATGATGTCGCCGCGCTGCGGCGAGCCGAATCGGTAATCGAGCTTGCTCACGAGAACGCGATCGTTCTGGAGGAGCGTCACTTCCATCGACCGCTGTCGCACCTCGGTGACCTGCACGACGAAGAGATTGAGGACGACCGAGATGACGACCGCGAGCGCGAGCGCCTGAACGATCTCGAGGATCGCGCGCCACGAGAAGGGTGAGTTCTCGACGGGCTCGTCGTATTCCGGCCGACTGACCGTCTGGGGAGCTGCCACCTGCGAAGTTAGTGTACGGAGCGCCAGCGGCCGGCTGTTTCAACGGCGCGACAGGTCTAATCTCATCGCCGTGCCGGAACGTCCGGGAGAGAGCGCGATCGGTACGGCGCTCGACGAGCGCACCTGGCGCGCGCATGCCGGACACTGGATCGCCGTGGCGAACGGCGTCATCGTCGCGAGCGGCGAGCGCTACTACCAGACGCTCGCGTCCCTCCGGCTCGAAGGCTTACACGATCCCGAGGAATGCGATCTGATCGCGTGGGTCCCGCAGGATGAGAAAGTCCCCTTCGAGCGGTGGCGAGAGCGCGCGCTCGCCGCCGGTCGCGAGTTCCGTCGGAGGCTGCGGGGCTAGGCGAAGGCCGGCAGCAGGCGATCGCGAGCGCGATCGATCATCTCGGCGGCGCGATCCTTGGGGAACGCACATAGGTAACGATCGAGGCCGGTGCGGGCGTAGCCCCGGATCTTCTCGACCAACGCGGAGCCGTTCTCCTCGAGCGCACTTGGCGACCAATGGGAGCGCATGAGCCGCCGTTCGCGTTTTGTCTTGCGCTCCGCCCGGTCGAGCTCGGTGAAGGCGGCAGCCATCTCCTCCGGTGTCAGCTCGCGGCCATCTGCTCCGCGTCGACCGAGGTCGAAGCCGTCCGCGTAGCGGGCCGCGAGGCGCATCACCCGCGGCCGCGCACCGCCGACCCAGATCGGTGGCCGCGGACGCTGAAGAGGTTTCGGTGAGCAGACGGCGTCAGCGACGCCGTAGTGCTTGCCCGCGTACGTCGCCCGGTCGTCACGCCAGAGACGCGTGGTGATCTCGAGCGCATCGCGCAGCTGCTCGACGCGTGCGCCCGCGGGCGGGAACTCGTAGCCGTACGCGCGGTATTCGTCCTCCTTCCAGCCGGCGCCAAGGCCGAGCTCGAGACGGCCTCCGGATATCTGGTCGATGCCGGCCGCGATCTTCGCGAGGAGCGCAGGGTTGCGGTACTGGACGGCGGTCACGAGTGTGCCGAGCCGGATGCGCTCGGTGTCGCGCGCAAGCGCCGCGACAAGCGTCCAGGCTTCGAGGCAATCTCGGTCGGGCGTCGGTCCGCCCGGTCCGCCGAAGAAGTGATCGCTCACCCAGAACGATTCGAATCCCGCGGTCTCGGCGCCACGCGCGAGCGCGGCGAGCTCGTCGTACCGCCAGCCCGCGGCAGGGGAGACGATGACACCGACCTTCATCGTCCCGATCCTAGGTCGGCGATGCGCGTGGCCACCTCTCGTCCGAGACGGACGCTGTAGTTGGTGCCACGGTCCTCGGGGTAGATCTGCGTCGTGTTGGCGAGGAACACGCTGGGGATCGGCGTCTCGAACGGGAGCAGACGATGCCGGTTTCCGATCTCAGGGACCGGCTGCGCCGCGTCCTCGCGGAACGACCACACGCGCTGTACGTCGCCTTCCCTGAAGCGAGGATTCATCTGCCGCAGGGCCGAGACGTAGTGGCGCGTGAGCTCGTCGGTGCTCATGCGAGCGAGTGGGTCATCCGGAGCCACATAGTTCGACACGTAGAGATAGCGCGCGGGGTAGCGCTCCGCCGGCACGAGGTTGGTGTGCTCGACCAACCCGAGGAATGGCGCGTTCATGTCCGCGACGTTCACCCAGTACGTTTGGGAGAACGGACGGCGAAGCTCCATCAGCAACACGACCGCCGCGCGGTAACGCCAGCTCGCCAGTCGTTCGCGGAACGACGACGGCCACTCCACGAGGCGGGCGGCGATCGTTGTCGATGTC
>Ga0209376_1001387_pt1 | contig 24530 bp, 15 predicted proteins | sample GraSoiAngelo_134_FD_185891 | JGI IMG/M metagenome (GOLD analysis project Ga0209376, IMG submission 185891) | Grasslands soil microbial communities from the Angelo Coastal Reserve, California, USA - 14_0929_05_30cm (SPAdes) (version 2) | ecosystem: Environmental > Terrestrial > Soil > Grasslands ... | reverse complement strand
CTGTCCCAGAGACAACGAAGTGCCCTGCGCACGACGACGCACCCGGCCGCGCCGCTCCACCAGGCCGTGGAAACGATCGTGGTCCCGGGCTGCTCACTATTGTTTTTGGCGACGGCTCCCGGCGCGCCACGGTAAATTTGTTCTGACGGATCGCTGGAGAAATTTATAGGATTGGCTGGTTCCGATCACACTTTGCCATGCGGTGCGATCCTTTTTGATTCCTCAGCTGATCAGCAGGTATTCGGCAGCGGAGAGCTCTGCTGCGCGCCGAGAGTCCAGGTAAGAAGCTGAGTCGTTCTCCGATGGCGCCTATTTCAGGTGACAGGCGCAAGAGTTCTCGCTCATCCGCAGGTAATCGAATACCAAACGCACGTTACGCGTGAGTCGTCGCATTTTCTGCGCCACACCTCCTCGGCCTTTGGATTTGAGCACGCCGATGGCGAAACGGCGAAGCCGGGTGATGTTTTCCGGGCCATGGCCGGTACGGATGCGACTGCGGTCCTCATCATAGTTCCAATCGATCATGTAGTGGCAACTCTCGATCACCCAATGCCCCCGGTTGACCTTGAGCACGCGTTGCGGGCCGGCTTCTTTCCCAGGGCGGCTGGTGAGGCCGTAAGAAATTTCCAGCGAGCTCTTGCCGCTCTTTTTGTCCGTGCGGTGCCGCTCGATGACGAACGCTTGGCCCACATGAGGAAAATCGAGATAACTGTTCAGTTCCGTGGTCGTCCAGATCTTGCGGGTTTCGATGCGTCCGTGGTCTGGAGGGGTATGCTCGACAAAATGCGGTTGGCCGCGATCCCGGAAATAGAACTCTAAAGCTTCCAGAAGACCGGGTTGATTTCCTTTGACCGTGAAATAGTAATGCGCCTTGCGTGTCCCGACCAGATAATCGGCTAGTTCGCGCTGCGTCAGCAAGGCATCCCCACTAATATCCTTGCCCTCAATATCGATGGCCTCGAGCAGCGGGATAGCCGTCTTGATCTCGTTCGTGCGTTTGACTTCTTCCTTTCCCTTATCCTCTATGGGCAAGGTGCCCACTTTTTTTGGGTGTAGCAAATCTTGCTTTGCTGACCGACAACGCTCATTACATGCGTGCGCTGGCCCTGCTCATCCAGGGCGTTGCACATGGTCTTGCCGTCGATGGCCAGACTCTCATCCCCTGCGCCATAGCGTTCGTTCCAGCATTGCAAGGCGCGATCCAGATCGGCGGGCGTGACACGGATTAGCACGTTGCGGAGGATAGACTCGCTGGGCACCACATAATGGCCCTGTTCGCGACGGCAACCGAAGCGTTCCCGCGATTTCTGCCCGAGGCTTTGGGCCCCATCCGCAATGGCCTTGTACCCGCGCATCCCGCAGAGTACGGCCCCGGCGGCTATCCCCAACACCGTGGACAAACGATGTCGCCGCCCTTGGGTCCGGCGCGGATCGGGAATCTGCGAAAAGAAACAGGGTAGCGAGCGCATCTGCTCGGCAGTGAGCCTCATGGTCGTGCCTCCTAGATGATAGGGTGGGGAAAGAATCGCGCGGCACAACAACCGACGGGCATCGGCCCGCAGCAGTTTGAGAAAGACCATCTTGGGGGATGCGGGTGTGGCCGTGTATCCCACACGAGTCCGGCGAAATCCTCGACTGTTCCCGACATAGATCCAATTCGCGGCCCGATACACCGTCCCGCGATGACGCTGCGGGTCGACAAAGGTTTCCAGCAACACCACGCCGTGCCCGCATGCTTCTTCCCAATCCCTCGGCAAACGCCTTTGACAGAGAGAGAGAACGCGAGACCCCAAATTGAACAGGTGCCAGTCGGGAAGAATCAGAAAGCGGCTATTGTTGACCACCAGCTTCAAGCGGGCATATTGCTGGCGGAAGCTCCAACCGATCCAGCGATCGCGTGCCGCGCACTTCAGTGCCGAGGCCGAAAAGCTCAACAGCGCGACCCATTGCTCCCGCCAGCTCGCCACGTACCAAAGCGTTTCTCCAATCTTGGGCAAATGGCCCAGGTAGTGATGCTCTCGCATGAGCTCCTGGTAGCGAGGCTGTTCGCTGGAATGAACGAGCCGCACCACCATCTCGCGCAGTTCCGTACGCGCAGCAGAGTCACTGCTCTCGGGACGCATTCAAGAGTGAGGATACAGGGGCAGGACAGAGCTGTCCAGGAAAATCTATAACCGTTTAAGTTTTATGGCCGTTAGCTGGCTGGACGAATTCACCCTGCCGAAAAGTGAAGGCCGCGTTGCACCGGGTTGAACAACTAATTTAAGATATTTGCCTGGCGAAGTGTCCAAGACGCAAAGCAATCAGCAGTCTGTTTCCCCGGCGGCGCGGGTCATTCACGTTTTCCCAGCACAGCGGTCTCGAGGATCGGCGCCAGGCGGTATGACTCGCCGTGAATTCCTTGCCCTGCTCGCGGCAGGAACCGCAGGGGCCGGCATGTGCTGGGCCCAGGAGTCGGGGGGCATGGCCTCGCGCGGAGTCAGGCCGCAACCGCGCGGAAAGCCCTCGGGTTTGCCCTTTCATGCGCGCTTCACCGACGTCGCCGCCCATGCCGGCCTGCGCGCTCCGGTTATCTACGGTCCCCCGGACCGCATGGATTACATCCTCGAATCAATGGGCTGCGGAGTCGCCTTTCTCGACTACGACAACGATGGCTGGCTGGACATTTTCCTGCTGTCAGGGACGCGCCGAGAAGGGCCGGTCGAGGGAGCGAGCAATCGGCTTTACAAGAACAACCGTGACGGGACCTTCACGGACGCGACCGCGAAAGCGGGCCTGGTACGTCAGGGCTGGGCATGCGGCGTGACTGTCGGCGACTGTAATAACGACGGTTTCGACGATCTCTTTATCACCGCCTGGCCCCAGAACATCCTGTACCGCAACAACGGCGACGGCACCTTCACGGATGTGACCGAGGCGGCGGGCCTGTTGCATCCCGGCAAGCGCTGGGGCAGTGGTTGCACGTGGGTGGACTACGACCGCGACGGCCGCTTGGATCTATTCGTTTCCAACTACCTGGTTTTCGACTTCGATAAAATCCCACCCACGGGGAAGGACCCTAACTGCAATTTCAAAGGCGTCCCGGTGAATTGCGGCCCGCGCGGACTTGTTCCCGAACGCCCGATGCTCTACCACAATAACGGAGACGGGACCTTCACAGACGTCACCGCGCGCTCGGGCATAGGTGCCGCGGCGCCGGGGTTCGGCCTGACCGCGGTGGCCGCGGATTTGGACGGCGACGGCTGGCAGGATATCTACGTGGCCTGCGACTCAACTCCCAGCCTGGTGTTCCACAACCGTGGAGACGGCACTTTTTCAGAGCAGGGGCTACTATCGGGCCTGGCCGTGAACGAGGACGGCAACGAACAGGCCGGCATGGGTATCGCCATCGGCGATTTCGATACCGACGGCCGGCTGGACGCGCTGAAGACCCATTTTGCCGAAGACACGGCGGCTCTGTACCGGAATGCGGGCCACCTCGTGTTCGAGGACGTCACGCTGCGCTCCGGCTTGGGTGTCGAGACCCGGCACGTCGGTTGGGGGGACGGCATCGCCGACCTGGATAACGACGGCCTGCCAGATCTCTTTTGGGTAACTGGAAGCGTTTTCCCCGAGGTGGAGCGCAAGCATCCGGAGTTTCCGCACAAGACGCCGCGGGTGCTGTTCCGCAACCTGGGCGGCGGCCGATTCGAGGAGCTTCTGGACGGCGCCGGTCCGGCGATCGCCGAAGCGCATTCCAGCCGTGGCGCGGCCTTCGGCGACTTTGACAACGACGGCGACCTCGACATCCTGATCATGAACATCAATGAACCTCCGTCGCTGCTGCGCAACGATGTCCGCGGCGGCGGCCACTGGCTGAAGGTGAAGCTAGTGGGCACGCGCTCGAACCCGAGCGCCATCGGTGCGGTGGCGACCGCGGTATACGGCGGCCGCCGGCAGGCTCAGCCGGTGCTCGGGTCGTCTGGATACCTCTCCTGCGGAGACCGGCGTTTGCACTTCGGGCTGGGACCTGCTGCCATGGCGGACCTCGAGATTGCCTGGCCGAGCGGCGTCCGCGAGTCGGTCGCAGGCCTCCGCGCCGACCAGCTCGTAACGGTGAAGGAGGGTGTTGGAGTCGTCGCGCGGGAGCGATTTGGCTCGTGACACGGACCGTGGCAGCCTTGTTGGCGATCGCGGCGGGAATGTCCCAGGCGCAGGATCAGCGTCCCGGCGTCGAGGCCCATCTCAGCCGGGGCGCACAGCTCATGCAGGACCAGTTGTTCGAGGCAGCGGCGAACGAATTCGAACAAGCTCTGGAGCTCAATGCGGCGGATCCGCGGGCACGCTTCGAGTTCGCGGTCTGCTTGGTGTCACTGGGCCGCAACGACGAAGCGCGCCGCCAGTTCGACGAGGTTCGCCAATTAACGGGCGAATCGCGCTACGTCACTTACTACCTCGGGCGGCTCGACCTGCTGTCCAACGATTACGCATCCGCCATCCGGCGCCTCGGCTCGTTGACCGAGGAGCCGCCGTTTCCAGACACGGCCTTCTATCTGGGAGTGGCGTACATTTCCTCGGGCGACGTCGCGGGAGGAACCAAGTGGCTCGAGCGCGCGGCCAAGCTCTTGCCGCACGACTACCGCGTTCATTACCGGCTGGCGCGGGCCTACTCGAGCGGCGGGCGCGAGCAGGAAGCAGCTCACGAGTACGGCCTCTACAGCCAGTTGCGCGACGAACACAAGAATACGGAAAAGGACGTGCGTGAGTGCACGAGCGCGCTCGGGACCGGCCCGCTGGCCACCGCCCGTGAGGCCTGCCATCGCATTTACGACCCCAACGACCCGGAGAAGCTCACCTTGCTGGGGCAGTTGTTCGGCGATGCGGGCGCGTTCGCGGAAGCACTCGATCCGCTGAAGCGGGCGGCGCAACTGGATGCGAACTCGTTCGAGGCGTGGCACAACCTGGGAGTCAGCTACTTCCGCCTGGAGCGATACGAAGAAGCGCGTGCGCCGCTCGAGAAGGCCGTAGCACTCCGTCCGAACTTCTACGGCTCGGTAGTGCTTTTGGGTGCGACACTCTATATGCTGGGTGAAGACGACGCGGCGCTGCCGGTGCTCGAGCGCGCCCACCGCCTCAATCCGGCCGACACGGAGACCGCGGCCGCGCTCGAAAAGCTTCGCGCACGTCGGAGAAAATGAGCGTACGCGGCGCGGCTTCCCGAGACGGTTTGTCCAAGGGCGAGCGTCCGGCAGTATCCTTGGTTGCTGGTACGCCCGCTGATCCACCCTCGCTGCTGAAGATCCCTTGCTGCAGTATTGAAGGCGAGCACCAAAAAGAAGGGCGGCTTCCGTCGCCGCCCTTTCGCTGATTCCGGGAGACGGAACGACTACCACATAAATTTCACCTCACCCTGGACAATGCGGTGGCCAACCGTGTTGGTGGCGTATCCGAAGTTAGGGTTCAGAACGCCGCTTGGGTCGAAGGTAAGATTCAAGCCGGAATCGTTTGAAATGAAAGTACGATTAGGGTGATTAACGAAGTTATAGCCCGAGAAGCGGAACTGTAGTTTCCTGCTCTCAGCAAACGTGAAATTCTTGAACACCGACATGTCGGTGTTGAAGAATCCCGGACCGGTCAAGGTCGGAAAGATATAATTGCCCTGCTGGCCTGGTGTAACGAAGGGAGAGAAGCACGCGCCGTTCATATACTGGTTCTGCTTGAGCCCACTTCTGGGATCGCAGGTCAGTGCGGGCATAACGGTGATATCCGGAGTGCCAATGACGTTCTGACTGCTCGCCTGAATAGGCGCAAGAAGGGTCTGGCCCATGAACGTGGCACCCTGTTTGATAAAGCCGGAGAAGTTAAAATTGCCATTCCCGGCAACCGCCGCTTGCAGGTCGGCGCCGCTCTGGTATTGGGTAATGCCCGAGATTTGCCAGCCGTTCGCCGCGCCTTTCACGAACCGGTTGGCATTGTGTACTGTAGGAAACTCATAGACATAAGCAAAGTTGAAAATGTGCGTGCGATTGTTCGGGAGGGTTCCGTAGTTGCTTCTCAGGTTGGTCGGATCGGCTCCTTGATTGCCGTCGCCATTCTCCGAGCGGATGCCGAGCGCCTTGGCAAAGGTGTAATTAGTTAGAAACGTGAAGTGCCCTGCTTGCTTATTCCACGTCACCTGCAGGCTGTTGTAGTTGGAATACATCTTATGGTCAATGAGCTTCACGGTGCCGAGGCAATTTTTCGCGGCGACGCAAGGACCAGACTGAAGTGGGCGCACGTTTTGCACGGCGCTGGTCGAATAACCGGTGTCAGCGCCAGTGCTATAGCAACTCTTCGTGCCCTGTGCGTTGGTTTGCCCCGCGGGTATCGACGAGTCACAATTGGGCAGCCAGCCATATGCCGAGAACAAGGTCCCCACGCCGAGATCGTTGAGCTGGTCGAAGTTGTTGTTATAGTTGCTCAGGTAATCGGATTTGCTGCCGACGTAAGCGACCTCTAACACGCTCTTCCACGGCAGCCGCTCTGCCACAGTGAAGCTATAACTCTGGGTTCGCGGCTCCTGGTCATCTGTCGGATCCAAGGCCGTCACTCCACTCGGCGCACTTAAAGTAGCCAGGCTGGGTCCAAGTGAAGCGATCGTCGGGCTCCACAGCGTCGGGGAGTTAAAAGATCCCCGCACGATGCTGTACGCCCCGTTCTGCACATTCTGTTCATCATGGAAATGATACATACCGTAGCCGCCGCGCAGCACGGTCCGGCCGCTGCCAAAAACATCCCAGGCAAAGCCTACGCGCGGGTTGTAGAAAAACGCCCTGCTGCCCGAACCCGAGAGCGGCGTCGAAGCGTTAACCTTGTTCCACTGTATGCCGGGGAAAGTCGCGCCGTTCACTGAACCGCCAGTCCCATTGCTGTACAGGTTCGGATACCAAGCCGCAAAACCATAGCCCGTCGTATCGACCCAAGGTCCCAAGTGCGACACGCGCATGCCGTAATCCAGGGTGAGGCGGCGGGATATCTTCCAGGAATCCGTTCCGTAAAACTCCGCCGAGATGAAGCGGAAAGCGGGCACCACGTCGAAATTCAATTCTGAGTACTGCGTAGTCTGGCCGATGAGCATATCTGCGTAGGCGTTTCCGGTCCCGTTCGATCCCCAGTTGCTGAAGACCATCGAACCGTTGACGGCTCCGTTGCCGGGCTGCTCATTCCAAGTACGTTCCCAGTAGAAGCCGAACTTGGTGGTGTGTGTTCTCCAGACCTTGACCAGATTGTCGGCGACCGACGGCAGAGTCTTCTTGGCATAAACGGTGCCGTTCAGCTCAAATCCGGTGTTGAGCATGTTGGAGATGCCGTCACCCCAGCCGGTCATCTGGGGGAAGATCAGGTTTTGCTGATTCGGATGGCTGAAGAGCAAGCCGTAGTTGAGGCCGAGCGATCCGCGCTCCACTTTGGTCGGATCCTTAAAGCTGTTCGGGAGGTTCAGGTAGGTATAGCTGAAAACTACTTCGTTGGTGAGGGTCGGGTTGATCACCTTGGTCAGATTCGCAGTGACCACATCCGATTGCGACGACGCGACCAGAGGCGTCGGGTAGGGCGTCGTCGGCGCAGCCCAGGTGTTCGTGCCACCCGGGCCCCAGAGAACATCAAGACTGTTTAAGGCGTTATCGTGCTGATGATTGTAGGACACATACAGCTTCAACGATTCGCTTAGGTTGTAGTCCACGCGCCCGCGGAACTGCAACATGTTCGAGTACCGCGTTTCGCCATTCGCGTAATTAAAACCGCCAAGTTTACTTGGATCCTCGTTGGGCAGTGGGTACAGATTGATGAGCGCCTGGCCGTTCGGGTCCGCAGCGCTATTAAGCTTGCCATTGGTGAACATGCTGCCGCCCGGCACTCCGGTAACGGAGTAGCCATTAAGCTTGCTGAGGTAAGCTGCATCACTGAAGTCGCCCTGCCGCATGGCAGGAGTCGGAACTACGGCGTGGTACACGCCGTTGTCCACGTCCTGCTTGTAGTACTCGGTTCCGAAGAAAAAGAACAGCTTATCGCGGTTGTGGTTGAAGTTCGTGCCCGGGATGATGAGCGGGCCGCCGATGTTGAAGCCAGGGTAGAAGTACTTGGATTCGGGGCGCGAAAAGCCCGCGTCAATATTTTGCGGGTCGTTGGCGTTGAGATGCCAACTGCGGGCATAGGCGTAAGCCTCCCCGTGGAACTGCTGGCCGCCCGACTTCCCAATCGCGCTGATCACCACCGGCCCTTTGGCCTCGTCCGCGCCGAAGTTCGAGGTCATGACCTTTAGTTCCGCGGTCATGTCGGCATTGGTGTTCATGGCCTGTCCGCAATTGCAGCCGGGGTCAATGATGTGCGCGCCATCCGAGGTGATGTCCAGAGCGGCGGTGCGGGTTCCGTTCGCCGAGAAACTCCCAACCGGCCCGCTGCCCGTGCGCTCATCCTGGGCCGCGTAGGAAGACACGTTCATCGTGCCGCCCGTAAACGCCATGCCCGGCATGATCTTGACGAACTCGGCGGCGTTCTGTCCCACAATAGCGACATTCTGTAGGATGTGTTCATTGATCAGGGTTGATTTCTCACCCGATTCAGTCGGCGTGATCTGGACGCTGCTCGCTTCGACGACCACGGTCTCCTTCGGCGCGCCGGGTTCCAGCTTGATTCCCGTCACATTCCGTTTGTCGTCGGAGTTGAGGACAATCGACTTCGCTGCCCACGTCTTAAAATTCTCTTTCTCCACAGTAATCGTGTAAGTGGCGGGCGGGACGGCAGCGAAGGTAAAGTACCCTTCGGCGTTACTGACCGTACTGCGCAGGCCGCCGCTCGCTTCGTTCTTCAGAGTCACCGTCGCATTGGGAACGACGGCACCGGAGGCGTCAAACACAGTTCCGGTCAGGGTCGCGCTGGTGGTCTGCCCGAGCGCCGACGGCTGAACGGGCAAAACAAGCGGAAGGAAGACCACGGTCAAAAGTCCCACAGCCACCACTGAGCTTTTGCGCAGAAAATCGATATGGGAAATGGAAAATCGTACGATGCGAGCCATCGATGCACCCCGCCTTAACTGAATCTCAGATCCACCACAGTGCCTAGCTAAGCTAGCTAGCCCTGGGTAACGCCCTTCTCGGGACAGAAAAAGCGCCACCGTAATCGTTTACGTTGTCGCGTTTTTACTTCCGAGCCCTTGGCTCTGTCAAGTCCTTTTTTTTCTTTTTTATGTGCCATATCGATTTTGTGGATGGTTCTGCCCCCATGGCAGGTCTGGGAGCCGGCCGTGAGGCAAGTCCGCGGTTACGGAGTTCGCGGAAGCCGCTTCTAAAGACCCAAGCGGCCTTGCGGAACCTCGGGATTCCGACCTGGGAGTTTTCCAAAGCGTGCTAAAGGCCGTCCAGACTGACACTTACGAGGGAGTTTAGGGCCAATTGGACTGCTCTCGCTTGAGGCGATCGTACTCGGCCTTTTCGCGCTGCATATCTTCGATGCGGTCAAGGTCCCGGTAAACATTCATGAGGTACAGGCGGATTACCGGGCTGACGGGATCCAGCCGCTCCGCCGCCAGGAAAGCGGCCAAGGCGCCCTGGTTGTTGCCTTGGGTTCGCAGCGTCTTCGCCAGTGCCAACTGTGCTCCTACCGAATCAGGACTTAGCGCCACCGCCTCACGGGCTAATTTCAGGGCTTGCTCGAGCTTGTCGTCAAGAATGTACTGTAGAGCCAACTGAACTCTTGCGGGCACGCTATCGGGAGTGATGCTTAGCTCTTCGAGGAACTGTGACGCGCATTGTTCGGGATGGCGGGCCGCCAAGTACGTGCCATAAAAATAGTGGACGTTAGGGACCTTCGGGTATTTGGTGACAAGCGCGTTGAGGTCAGCTTCCGCTTCCTCAGGCCGCTGGGTGGCCAGATCCCAGAAAGCCTTGCCCGCCATGGTCACCACGTCGTGCTGGTTCGCCGGAACCTCCGAAGGGAGGATGGGCATGCGAAGGGCTGGCAGGCCGGAAGCAAACATCATCTCGGGGTTCGTGTGAACCTTGCGCGCAACCCGCATCAGAATTTCCTGCGCGAGTTCAAAGGCGCCTTGCTCGGTCAGCAGCAGTGCCAGATGGTAGTCGGTCATATCCAGCAACGGCCCGCCGGGCTCGGTGACCGGTACTAACATGTGGGCCTTCTTCAAATGCTGGAATGCGGCGTCGTACTGCTTGGTACGAAACTCGCAGAGCCCGAGCAGAGCCCACGCCGGTGCGGCCGAGGCGTCCAGTTCCACCATGCGAGTCAAGTCGTCCCGGCACTCGAGGTATCGGTCGCGCTCGTATTCGATCATTCCGAGCGCCCACCAGCCCTGGGCCCAGTCGGGACGCAGCTTGACCGCCCGGCCGTAAAGCTCGGCGGCTTCCTCGGGATGATTGGCCTCGTAGGCTTGTCGCGCCCTGGTGGAAAGTTCGTCAAATGTCTGAGGCGTGGTCTGCCCCGCTGCCATGGCAAGCAAGAGAAGAAGGCTTATTGGTTGCACTTCCGCATCTTCCTTCCACGCTCCTGGTCCCGTGCCTGAATCGCGGCGTCCATCTCTTCCGCGATTTTTCTTTCTTGTCGGCCCTCTGCCGCGCGCCCCAGTCGAAAGTAAATCGTCGAGATGCTGCGATGCGCCTCGGTGTACTCCGGAGCATCCTGGATGAGGGCCTTCAAGAGCGCCGCAGCGCGCTGGTCATCTCCCTCGTCCGACGACAAGAGAGCGAGCTGATAGCGGACGCGGATTTCTTTCGGCCGCAACCGATTGGCCTGCTCCAAGCGTGAGCGCGCTTCCTTTAGCTTACCCTCCTGCCGGAGCAGCGTTCCGAGCCAAAGAAGCGGGTCAAAGGCGTTCGGATCGAGAGCGAGAGCCTTGCGGAACGCCGCTTCAGCGCCATCCAAGTCGGCCGCGAGATAAACTAGTCTTCCGCGCAGGCTATATCCCTCGGGCAGCTTCGGATCGAGCGCGAGAGCGCGGTCCACTTCCTGGGTAGCACCCTTCTTGTCGTTCGCTTTCATACGGGTGAAAGCCATCAGCATGTGGGCCTCGGCGGTGTCGCCATTGCGCAGGATGCGTTGGATCATAAGGGCCCCGCGTTCGTCCTGACCCTGGTCGAGCAGCGCGGTACCGAGCAGGTAAGCGAGAGTGAGGTCGTTCGGATCGGCGTCGGCCAGTGGATCGAGCAGGGCGATCACTTTCCTATCGTCGCCACGGCGAAGGTAGCATTCCGACAGCAGCAATAAGAGCCGCCGCCGCTCGGGGTCGCTTGCCGGCTGGATCGCGTAAACCGCTTCGAACTCCTTGATGGCCTGTTCGATTTCGCTCATCTTGTAGTAAGCGAGCGCTAGGTTAAAGCGGATTCCGCGATTGCTTGGCTCGGCCGCCAGGGCCAGCCGGTATTCATCGATGGCTTCGGTGTAACGGCCTTCGTGAGCCAGGGCGGCACCGAGGTTCGAGCGAACCGCCGCCGCTTCCGGATGGGCCTTCAGATAAGTCTGATACTCGGTGATCGCCTCGGCGTAGTGACCCGACTGGTGCAACTCGACTGCCCGCCTGAGTGCCTGCTGCTCGGATTCATCCTGTGCCCGCGCCAAACCCAAGCAGAGTAAGCACACCAACATCCACCACATTGGTTTCGCCACCAACGCAGAATGAGGGCGGTATAATCCACTGCACTTCATTTCGTTCCACCGCTTGGCCTTCGCCTCGTCGCACTTTGTAAGACTAGATTCCTAGCAAGCTACGGGCATTCTCCCTCATGATTTGGACCAGCCGCGATTCGGTACCACGCCCACCCCTTCCCGAATCGTGACTAGGCAATTGGCCGGCATTCCCTTGTAACTCTCATGCGTGCCGCTCGGCCAAAATATCTCAACATCAACGGAAACCGATGTCCCCAGCCCGAAATGTAACCGGGGATCGTTACAAGAAAAAAAACTAGACTGGCTGAGCAGGGCCTGGGCTTGTGTCTTCCCGCGGTAATGCGCCAAAACGCGAGATCCGATGGCACTGCGATTCGATTTTGTGCCTTCGAGCTTAATCTTAATCCAGTTCTCCTTCCCCGTGAGGTCGTTTCGCACGAGCGACGGCGGTTCGTTGAGGTTGACGATGACCACGTCGACGTCACCGTCATTATCGAAATCTCCGAAGGCGCAACCGCGGCTGCAATGCAAGGCGGCAACGCCAGGGCCGGCTTCGCCGATCAGCTCTTCAAATACGCCTTGCCCCAAGTTTCGGAAAACCGCCCGCGGAGTCTTGTTCGGGTATTGGGGGAGCTTCTTCTCCACCTTCGGGTCGACATGACCGGTCGTCATAAACAAGTCCGGATAGCCGTCGTTATCCAGATCAACAATCCCCGCGCCCCAACACACGTAACGCGTCTCGACTCCCAGGCGCGAGGATGCCGTCGAGTCCTGAAAGTACGCCTTTCCGTTGTTGCGATAAAGAATGTTCCGATCATCGGCGAAGTGGGTCTTGAAGATATCGAGGTGCCCATCCACATCATAATCACCCACTGCAACGCCCATGCCCGCTTGCGCCAGGCCGTCGTCGTTCAGGGCCACGCCCCTCAGGAGGCCCTCTTCGCGAAACGTTCCATCGTGGTTGTTCATGAAAAGAAGGCTCGGGGTGGCGTCGCAAGCGACGTAAATATCCGGCCAGCCATCTTCATCAAAATCGGCTGCTGCCACCGTCAAACCGTAACTCGAAGTCACTTGCGCGATGCCCGCGGATTCACTTACATCCGTGAACGTCCCGTCGCCGTTGTTTCGATAAAGCCAGTGCCTGCCGGTGGGCAACCCGCGCGGCCCGCACGCGACAGGAATCCCCAGCCAGAGGCAGCTGCTGTTTTGTCCGGGGACCGGGGCTTGCTCAAAGGAAAACCGCACGTAGTTCGAGACAAAGAGGTCGAGGTGACCGTCGCGATCATAGTCCAGGAAGCTGCAACCGGCGCCCCAGCGCTGCTCATGGTCCCAGAGCCCGGCCTGTTTGGTCACATCGGTGAAGGTGCCATCACCATTATTGCGATAGAGAATGTTCTGCCCAAAGCGGGCGCAGAAAATGTCGTCAAAGCCGTCGTTGTTATAGTCACCGACGCAAACGCCCGAAGCCCAACCAACCGACTGAAGTCCTGCTCTTTCGGTAACATCGGTAAAAGTGCCATCACGATTGTTCTTGTAAAGACGATTGGTTGTGCCCTCGGGAGCGCCCTCAATGCGCGTACCCGACAAAATGAAAATGTCCATCCACCCGTCGTTGTCGTAGTCAATAAAGGCGCAGCCGCAACCTGTCGTCTCGACAATATACTTCGTTTGCTCAACACCGCCGTAGATGACCGGGGCGCGCAGCCCCGCCTCCCGCGCAACATCCACCAAGCGGGCATGGAAGGGGCGGCCGGAGTGGGCCGATCTCGGTAATGGCTTAGCGCTGTGTGTGGACAGCCCTTGCTCGAGGAGCGGCTCGCCGCTGAGGCAGTAGGCAGCCCCCATCCCCAACTGTGCGAATCTGCGGCGTGTGATGGTCATTCGGCTTCATCGGTGCCATTTGCCGGACCCGCCCACAACACGCTTATCTTTGTATAACTAGCCCGCAAGGCAGCGCCTCATTTAGCTCCGTTAGTCGACTTGAAACGCCACCTTTTCTTCGGCCGTCAAGCTACCTTGGGTGACGCCGATACGGATCTCATAGGAGCCCGGGGTGAATTTATCCGCAGGCAAGTTTGCGATGTAGGGAATTCGCCCGTCCGGTTGCATCTCCGGCAGCGGCGCCTCAGCCGCACCGAGATACTGCCCTTCTTTGTAGAAAGACATGGTGAGCTTGAGGGCATTCTTGACGGCGCGATCCGGATAAACAGTGAAGTAGAAAGACAGAACATTCCCGGGACCGCCCTTCAGCGTGCGCGTGAGGGTGGGCACGACCTTGCCGCCCGGAAAATAGAAAGCATCCAAGATCTGGTTGTCTTTCAGAGCGTCGGTGCGCCGCACCACGACCACATCGCTCACGGACAGCTTAGTGGAGGGCTCCGGGACGGTAACCGTGCTTTTCTTTATTCCCATCTTCTTGCCGTTCCGGTCCATGACGGCCGTTTCCAAGGCATAGGCCCCGGGAGGTAGTTCGGTTCGAAAGGTTTGAACCAGGTTTCCTTCCTTGTAAGCATTCACCTTGTCGAGAGCGACCTGCACGGCAAAATCTTTGCTGAATTTCTCGAAGATTTCCCCATTGGAATCTTTCAAGACAGCTAGCAGCGCTGCGTCGATCGCGCTGGTTTTTTGATCCTGCTGTGGCTCGAAGGTCATTCCCTTGAGCGGGGCTTCGAGCGTCAGCATGTACTCGATTTTAGGCCCATGATCATTGAACCGCTCTGCCGCCACCTGAAAGTTCACATCCAGAGGAGCCGACGGGGCATTCAAAGCATCGAGCAGGGGCATCTCGTAGGCCATCAACTGCTGTCCACGCTTAAGTTGTGGCAAGGCAAAATAGCCGCTGCGAGCGTGGACAAAGACATCGGTGCGGTCCACGCGGACGGAAATTTTGCGGAACTTGCCGTCATATACAGCAATATGCGGAGCGTAAGAGGCCTCGTAGTAGGTTCGCACCTCGTCCATGACCGCCCTAAGAGGGGCCCGCCAGTCGTTGGTTTCGGCAATGGTTGCGCCGCCCGTCTGCTGGGCCAGGTCCCTCAGCCAGAGCAGCGGATTGGCACGCAGTGCGCCTTCCGCCGTTTCCGCAGCACGGGCCTGCATGGTCGATACCTCGCCGGTCCCGCCTCTCATCTGCTGCGAGCGGGTTTCCCCGGCAGCCCCGCTGAGGTAGTCGCGCCCCGCACCCTCCTGGTCCCAAGTTACCAAGCCCTTTGGATCGACGGTGTAAAAGCTAACGTTGGCACGATTCGCCGTGCTGATCAGGTTAGCGTATTGCTCCTTGACTACCTCCGGTATGAACATCCACGGGTTGAAATACAAAATGACTTTGCGTCCCGGGAGCTCCGCTTGCGCCCGCACTAACGCCAGCAATGCATCGATCGTTGCGCGGGCGTTGTACGCGCGGTCGGCAGCGTCAGCCGCTTGAAGCATGTCGTATTGGATTTTCGCCATTCTCCAATTGACGACGCTTTGGATCTGGGACGGACTTGGGCCCCCTGGCGAACTGTTTCCGGCGGCACCCGGCAACTGCGGTTCGCCCTGGGAGAGGATCTGCTGCAACTCGGCTTTTATTTCAGTGGATTGGTTCTGGTATTGGATGAAGGACCACATCGACGAGCGATCGACGCTTTTCAGTAACGCGGAGTGATCGGCAGTAAAAGGCTGGATGAGGTGCAGCTTCTGATCGATGGTCAGGACGGAGAAATACAGGTTCTGCTCCGGGGTCATGTCAAGAATGTCCTTGAGCGCCTGGCGGAAGAACCTCTTTCCCTCCTGGTCCAGCGCCTCAAAGACAAGCGTAACCAGCCGCACCTCGCGCATCGGGTCCAATGCGAATGACCCGCTTTCAACGGAGGATTTGGGCGCGCTCGAAAACGCGGCCGTCTTTCCTTCGACTAGCCGGATGGATGTCAGCTTCTGCTCGACGCCATCCTCAAAGACATGGACTTCTTCTGGTCGAATATCGCGGATCGGTCTGCCCTTCTTGTCGCGGAAGACCATGTCGAGCACTACCTCTTGCGCAGTCGAACGAACGGAAGGAGAGGGGGCCTGTGGGGTTTGCTGGGATGGCCCCTGGGCCGCCAGGCTAGATGCATTCAGCAGAAATGCCGTGAGAAGGACGAACAGCCGGTTCATGGTCGAGACCTCCTGCCGGGCCAATCCAGAAACAATGTAATATAGCGCGAACGATTTTTTCCAGCGTTTCCCGGGATTCCCATCGTACTCGTGCCTGATCGTCTGCTGTGAGCAGCCTTGAACTAGCTCGCCGATTGTTGGATGTTAGAGACGTGCTCGTGCGCCTAGCTGTTGCGAACGGGGGCCGCAGGAGCTTGCGAAATGACGCTCGGGAATCACAGCATAGTCCTTGTTCTCCTTTTTGCGCCTTTGGGGATCGCGCCGTCGGTGGCGCCCCGGTTCTTAGATGCCGCATCTCCGTGCCACACGACGCCGCGCGGTCGAAGCCGCACGTCTCCGGCCAGCCAAAAGGAAACGGCGGACGACCGGCAGGCACAGGGAAACGCGAATTCCAGCTCGTTTGAGTACTTGGCGGAGCGCGCCCGGACAGCCATGGAGGCCGACCACGTCCCGGAGGCGATCCGGCTGTACACGCGTGCCACCACGCTCAAGCCTGGCTGGTCGGAGGGCTGGTGGCATCTCGGAACGCTCTTATTCGATGCCGGGCGCTTCACCGAAGCGCGCGATGCCTTCGCGCACTTCGTTTTGATCGAGCGGAGGGAGCCGGGTCCCGGGTTTGCTATGCTCGGCCTGAGCGAATTTCAATTAAAGCATTACCGCAAAGCACTCTCGGCGCTAGAACTTGGCAGAAAGCTAGGCTTAGGTACCGACCAGGCTTTCATGGATACCGTGCTGTTTCACGATGGCATCCTAAACACTCTGCTTGGCAAGCCGGAAATCGCGCTCGAGCGCTTGACCTTGGCGGCGAACCAGATCGCCTCGGCGCACCCCGAAGCCCCCAAAGATGCAGTATTCGCGAATCTCGAACTGCTGGACGCTTTCGGAATCGCTGCGCTCGGCATCGCGAAGCTCCCTTCCGGTCTCACGGCCGCACAAATCCCCCTTGTTCGTCAAGCCGGCCGCGCTCAGGCGTTGATCGCCTTGCAGGACCGTGTGGTGGCGGAAACGGAGTTGCAACGGCTGTTGGCCCTATACCCGTCCGAACCTGGTGTGCACTATATGTACGGCGTGTACCTGCTCAAGGAGCATCCGCCTCTGGCCATCAACGAATTCCGCCGTGAAATCGAGGTCTCTCCGTCCCACGACGCGGCGCGGATCCAACTCGCTCTTGAATTCCTACGCACCGGCGAATACGAACAGGGCCTGAAGTATGCGAGAGAGGCGGTCGGGCTGGCGCCAGGGAACTTCGTCGCACACGTGGCATGCGGCAGGCTCTGGCTGGAGCTTGGAAAAACGGATCGAGCGCTTGAAGAGTTGCGAACGGCAGTTAAGCTGGCTCCGGGCAGCCCCGACGCTCACTTTGCGCTTTCCCAAGCTTTGTCTGCGTCGGGACGGAACCGCGAGGCTCGGCACGAGCGAGCGGAGTTCGAGCGCTTAAAAGCGTTGGCCGAAGCGGCGGATCGCTAGTCTTGCTGTGCTAGACTGAATTTCTGCAATGTTTCGGTTGATGCTTGCCATCGGGGCGATCGTTGCCCTCGCCGTTACGATCGAGGTTGCGGTTGAGGCAAACCGCAGCACCGGCATCCGGTTTGAAGACATCACCCCCCGGTCGGGCATAGATTTCGTGACCGACAGCAGTCCGACTCCCAACAAGAACCAGCCGGAGACGATGATCTCCGGGGTGGGTCTGATCGATTACGACAACGACGGGTACCCGGACATCTTCCTCATTAACGGGGCGGCGATTCCATCCCTCAAGAAAGATTCTCCCAAATACTACAACCGCTTGTTCCATAACAACCATGATGGAACCTTCACGGACGTCACGGAGAAGGTCGGGCTGGCGGGAGATGGCTACGATATGGGTGTCGCCATCGGCGATTTCGACAACGATGGCTGGCAGGATATTTATGTCGCCAGCGTGACCAAGAATCATCTGTATCGAAATAATGGCGACGGCACCTTTAGCGATGTCACCGACAAGGCGGGGGTTGGCACACCGACTTATAAAGGCCGGAAAATGTGGAGCGCGGCTGCCGGCTGGCTGGACTACAACAACGATGGCAAGTTGGATCTGTTTCTCTCGAACTACTGCCAGTGGGAAGTCAACAAGGACCCCGTGTGTCTAAGCGGAGGGCGTTTGCGGGCCTACTGCCACCCCAAGTTTTACGAGCCCCTCCCGTCCACGTTGTACCGCAATAACGGCGATGGCACCTTCACTGACGTTTCTGAGGAAACGGGCATCACGAAGAAATTCGGGAAGGGCATGGGAGTTGGTTTCAACGACTATGATGGGGACGGCTTCCTCGATATTTTCGTTGCCAACGACAACATGCCCAATTCGCTCTTCCACAACCTCAAGGGCAAAGCTTTTGAAGAGGTTGCCATGGATGCCGGCGTGGCTTATTCGGAAAACGGCAAAGCCGTTTCAGGGATGGGAGCGGAGTTTCGCGATCTCGATAACGACGGCCTGCCCGACATCTGGCACACGGCCACCGAACTCGAGACTTTTCCCCTGTTCCACAATCGCGGCAGCGGCATCTTTATTGATGTCACGGGCCGCAGTGGCCTGGCGCGTCCTACCCTGGAAATGTCCGGGTGGTCCAACGGGGTCGCGGACTTTGATAACGATGGCTGGAAGGACCTGTTCGTAGCCCGTGGGAACGTTCTTGACAACGTCGCGGAGTTCACCAACCGGACCTACGCCGAGCCCAACTCCATCTTCCGCAACCTGGGCAAGATGCGGTTTGAAGATGTGACCGCGCTGGCAGGTCCCGACATGCAGGTTGCCGAGCCGTACCGCGGCGCGGTGATCGGCGACTTGTTCAATGACGGGCATATGGACCTTGTTGTTACCGTGCTCAATGGCAGAGCAAGGGTTCTTCGCGATGTGACGTCGAACGGCAATCACTGGGTGACTTTTCAACTGGTGGGCACCAAGAGCAACCGCATGGGAATTGGGGCTCAGCTCAAGGTGACCACCGAGGACGGCGACAGCCAGTATGATATGGTCTCGACAAGCGCGGGCTACGGAGCTTCACGAGATCCGCGAGCGCACTTCGGGCTCGGCCCATCAAAGACGGTGAAACAGCTCCTAGTGCGCTGGCCTAGCGGCGTGCGCCAAGTGCTGAAAGATCTGCCGGCCGATCAGATCCATCGCATTGTGGAGCCATAAGGCTGCCGCCAGGCACGCCGATCCGGCCCATTTCCTTTTCACCAGAGCCAGCAGCGAAACCGCTTCGTTAATCGTAGTTGTTGTAGGTAAAGTCGGAAGGCAAGTCGCTTGCGGCGGCTCTGGCATTTGCGCCATCGGAAGCCTGCTTCTCGAGAAAGAAATCCAGATTGCCGGCCATGACCAGATGCGGAGCCAGTGTCACCGGAAAGGCGGGGTAGCGGCCATGGACCAAATATCCTTGCAGAACACGAAACGCCAGCCGGCCCTGCATGTAAGGCCGCTGGTGAATCGTGGCGCTTACTGTGCCGGCGCGAATTTGTTCGATGAGCGCGGGAAACAGGTCGGTAGCGATGATGGTCAGACGGTCCAGTAAGTGAGCGTCCCGGGCAGTCCGAATGACGGGCATGGAGGCTTCAGTGGTCACATAGATTCCCGCTAAATCAGGATGTGAGGCAAACAGTTTCCGGCACTTGTCGTAGGCTTCCGATTCGACGTCATGATCCTCGATGGGATCAAGAAGAGCTATCTCCGGATGCAGGGTCTCGAGAGTCTTTTTGAACGCCGTCAACTTTTCAAAATGTTCGGTAATCCCGAGGGCGCTGAGAGTGACCGCGACTTTGCCCCGGTGATTCAGGAATCGTCCCATCAGGTCGGCGGCCAGAGCGCCGCTCGCCATGGTGTCCACGGAAACAACGGCGAGGCGGTTCGAGTGCGGCGCGTCAGTCGAGACGCAAACAATGGGAATCCTTGATCGCGACGCCCGCCGCATCCAGGTGCGCATGCTCGACGGACGACTGGGAAACAGGATCATGCCATCCGATTCCGCAGCTATGGCGGCCTCGAAAGCCTCCTCCTCGCCCTCGCCCAAACTTGGAAACGTGCGGAATTCAATGTCCGCACCGTGCGTGCCGAGGGCCTCGGCTTCCTCCTGAATCCCCCCGCGAACTTCATCCCAGAACGACGTGGTGCCTTTGAGCGTGTTGACGGAAATGCGGAACTGCTTCTTTTGGGAAAGCAGCCGGGCCGCCACGTTGGGGCGATAACCCATGTTCTTCGACACTTGCAGGACGCGCATCCGGGTCATGGCGTTTACGCCGGGATGGTCGTGCAAGGCCCGGTGCACCGTGCCAGTAGATATCCCGAGGGCGTCGGCGATATCAAAAAGGGTAACGCGACGGGTGGTGCTCATGGTTTCGTCAAGGAATCAACGCACGGAGCCAAAGGTGAGCACGTGCCCGCAGGCATCCTGCAGGGGCTCCGTAAACGATTCCGGTCACTACTCTAGGCTCACCAAGGCAAAATGGGCAAGGAATTTTCTGCTGGCAACCGGTAGGGTGAACTTTCACGCTTTGCAAGGGCTTGCAAAAGCAGGCCTCTTCCAGGGGGCAAACGGTGGCCGCCGTCGCCCGGAACGCCCGGGGTTCCTCGATTGGACCGGCCCCATCTCGGCTGAAAGTTGTGTAAGCGCTTACAATCCCGGGCTCTCTGGCGATACAATCGTCGCTTCTCGCGGAGAATGTCCATGGTGATCCGGCGGTCGACCGAGCGGTTATCCTGCCTGCTCTTGTTTGTCCTGGTCCTGGGTTCCTCGCGCGGCGACCATCCGCCGCCCGTGCATCTGACCTCCGAGCAGGATCTCGAGCGAACGCTCGGGCTGCTCGACATCGCTTCTCTGCGCCGAGGCCCGGATGGCGACCCCAAATCTCCTAACGCTGCGAATTTTGATGAATCGAAAGTTTCTGCCAATCTGCTTTTGCCCGATCCGCTGGTCCTCAAAAGCGGAGAGAAGGTCGAGACCGCGGAAGTCTGGTGGAACCGGCGACGTCCGGAAATCGTTGAAGATTTTGACCGCGAGATCTATGGCCGAGTGCCCGAAGACACCCCGAAAGTAAGGTGGGAGGTTGTCAGCGCGAAAACCGAGGAGAACAACGGTGTGCCGGTCATCACGAAGAAGTTGGCCGGCCACGTCGACAATTCGTCCTATCCGCCGGCGAGCGTGGACATTCAGTTGACGCTCGCGACGCCGGCAAAATCGAGCGGCCCGGTGCCAGTCATGATGGAATTCGGGTTGCGCCCGGAAGTTTGGGAGGCTCTGAAAAAGCGCCTGTCGGAAGCGCAGCGCGCCGCGCTTGCGGATAACGGACCGAGTTGGCAGCAACAGGTTCTGGCGATGGGGTGGGGGTATGCGACGCTCATCCCCACTTCGGTCCAGGCCGACAACGGCGCCGGCCTGACCGAGGGCATCATTGGTTTGGTCAACAAAGGCCAGCCGCGGAAGCCGGACGACTGGGGAGCGTTGCGTGCGTGGGCCTGGGGAGCGAGCCGCGCGCTGGACTATTTCGTGAGCGACAAGGCTGTCGACGCCAAACAGGTTGGCATCGAAGGGCTGTCCCGCTACGGAAAAGCGGCGCTGGTCGCGACGGCTTATGACTCGCGTTTCGCGATCGCCTTCATCGGCTCTTCCGGCGCGGGCGGCGCCAAGATTCTGCGTCGCAATTTTGGTGAGCAAGTCGAGAACATCGCCTCCACTGCCGAGTACCACTGGATGGCAGGCAACTTCCTTAAGTATGCCGGCCCCCTGACAGCGAACGACCTGCCCGTGGACGCGCACGAACTCATCGCCTTGTGTGCTCCGCGCCCGGTCTTCATCAGCAGCGGCTCCGAACAAGTGGAAGGTGGTTGGGTCGATGCCAAGGGAATGTTTTTGGGGGCGGTCGGCGCCGGGCCGGTCTATCGGCTCCTTGGCAAAAAGGATCTCGGCACGACCAAGTTTCCAGGCATAGAAACCGCCCTGATCTCAGGCGATATCGCGTTTCGTCAGCACCGTGGTGGGCACACGACGGGGCCGAACTGGCCAACTTTCCTCACGTTCGCAAGCCGTTACATCAAAGGGCCATCGGTTCGAGCCGCACCCGAGAGGCATCTCGAATTGCCAAAGGATTCCAGGGATCGCTTGGCCAAGCCGGGCGCGGCCTGCCGCTTACACCCAAACACGCGCTTGCGGCAAGCCACCAGCCGACTTGCGAGCGAGGAAACCGGAGGTTGTGTTCTTTGAGAAGACGGTCGGCCACGGTCGGATGGTTGTGGCTTTTGCTCCTAGGGTTTATTTTCGAACGGGATGGGTGGGTCTCCGCCAGCGATCGCGAGACCGAACACTGGGTTGGCACGTGGGCGTGTTCGCCGCAACTCGCAGACGCCGGCTCTCGGCCCCCCGCGCCGGGATTTGCGGATGTCACTTTACGGCAGATCGTTCACGTTTCCATCGGCGGACGCAAAATTCGCTTGCGGTTCTCGAATGCCTTCGGAAAAAGCGCTTTGAGGATATCCTCCGCGCATGTGGCGATCGCGGCAGGAGGCAGCCAAATCAAGGCAAGAACGGATAAACCGCTCACCTTTGACGAGGAATCGTCGGTCGCCATTCCAGAAGGCGCGCTTGTCTACTCTGATCCGCTGGACTTCAGCTTGGCTCCTCTTTCCGATCTAGCCGTAACGATTCACCTCGAAAACGCTCCGGAGGGTGTCACCACACACTCCGGCGCGCGGGCCACGTCGTATTTCACGTCAGGAGACGCCGTCTCAGCTCTCGACGTGCCTTCCGCAGAAACCGCCGATCATTGGTATTTCCTGAACGGAGTAGAGGTGGCCGGCCCGCATTCCTCCGCGGCGGTGGTGATACTCGGGGACTCCATTACCGACGGCAAGAACTCGACCACCAACGCCAATGGCCGCTGGCCCGATGAGCTGGCTCGGCGTCTCGAGGCGAGCAAGCATCGGCCAAGCATTGGCGTCCTCAATGAAGGGATCGGCGGCAACCGACTTCTCCATGACGGCCTTGGGCCCAATGCCTTATCACGGTTGGACCGCGACGTGCTGACGCAAACCGGCGTTCGTTGGCTCGTGGTCCTCGAGGGGGTAAATGACATTGGCACGTGCAAGAGCGCGTGCGACCTCGATTCGACGGCAAGGGACATTATCAATGCCTACCGACAAATCATCATCCGGGCTCATTCCCAAAACATGCGCGTGTACGGGGCGACCATCACGCCGTTCGGCGGATCCTTCTACGGGAGCGAGGAAACCGAACGGGCTCGCCAAGCGGTGAACCATTGGATAAGGACGAGCGGCTGGTTCGACAGAGTGATTGACTTCGACGCCGCCACACGCGATCCGCAGCATCCCGCGAACCTGTCGGCCCAAGCGGATAGCGGGGACCATCTTCATCCCGCCGATGCCGGCTACAAGATTATGGCTGATTCCGTCGACTTGAATTTATTCGCAAATTGACACGCTCCCCGCCGCAAGCGGCGAGGATTCCTACGGCCTCTCGGTTGGTTTTCGCGAGATGGCTTCGGTGGGTTCCTCCACACCCGCCCTACTTCAGCGGAGGATCACGAAGAGGCTCGACCCTGGAGTGGCGCGGGGCAACGGGACAACGGTAGTCCCTGCCGGGAGTAACTCTTATCGCGCATTCTTGTTGATCTTGTTGGCGTCCACCCTGCCGCCATCCGGTATCTGCTAGTATACTTATCATCCCCGATTTCGGGATTTGTGACGATCCAGGGGCCCGGCTCCGACCCGCGTTTTTTGTGGCGAGAAGTTTCAGGTGAGAATCAGTGTATCCACCGGAGCAAAACCCATGACGCCTTCCGCAGAAAATCATTTTTGCGCGCGAATTCTCGATCGCCGCGATGTTTCGCAGGATCTTTGCATCCTGCGCATCAACCCGGGCGGTCCCCTGGCGTACCGCGCGGGACAATATGCCACGCTGGGCGTTGACCGCGAAGGGGTGCGGACCGAGCGCGCCTACTCGATTGCTTCCTCGCCTTCCGAAGACGCACTGGAGATTTTTGTCGAGCTGGTTCCCAACGGCCATCTTACGCCTAATCTTTTCCAGTTGAGGCCGGGCGACACGCTGCTGTGCCGCAAGGCTGCTAAAGGCCGCTTCACGTTTGATGTTCGCAGCGGCCGCTCCAACCACCTGCTCATTTCTACGGTTACCGGCATCGCTCCCTTTGTCAGTTACGTGCGAACCCTTTATCGCGACGGGAAGAACGGCGGGACGCCCCTGCCCGGGAATCACCGGCTCTTTTGTTTGCAAGGCGCCAGCCGCGCATTTGAGTTTGGCTACCGGGAGGAACTCGAGCGCTACTCTCAGGAAGTACCCTGGTTCAAATATGTGGCCACGGTGAGCCGCCCCTGGGAGGACCCCGGGTGGCCAGGCGAGCGGGGGCGCGTGGATGATCTACTGAGGATGTACACAGATAGGTGGGAGCTGCGGGCGGAAACGACGACCGCCTATCTCTGCGGTCATCCCAAAATGATCGAAAACAGTCGGGGGACTCTAGAACGGGCCGGCTGGAAGAAAGATGCCATTCTCGAAGAAGCTTACTTTCCACCGGCCATGAAGGCGTCCGAAGCCAGCGCTTGAACTGGTTTGCCGACCCAGCTCAGCGTTCGCTTTCGGAGTCCCATTATAGGGTCCCAAACGAGAATTTCGTTCTCGTAATGCTTGCCTTCTTAGGCTGCTTTCAAACCGACAGCCTCGACGAGGTCGTCGAGCGCCTCAATCACGGCAGTATATCGACGATCG
>Ga0209376_1001382_pt1 | contig 24587 bp, 19 predicted proteins | sample GraSoiAngelo_134_FD_185891 | JGI IMG/M metagenome (GOLD analysis project Ga0209376, IMG submission 185891) | Grasslands soil microbial communities from the Angelo Coastal Reserve, California, USA - 14_0929_05_30cm (SPAdes) (version 2) | ecosystem: Environmental > Terrestrial > Soil > Grasslands ... | reverse complement strand
GGCCGACTATCGGGTGGTCCCGTGGGTGACGTTCACCGATCCCGAGGTGGCGCGGGTGGGGCTCACGGCCGCCGAGGCGGAGGCCCGCGGGGAGCGGGTGGCGACGTTCCGCGCGAGCTTCAGCGAGCTCGACCGGGCGATCGTGGACGGCGCGACCGTCGGGTTCTCGAAGGTCGTCACGCGCCCCAACGGCCGCATCCTCGGCGCGACGATCGTAGGCCGCGGGGCGGGGGAGCTGATCATGGAGCTCGCGCTCGCCATGCGATACGGCATCACGCTCCCCGCGCTCGCGCGGGAGATCCATCCCTACCCGACGATGAGCGAGATCGTGAAGCGGACCGCCGATGAATGGTATCGCACCAGGTACACCGGGACACGCGCCGCACGGCTCGTGCAGCGCGTGGTCCGCTGGTGGCTCTGAGCCCGCGCGTTCGGGGGCTCGCGAAGCTCCTCGTCCTGGTCGCGCTGCTCGTCGCGGCCGCCCTCGCCGTGCGGGCCTCGCCCGCGCGCGGCTGGCTCACGCCCCGCGGCATCGAGCAGCTGCTCGCGGCGCTGCGGGAGCCGTGGTGGGCGCCGCTCGCCTTCGTCGCCGCGTACACGATCGCGGCGGCGCTCGATTTCTCGGGGCTGGTGCTTACGCTCGTGGGGGGCGCGGTGTTCGGCTTCTGGTGGGGCGCGCTCCTGAACCTGCTGGGCGCCAATCTCGGCGCCTCGGCCGCGTTCTGGGTCGCGCGCCTGCTCGGGCGCGAGGGACTCCACGCGCTGCTGGGCGACCGCCTGTCGGCGGGGCTGGATCGGCTGGCGCACCAGGCGGGGTTCGCGTGGCTGCTGCGGCTGCGGTTGATCCCCATCGTGCCGTTCAATCTGCTGAACTTCGCGTCCGGGCTCACGGCGCTTCCGTGGCGCACCTACGCCGCCGCCACCGCGATCGGCGTCATCCCCGCGACGCTCGTGTACACCTTCTTCGCGGACGCCCTGCTGTCGGGCTCGCGCGAAGCGGGCCATCGCGTATTTGTCCGCCTCCTCATCGCCGGCGCGTTGCTCGTGCTGCTCAGCTTCGTCCCGACGATCGCCCGGAAGCTGGGCTTTACCGTCCAACCGTCCGACCGTCCAACCGTCGCGCCGTGATCGGCGTCGTCATTCCGACGCTGAACGAAGCCTCGTACCTGCCCGGCCTGCTCGCCGATCTGCAACGCCTCCGACAGATCGTCCCCTTGGACGTCGTGGTGGCGGACGGCGGCTCGCGGGACGGGACGCTCGCCGTGGCGGAACGCGCCGCTGCCCGCACCCTCGTCGGTCCGGCTGGCCGGGCGCGGCAGCTCAACGCGGGCGCCGCTGCGGCGCGGGGCGAGTGGCTCCTGTTCCTCCACGCCGATGCCCGCGTGCCCCCCGCGGCGCGACGCGCCCTGCTCGCCGCCGTCGTGGACGCGCCCGTGCCCCAGGTCGCTGTGTTCCGCTTCGCCATCGACTTGCCCGCGCCCTGGAAGCGGTTCATCGAGCTGGGGCAGGCGCTGCGGCAGCGGTTGTACCACCTGCCGTACGGCGACCAGGGACTCCTGATCCGGCGCGAGCTGTTCCACGCGACGGGTGGTTACGCCGATATTGAAATCATGGAAGACGTGGAAATGATTCGTCGCATGAAGCGGCGTCGCGTGGAAATCCGCGCGCTGTCCGGGGCGCTCGTCACGTCGGGGCGGCGCTATCGCGAGCGCGGCGTGCTGCGCACCTGGCTCAGCAATGTGATGCTGATCGCTCTCTACTTGCTGGGCGTGCCGCCTCGCCGGCTCGCGCGCTGGCGTGCGGCGTAGGGCGCTCGGCATCTTCGTCAAGGCGCCGATCCCCGGGCGCGTGAAGACGCGGCTGGCCGAGGACATCGGACCCTCGGGCGCGGCGGACGTGTACTGGCGGCTCGGGCGCCACGTCGTCCGCTCCGCTGCGGGCGGGGGGTACCGCACGACGGTGTGGTTCACGCCGGCGCGCGACGCACGATTCGTACACCAATGGCTCGAAGGCGTGGGGGGGAGACGCGTGGCGTTTCGCCCGCAGGTCGGCGCGAGCCTCGGCGCGCGGCTCGTGACCGCGTTCGCCGGCGAGTTCGCGGGCGGGGCCCGCCGCGTCGTCATCATCGGCTCCGACTGCCCCGGCGTGGATCGGCGGCTGGTGCGCGCGGCGTTCGCGGCGCTGGGCCGGCGCGACGTCGTGCTCGGGCCCGCGCGTGACGGCGGTTATTACTTGATTGGTCTCGCCGCGCCGCAGCCCGCGTTGTTCCGCAGCGTCGCCTGGTCCACCGCCACCGTGGCGGTCGAGACGCGCGCCCGGGCCCGTGCCCTCGGGCTCTCGTGCCACCTGCTCCGACCGCTGCGGGACGTCGACACGGCGCGGGATGCCCGGCTCCTGGGGTTGTGGCGGCCCCGGGGCACGGAACCCAAATCTTGACCTGACTTACAGTTACACCCCATATTGTCGGGCCCAAGTTTCGCGAGGTGATCCATGCCATGGAGAGTGATCGCCCACGGCGATCAGGTTTGGCATGTGGACGCCCTGGCCGAGCGCCCCGCCAACACCGAGGCATGGCAGCTGGTCCTGTCGTTCCGGTCGGCGTCGGGGCGACCCGGGCGCTCCTTTAGGACGCTGTACCCGTTGGAGGCCACCTCGAAATCGTCGTTGTTCATCCAGGCAGAGCGGATTCCGGACGCCGTCCTGTCGCAGTTCCTCGCCGAGCGCCTGGCGTGAGTCCGCTGGAGTTGCCGGATCTGCGACGCATCGCCGGCGCGGTGGCGCGGCTACGGGGCGAAGCGGTGCGGGAGGTCACGGTGCGCTCGGACCTGCGGCAGCTGAAGGTCGAGCTCGCGAGCGGGTTGATGCTGGTGGTGTCGGCCGAGCGGGACGCCCAGGGGCGCCCGCGACTGGAAATAGATGTGGTCGAGCCGCCGCCGGACGCGGCGGCGCGGCAGCAGATCGAAGTGCGCTTCGACTGAAGGGAGGCGGGCGGGAGCGTGGCGGCGCCGACGGCGGGACCGGCGGCCGGGGAGCGGCTGCGGTTTCAGGACTTCGCGTTCCAGCGGCTGGCGAGCGGACGCTGCCGCGCGAAGGTCGTGCTGGCAGCCGCGGACGGGCGGCAGTTCTCGGGCGAGGCGGAAGGCGTGATCTCGCAGGCCGGCGAGTTGCGCTGCTGTGCCGACGCCACGGTGCGCGCGCTGGAGCGCGTGGTGCATCCTAAGCTCGGGTTCGAGCTTCTGGGGGTGAAGGCGGTGCGGGCGTTCGACGCGACCGTGGTCATCGTCTCCCTCTCGGCACGGCAGGAGGCGCGCGCCTCACGGCTGGTGGGCGCGTATTTGACGGAGGACGATCCGCCGCGCGGGGCGGCGCTCGCGGTACTGAACGCGACGAACCGTATTCTGGGGAATTTTTTCGCGACGCGATGAACAAGGACTGCGTGGGGTGGGGATTACTGGCGACGACGCTCCTGGTCGCGGCCTGCGGCGGCGCGCGCGGGGGGCGCGCGGGGGGGGAGGCGCCGCTGTCCGCGGCGCCGGACACGCTCGCCTCCGCGCGTGCCGCGGGAGACTCGCTTGCTGTGCTCGCCGCCCGCACGGCGCGGGACTCGGCCGCCGACCAGCGCGTGCTCGACAGCTTGCACCGGGCGAAAGTCGCGACGGACACCCTGGCAGACCGGCCCCCGCCCGCGGCGCCGCAGGTCAAGGGCGAGGAGGTGGAGCGCGAAGCGGTGCGGCTGTTCGGCCCCGAGGGCCGCACGGCGATCGGCGCCGCGCCATCCGCGCAGCCGACGTTCGACATCGATGTCTCGACCTTCGCCACCAACCACCGCGTCCTCGAGTATCTCGAGTTCTTCCAGGTGGACTCGCACGATCGGTTCGAGATCTGGCTGTCGCGCCTGGGGCGCTACGAGGGGATGATCCGCGAGCGACTGCGGGCGAAGCGGCTGCCGGAGGATCTCGTCTACCTCACGCTGATCGAGAGCGGGCTCTCCAACACCGCCGTGAGTCGCGCCCGGGCCGTGGGGATGTGGCAGTTCATGGCGAGCACGGGGCGGCTGTACGGCCTCACGGTGGATCCGTGGGTGGACGAGCGCCGCGACCCGTTCAAGGCCACCGAGGCGGCGGTGAACTATCTCGCCGACCTGCGGGAACGGCTCGGCAGCGTGTACCTTGCCGCCGCGGCCTACAACGCCGGTGTGGGGCGCATCGAGCGCGGCATCGACCGGCTCCCGGGCGAGGTCGATTCGGTGGATGACCGCACCTTCTTCCAGCTCGTCAACCACCGGTACCTGCGGCGCGAGACGCGCGACTACGTCCCCAAGCTGATCGCCGCGTCCCTCATCGCGAAGCGGCCCGCGCAGTACGGCTTCGAAGCAGAGCCACTGCCGCCGCTCGTGTTCGACGAGATCACGATCCCCGACGCCACCGGGCTCGACGTGATCGCGCGGCTCGCCGATACCACCGTGGCGGCCGTCCTCGACTTGAATCCGCAGTTCGTCCGCGGCATCACGCCCCCGGCGCGGAGCGTCGTGGTCCGGGTGCCGCGCGGGCGGGGGACACTCGTGGCAGAGCGCTTTGACAGTCTCCCCGTCACCGAGCGCATCACCTTCGTGGACCATTATGTGGCGCGCGGCCAGACCCTGTCCGACATCGCCAAGCGCTACCACGTGAGCGTGGCGATGATCGAGGGCGCGAACCCACTGCTCCACGCGCATTCCCTGCGGGTCGGCCAGCGGGTCATCATCCCGATGAGCGGACGGGTGGTGCCGCTGTCGGCGTGGTCGGTGCCGCCAGAGCCGCGTTACCGGCGCGTGAGCCGCACGGACGCGAGCGCCGGGAGCCATCGGGTACGCGCGGGCGAGACGGCGACCGTGATCGCCCGACGCTACGGCGTGTCCCTCACGGCGCTGCTCAACTACAACGGCTTGACCCTGGGGTCGGTGATCCGGCCGGGCGACGTCATCAAGATCCCGCAGAAGTGCGGGACTGCTTGCTGAAATGCGTAGGGGCGCAGCATGCTGCGCCCCTACACCTCAGTCGATCTCCGGCTGGTCAGCTTTTGCGTCTATAGCCTTTCATGAGCGCCGCGGCGTAGCCGTTCTGCGGATCGCGTCCGGCGTCGAGCAGCTCCTGCACCTTCCCGGGCCCGCGGTTGTAGGCGAGCAGCGCCAGCCGCAGCTTCGCTTCCGGATTGCCGTCGTAACGCTCCAGCAGATCGCGCAGGTAGCGGAACCCGAGACGCAGGTTGGTGCTGCGGTCGTACAGCTGCTGCGTCGTGAGCCCCGGCTCGTACAGCCGCGCGGTGCTCGGCAGGATCTGGGTGTACCCGATCGCCCCTACCTTGCTCTTGGCCTTCGGGTTGAAGTTCGACTCGATTTTCACGAGCCGGAAGGCGAGCGCCGGATCGACCCCTTCGGCCAGGGCGACGTCGTACACCGCCGCGGCCAGGTCGGCCGCGATGCCGTAGTGCGTCGAGTAGTCTATGATCGCGTTGGCGCGCTCGAGCTGCAGCCGGGCCACCGCCAGCTCGCCCCGGGTCGCTTCGAGCGACTGCTCGAGCGAACGCAGCTCACCGATCAGCGCAGGCGCCGTGAGCGGCGCCGGCTGATCGTCCGCCGTAGCGCGTCGTGCCCAACCGCCGATGCTGCTCACGAGCAGGGCGCCGAGGAGGATTAACCCCCCCTGCAGCATCAGTTTCTGGGTTTTCGTACGCATAGCCCTCTCTTGTATGTCCGTGCGGCGCAATACTGACGCCGCCCTATCAATTCGCCGTCAATTCACGTCAGTCACGCCGCCAATCGCCGTGCGTGCCGCCCGTCTTTTCGAGCAGCCGCACCTTCTCGATTTCCATCCCCCGGTCCACCGCCTTCACCATGTCGTAGACGGTGAGCAGGGCGACGGACACCGCCGTGAGCGCCTCCATCTCCACTCCCGTCCGCCCGACCGCCTTGGCGGCGGCGCGGACCCGCACGCCCGGGAGCGCCTCATCGAGCGTGGCCTCGACCTCTACGTGGTCGAGCCCCAGGGGGTGACACAGCGGGATCAGTTCCGCCGTGCGCTTCGCTGCGAGCGTGCCGGCCACCTCGCTCACCGCCAGGACATCGCCCTTGGCCACCGCCTGATCGGCCACGAGCCGGAACGCCTCCGGCGACATCCGAATCGCTCCTTCGGCCACCGCGGTGCGGACGGTGACGGGCTTGTCGCCTACGTCCACCATCCGGGCGCGGCCGGCCGCGTCCACGTGCGACAGCTTCACGGCGCTTCCCCGGCCAGGTCCTCGGCTAGAACGGCGCCGACGAGCTGGGGGTTCACGTTGCCCTGGGCCAGACCGCGCGCTTCCAGCACCTGTGCGATCGCTTCCACGACCTTTTCGGTGTCGCGGCCCGCCCGGGCTTCGTCCCGCAGTTGGGCCAACAGGCCGTCCAGCATGTCGGTGAACCCACCGCGCGCCTGGAACGGCTGCTGGCCGAGCGCGAACGCGTAACGCCCCACCGGATCTCCCTGTACAGCGGCGCGGAACCGCTCGGCTGCGGCGGCCCCACCGGCTGCCCGGTCCTCCGTTGCAAGGAGCCTGCCGAGGCGCCCCTCTGCGGCGGCAACCCGTTGTGCCACATCGCGTTGGCTCTTCAAGCCAAGCTCGCGCTGTGCGAACACTGCCACGATGCTGTCTGGAAGGCGCGCCACTCGGACACGCACTACGCGAGACAGGATCGTCGGCAGCAATGCCTCAGGCTCCGTGGCCGTGAGCACGAACACCGTGTCGGCCGGCGGCTCCTCGAGCGCCTTAAGCAGCGCATTCGCCGCCGCATCCGCGCCGGTCTGCGGCACCAACCGCTCGGCGTCGCCGAGGATGAAGACCTTGCGGCGCGCCAGCGCCGGCGTCAGCGCGAGCCGCCGCAGCAGCAGCCGTACGGAGGCGATGTTGTGACTCGCGAGGCCCGACGGCGGCTCGTACAGCGGCCGTTCGCGCCGCGCCGCCAGCTCGTCTCCGAGCGCTTCCGCGACTAGCTCCACTTGCTTGTCCGCGTCCGCGCCCTTCTTCGACAGCTCGACTGGAACGAACCAATGGACGTCGGGGTGCGACAGGCTCAGTACCAGCTTGCAGTGCTGGCAAGCCCCACACCCTTCGCCCTTCCCCTTGCCCCGGTCTTCGCATACCAGCGCTTGGGCGAGCCAGAGCGCGAGTCGTTGCTTGCCGACGCCGCGAGGTCCCTCAAGCAGGAGCGATTGTGGCAACCGGCCGGAGGCGATGGCGCCTGCCAGCCGGTTTCTGATCCCCTCGTGGCCATACAGGGGGGGGATTGGCATGGCGGAAATGTACCCGTCATCCGTTATCCGTCATCCGTTGTCCGTCGAAGGGTGTTGCGCAGGCGCAACTTAGCCGATTTTCGGGGGGCTTGTGCAGCTTTAAGCTGATGACGGATAACTGATTACGCGCATAAGTGAGTACGCACTCGCCAGATAATGCCTAATTTCCCTAGTTTTTCGGCATCTGTTCGGGGTCGGAACGGGTGTCCGCCCCCTCGACGAGCTGCTGGACGGCCTTGAGCTGGTGAGGTTGGCCCACCACGGCCAAGACGTCGCCCGCCGCAAGTCGAAACTGAGGGCCGGGCGTGGGGATGTCGTCCGACCCCCGCGTCACGGAAAGCACCAGCGCGCCCGTCTGGGTGCGGAGCCCGGTTTCGGCCAGGCTCTTGCCAGCGAGGGTCGAGTCGGGGCCCAGCCGTACTCGCTCCACCGCCATTTGGGGAATGCCGCCGACCAGTCCGAGGCTCGGGGCGCCGCCGCCGCCGCCGCCGCCGCCGCCGCCGTCGCCGCGCAGCGCCTGGTAGTGGGAGGCGCGGATCTGCTCCACCAAGCGCTCGATGTCCTGGCGCGCGACGTTGTAGTGTGCCAGCACGCGCGCGAAGATCTCGACCGACGTCTCGAACTCCTCGGGGATGACGACGTCCGCGCCGAGCCGCGTCAGCTCGGGGATCTCCGCGACGTAGCGCGTGCGGGCGATGATGTGGATGCGCGGATTCAGGGCGCGCGCCACGCGCACCATGCGGCGGGTGGCGGCGGGGTCGGAGATGGCGGCCACGAGCATGCGGGCGCGCTCCACCCCGAGCGCGTGCAGGATCTCCTCGCGCGTAGCGTCGCCGTAGAACGCCGGCTCGCCCCGGCCGCGTGCCTGCTGCACGGTCTGCGAGTTGAGCTCCACGATGAGGTAGGGCGCGCGGATGGTGCGCAGCGCCGCCGCCAGGTTGCGCCCGTTCAGGCCGTACCCGGCGATGATGACGTGGTCGGTGAGCGGCTGCTCCCCGGCGGCGATTGCGCGGGGCCGGAACCCCGGCAGCAGGCGATCCAAGGGCACCACGCGTTCGATACGGTCCACCAGCGCGGGCCCCGCCTCGAGCAGGAACGGCGTCAACAGCATCGTGAACACGGCCACCGCCAGGAACGTCTGGTACGGCCCTTCCGCGAGGAGTCCGGCGGCACGGCCTTCCCGGCCAGCACGAAGGAGAACTCGCCGATCTGCGACACGGCCAGGCCCGCGAGTAGCGCGACGCGCCCCGAGTAGCCCAGCAGGGCCGGCCCGACGGCCGCAGTGATGGTCTTGCCTCCCATGATCACGCCGACGCCCCCCAGGGCGAGCAGGGGGTGGTCGCGGACGAACTGCACCTGCACGAGCATGCCGACGGCGACGAAGAACAACGAGATGAACACGTCGCGAAACGGCAGCAGCTCCGCCATCGCCTGGTGGCCGTAGTCCGATTCGGAGATCACGAGCCCCGCGAGAAAGGCGCCCAGCGCGAGCGAGGCGCCGGCGGCCGCGGTGCCGAGGGCCGTGAGGGTGCCGAGCAGGATGATCGCGATCAGGAACAGCTCGCGGCTTCGCGTCTTCAAGATCTCGGCGAGCGCGCGGGGCACGACGGTGCGAGCCACGACGAGCACGCCGATCACGACGAGCACCGCCTTCCCGAGCGCGAGCAGGAGACCGCTCGGTCCCCCGGCGGCGCGTCCCGCGAGGAAGGGCAGCACCAGCATCATGGGGACGACGCACAGGTCCTGGAAGATCAGCACCCCTGTCGCGAGGCGGCCGTGCGGCGCGTCGATCTCCCCTTTGTCGGTGAGCCCCTTCAAGACGAGCGCCGTGCTCGACAGGGCCACCAGGAAGCCGAGCAGCAAGGCGATCTGCCAGGAGGTTCCGGACGCCCTCGCCACGAGGGCGCTCGCGGCCACCGTCAGGCCGACCTGCGAGAGCCCGCCCACCACCACCTGCCGGCCCATCTCGCGCAGCCGCCCGAGCGAGAACTCGATCCCGATGGTGAAGAGCAGCAGGATGACACCGACTTCGGCCAGGCTCTCGACCTGGTGTACGTCAGACACCAGGCCCAGCGCGTTGGGGCCAAGCAGCACGCCTGCCACGATGAATCCCGGCAAGGCCGGCAGCTTGAGGCGGTGGAACAAGAGGATGACGAGGAGGGATACGGCGAAGATGACCGCCAGGTCCCGGAGGATCAGGTACTGGGTCATGGGGCTCGGTGATATCTCATTGCGGCGTCTCCACTTGGTGTCTTGTCCGTGACCCAGCACACGGCCGCGGCGTGGGCGTGATAATGGAAAAAACGGAACGACTGTGCAAGGTTGCGTCGCCCTTTCAGGTCGTGAAACCGCTCGTGAGCACCAACCGCTTCCGGCTGTTGCGCCCCGACGACGACCGCGACGCTCGCACGTCGCGGACGGAGGAGCAGCTGCGCGCCACCGCGCGCCAGCAGGAGGCGGTGGCGCATCTGGGTCAGCAGGCGCTCGCCGGGACGCCGGTCGCGGACCTGGAGCAGGCGGCGGTGGCCATCGTGGCCCGCATCCTGGACGTCGAGTTTGCGAGCGTGCTCGAGTTCCGGCCGGAAAGCCGCACGCTACTGCTGCGCGCGGGCGTGGGGTGGAGCGAGGGGAGCGTCGGTCGCGCGGTGGTACCGGCGGACGCCGACTCGCACGCGGGCTACGTGTTGCGCTCGTCCGGGGCGGTGGTGGTGGAGGACCTCGCGAGCGATACGCGGTTCGGGAGCGCCCCGCTGCTGGCGCAGCACGGCGTCGCCTCCAGCCTCAGCGTCGTGGTGCATGGGAAGGAGCGGCCCTTCGGCGTGCTGGGCGTTCATACGGCACGGCGCCGCGAGTTCACGATCCACGACACCCACTTCCTCCAGGCGGTGGCGAACGTGCTTGCCACCACCGTCGATCGCGCGCGCACTGAAGCGGCGCTGCGCCAGAGCGAGGAGCACTTCCGCTCCCTCATCGAGAACGCGTCGGACATCGTGACGATCGTTGGGGAAAACGGCGTGTTCCGCTACGCCAGCCCGTCGGTCGAGCGCGTGCTCGGCTACAAGCCCGGCGACCTGCTGGAGCGCAATGCCTTCGACTTCGTCCACCCGGACGACATCCCCGCCGTCGCGGAGGCGCTGTCGCGCGCCATCCACCGTCCCGGGAGTCCCCAGGCCGCGCAGCTCCGGTTCCGGGCGAACGACGGCGCGTGGCGGCTGCTCGAGACCGTCGGCCAGGCCCGCTTGACCGACGCGGGCACCGCCCAGCTGATCGTGAACGCGCGCGACGTCACCGAGCGGCGGCGTCAGGAGCGCGCGTTGCGGGAGAACAAGGCGCGGCTGCGTACCGTGATCGCCGGTGCGCCGTTGGTGCTGTTCGCGCTGGACCGCGACGCCGTGTTCACGATGGTCGAAGGGAAGGGGCTCGACGCGCTCGGTGTGCGGCCGGCCCAGCTCGTCGGGCGGCCGGTCTCCGAGCTGTACGCCGACGTGCCGCAGGCCCAGGCGGACGTGAGCCGCGCGCTCGCCGGGGACACGTTCTCCTCGATGGTCGAGGTCTACGGGGTGGTATTCGACATCTGGTACACCCCGATCCGGGAGGCGGACGGCGAGGTGTCGGGCGTGATCGGGGTGGCGAACGACATCACCGAGCGCCGCCGCTTCGAGGAGGCGCTGCGGCGGTCGGAGGAGAGCAGCCGCGCCCTCGTGCAGCACGCGACCTACGGGATCTACCGCTCCACGCTCGACGGGCGGCTGCTCGCGGTCAATCCGGCGCTCGTCCGGATGCTGGGCTACGACTCGGAGGAGCAGCTGCTGGCCGCGAACCTGGCGCGTGACGTGTACGCCGACGCGGCGGAGCGGGAGCGCATCCTCGCGCAGTTCGACGGCGCGGACGCCGTGGAAGGCGTGGAGGTGATGTGGAAGCGTCGCGACGGGCGGCGCATCCTGGTGCGGCTGGCGGGGCGGGCGGTGCGCCGGCCCGACGGGGGGGGCCGCATCGAATGCTTCGAGACGCTCGCCGAAGACGTGACGGAGCGGCGGGCGCTGGAGGAGCAGCTGCGGCAGTCGCAGAAGATGGAGGCGGTCGGGCAGCTCACGGGCGGGATCGCGCACGACTTCAACAACCTGCTCACGATCATCCTGGCCAACGCGCAGCTGATCGCCAAGGCGCTCCCCCAGGAGCAGGCCGACGCCCACACCGACCTGCGCGACGTGATGGCGGCGGCGCTGCGCGGCCGCGTGATGGTGAAGGAGCTGCTCGGCTTCGCCCGCCGCTCGAGCCTCGACCTCCAGCCCATGCATCTGGGCGATCTGGTGGCCGATCTCCAGGGCTTCCTGCGCCGCATCCTGCCCGCCGACGTCGAGATCGTGATCGCCGGGGCGGACGACCTCCCCGAGGTGCGCGCCGACATTCACGCCGCCGAGCAGATCCTGTTCAACCTCGCCACCAACGCGCGCGACGCGATGCCCGACGGGGGCGTGCTCCACATCGAGACGCAGCGCGTTCACCTCGAGCAGGAGCGGTGCCAGGCATGCGGGGTGCCGCGCGCCGGCGACTACGTGTGTCTCGCGGTGGGCGACACCGGGACGGGGATGGACGAGGAGACGCGCCGCCGCATGTTCGAGCCGTTCTTCACCACCAAGCCGCCCGGCCGGGGCACCGGCCTCGGGCTCGCCACGGTGTACGGGCTCGCGAAGCAGCACGGCGCCGGCATCGAGGTGGAGAGCGAGCCGGGGAAGGGGACGCGGTTCCGCATCTACTTCCCCGTCGTGGACGCCGAGGTGGCGGCCGCGGCGCGGGACGTGGCGCTGCCGGCGGACGCCCCGCGCGGGTGGGAGACCATTCTCGTCGTGGAGGACGACGACCAGCTGCGCCGCTCGGCGAAGCGCATCCTCGAGGATGCGGGCTATCAGGTCCTCACCGCCGCCGACGGGCTCGAGGCGCTCGACGTGCTGCGGCAGGGCGCGGCGGTACGGCTCGTGTTCTCCGACCTGGTGATGCCGCGACTGGGCGGGCGGGCCCTGTACGACGCGGCGCGCCGCGACGGCCACACGGTACCCTTCCTGTTCGCGAGCGGCTACTCGGATCCCAGCGGCCGCGGTGCGGCGGCCCTCGACCCCTCCGTGCCGCTGCTGCACAAACCCTGGACCGGGCCGGACCTGCTGGGCCGCGTGCGGCAACTCCTCGACCGGCCGTAGCCGGTCACCCGTCCAGCACTTCCCTCACCTTTCGCGCCAGCGTCTCCGGCACGAAGGGCTTCTGCAGGAATGCCACACCGGCGGTGAGCACGCCCTGCCGCACCATCGCGTCGTCGGTGTACCCGGACGTGTAGAGCACCTTCATACGCGGCCGCTCGGGAGCGAGCCGCTCGGCAAGCTCGCGGCCGCTCATCCCCGGCATGACGACATCGGTCACGAGCACATCGATGCCGCCGCGATGACGGGCGGCCAGGTCGAGGGCCGTGGCGCCGTCGGCCGCGTCGAGCACCGTGTACCCGCGGGCTTCGAGGCTCCGGCGGGCGAGTGAGCGCACCGGCGCGGCGTCTTCCACGAGCAGCACGGTCTCGGGGCCGCCGCGCGCCTCGGAGGGCTCTGCCGCGGGGGCGGGCGCGGAGAGCGACGGCGCGACCTCGTCCGCGGGGACGCGCGGCAGATAGACCTTGACCGTGGTACCGTGGCCCACTTCGCTGTACACCCAGATGTAGCCGCCGCTCTGCTTCACGATCCCGTACACCGTCGCGAGGCCGAGCCCGGTCCCCCGGCCGACTTCCTTGGTCGTGAAGAACGGCTCGAACAGATGCGCCTGGGTCGCCTCGTCCATCCCGCTGCCGGTATCGGTCACGGCCAGGCACGCGTAGTCGCCCGGCGGCAGCCGGTGGCGCCGCTCGGCGAGCTCCGAGGCGGGCGTGACGCGGATCGTCTCGATGTTGAGCCGGCCGCCCGTGGGCATGGCGTCGCGGGCGTTCACCGCGAGGTTCAAGAGCACCTGCTCCAGCTGGCCCGGATCGGCGTTCACCGATCCGGCCTCCGGCGCGAGCGTGACGGAGAGCTCGATGTCCTCGCCCAGCAGCCGCCGCAGCATCTTCTGCATGTGGGCCACGACGGCGTTGAGGCCCAGCACCTTGGGCGCGAGCACCTGCCGGCGGCTGAACGCCAGGAGCTGGCGCGTGAGCTCGGCCGCCCGGACTCCGGCGTTCTTGATCTCGACCGCGTCCTCGTGGCGGGGATCGTCCGGCGGCGTGGCCTGGAGCAACAACTGCGTCGACCCCAGAATCGCCGTGAGCAGATTATTGAAGTCATGGGCGATCCCCCCGGCGAGCTGTCCCACGGCTTCCATCTTCTGGGACTGGCGCAGCTGCTCCTCGAGCGTCCGCTGGGCGGTGACGTCGCGGGCCAGCACCAGGCGGGCCCGTCGCCCGGCGAACTCGATGGGTCGGGCGACGAGGTACACGTCCAGCACGCGGCCGTCCTTGGTGCGATGCCGGACCCCCGTCCGCTCGGCACCCTCGTCGGGGCGGGCCTTCAGCTCCTCTTCCAGCCGGACCTGGTCCTGCGGGGGGCGGATGTCGCGAATGGTGAGGGCCAGGAACTCCTGCTCCGAGTACCCGTAGCGCACGACCGCCGCCTGGTTGACCGCCAGGATGCGCAGTGTCTCGAAGTCGTAGACGAGCATCGCCTCGGGGCTCGTCTCGAACAGCAAGCGGTACTTGCGCTCGCTCGCCAGGAGCTGCTCCTCCGCGCGCTTGCGCTCGATCGCCATGGCGACCTGGGTGGACACGAACTGCAGGATCTGCTTCTCGGTCTCGCCGTAGCGGACGCCGGGGGTGTAGGTCTGGGCCACGAGCACGCCGATGGGACGATCGCCGATCCGGAGGGGCACGCCCAGCCAGTCGATGGACGGCGCCCCGATGAGCTCCACCTCGCCCCGCCGCTCCAGCTCGGCGTGCACCTCGGGCGTGACCAGCGCCGGCTGGCCGGTGCGCAGCACGTATTCGGTGAGGCCCTTGCCGAGCTTCTTGGCCGGAAAGTCGGTGTCGTATTCGTCGACGAAGTACGGGAAGCTGAGCATGCCGCTGGGGGCGTCGTACAGCGCGATGTAGAAGTTCTTGGCCGGCATCAGCTCGCCGACGATGCGGTGGATCGCCCCGAACAGCTCCTGCAGGTTCCGCGCCGCCTGCGCCGCCTCCGAGATGCGAAAGGTGGCGAGCTGGATCTGGTCGGCGCGCCGGCGCTCGGTGACGTCGCGGAAGCTCCACACGCGGCCCACGCTCTTGCCGCCGATGCGCTGGGGCTGGGAGTAGCGCTCGAAGATCCGGCCGTCCTTGAAGGTGAGGATGTCGAAGCTCGACGCCTCGGGTCGGGCGTAGAGGTCACGCACCTTGGCGCGGAAGCCCTCCGGGTCGGCGAGCTGCTCCAGCACGAACGCGATCGTCTGCGCGTCGTCCCGCGCCTCGAGGACCGAGTCCGGGATGCGCCAGAGCTCGGCGAACTTGCGGTTGAAGCTCACGATCCGGCCGTCCAGGTCCACCACCAGGATGCCGTCCGCCGTCGACTCGAAGGTCGCGTTGATCAGGGAGAGCGTGTGGTGCAGGTCCTGCTCGGTGCGCCTGCGCTCCGTGATGTCCCGGTAATTGACGACGATCGCCCCGATCGCCGGGTCGCTCAGCCGGTTCACCCCCACCGTCTCGAGGACGCGCCAGCTCCCATCCTTGTGGAGGGCCCGCAGCTCGACGCGCACGACGTGCCCGGGACGCTGGAGCAGCTCGCCGAACAGCTCCAGCGCCCGGAGCCGGTCGTCGGGATGAATCAGCTCGAAGGCGTCGCGACCGAGGTTCTCGGTGCCCGAATAGCCGAGCACCAGGTGGGTGGACGCGCTGGAGTAGCGGATCGTCCCGTCCGTGTCGAGCAGCGCGATGACGTCGGTCGAGTGCTCGACCAAGGAGCGAAAGCGCTGCTCGCTGGCCCGCAGCGCTTCCGCCCCGCGGCGACGCTCGGTGACGTCGCGCGCGACCAGCACGACGCGGTCCGCGTCCATCGGGGAGATGGCGGCGGCGAACCACACCTCCTCCCCGCCGATCGTGAGGCGGTATTCGGCATGCACCGTCTGGCGCCAGGCGAGGGCCCGTTCGATGAGGCCGAGGAATTCGTCCGCCTGCGCCTTGGGAAACACGTCGTGGAGCGTCCGGCCGAGCAGGTCGGGGGCGGGGCGGTACGGGGGGGCGGCGTTGGTCGGCGCGATCTTGACGTAGCGGCCCTCGGCGTCGAGCACGAGGATCACGTCGCTCATTGCGGCGAACAGCGCCTGGAGCTCGGCGTCGGATTCGCGCCGAGCCGGCGCAGCGTTCGGGAGGGTCATGGCGGCGGGCACAATACTCACCGCCGGGGTGCCCCGAAGCAACTCCCCGGCGGGCGCTCGCGAACAGGTGTGACGCAGGTTACAGCCGACGGCGCATGCTGCTCACCTGCCGCTTACGATGCGGCGGCGGCGGGCGGTGGCTCGTTCAAGACCAGCCAGTAGAGCCCGAGCTGGCGCACGGCCTCCACGAACTGGCCGAAGTCGACCGGCTTGCGGATGTAGCTGTTGGCCCCGAGGCCGTAGCCGTTGACGACGTCCCGCTCCTCCTTGGACGACGTGAGGATGACGACGGGCAACAGCCTGGTCCGGGCGTCGGCCCGGATGCGGCGCAAGACCTCCATGCCGTCGACCTTCGGCAGCTTGAGGTCGAGCAGGACGACTACGGGAACCACCGGGTCGCCCTCGTGCGGGCCGGTGCCGAAGACGCAGTCGAGCGCCTCGACTCCGTCGTGCGCTACGATGATCGTGTTCTGGATGTTGTTCTTCGCCAGGGCACGCCGCGTCAGCGCCTCGTCGTCGGCGTTGTCCTCCACCAGTAGGATGACCTTGTCCTTCATCTGCCCGTCCTTGGTTCGGGGTGGCTACACCGTGAAGTAGAACGTGGCGCCCTGGTCGACCGCGCTTTCTGCCCACACGCGGCCGCCGTGCCGATGGATGATGCGCTGCACCGTCGCCAGGCCGATCCCTGTGCCCTCGAACTCCTTCGCGCTGTGGAGCCGCTGAAACGCGCCGAACAGCTTGTCGGCGTAGGTCATGTCGAAGCCCGCGCCGTTGTCCCGCACGAAGTAGGCGGTCGCGCCGTCCTGCTGGGAAACGCCGAACTCGATCCGGGCGGGGCGGCGCTGCGCGGTGAACTTCCAAGCGTTGCCGAGCAGATTCTCGAGCACGACCCGCAACAGCGTGGGGTCTCCGCGCACCCGTGTTTGATCGACGCAGACGAACTCGACGGCGCGCCGGGGCTCACGCTGCCGCAGCTCGGCCACGACGCCCTGCGCCAGGGCGGACAGATCCACCGGCGCGCTCTTCAGCTCGGCCCGGCTCACGCGGGCGAGGTGGAGCAGGTCGTCAATGAGGTGCGCCATGCGCTGGGTCGCGGCGCGGACGCGACGCAGGTGGCTCCGACCTTCCTCGTCGAGCCGGGCGGTGTAGTCTTCCTGGAGCGCTTGGCTGAAGCCGTCGATGCTGCGGAGCGGGGCCCGCAGGTCGTGCGACACCGAATAGGAGAAGGCCTCGAGCTCCTTGTTGGCCGCCTCGAGCTGGGCGGTGCGCGCCTGGATCTCGGCTTCGGCGCGCCGCCGCTCGCTCAAGTCCCGCGTCACCTTCGCGAACCCCAGCAGCGTCCCGCGCTCGTCACGCACGGCGGTCACCACGACGTTGGCCCAAAGGCGGGAGCCGTCCTTGCGGACGCGCCAGTTCTCCTCCTCGTAGCGGCCCGTCGTGGTGGCGGCCTGGAGGGCTGCCGCTGGCTTGCCGGCGGCGGCGTCTTCCGGGGTGTAGAACCGCGAAAAGTGCTGGCCGATGATCTCCTCCGCGGTGTAGCCCTTGATCTGCTCCGCCCCGCGGTTCCAGCTCACCACGTGGCCGGTGGGATCGAGCATGTAGATGGCGTAGTCGCGCACGTTCCCCACGAGCAGGCGGAAGCGCTCCTCACTGACCCGGAGCGCCTCCGCCGCCCGGACACGCTCGGTGATGTCGCGCAGGACCCCCGTGAACGCGACGTCCGACCCCAGCTTCCAGCTCGCCAGCGACAGCTCGAGGGGAAACTCCCTCCCATCCTTGTTTCGGCCCGCCAGCTCGACCGTCTTCCCGACGACATGTGCCTCCCCCGTCGCCAGGTAGCGCGCCAGCCCCGCGCGATGCGCCTCCCGGAACCGCTCTGGCATCAAGATCGTGAGCGGCTGGCCGGTTGCCTCCGTGGCCGCGTAGCCGAAGAGCCGCTCCGCTCCCGGGTTGAAGTAGGTGATGCGTCCGTGGCTGTCGGCGGAAACAATGGCGTCGTTCGCGCTCACGGCCAGCGCCCGGAACCGCTCCTCGCTGGCACGCAGCGCCTGCTCGGCGCGCTGGCGCTCCGTGATGTCCTGCGCGAGCACCAGCTCGGCTCGCCGGCCGCCGTACATCAGCGGGTGCGCCGTGATCTCGACCTCGATCACGGTGCCGTCCTTCTTGCGGTGTCGCCAGGTACCGCCCGCGGCGCCGCCCCCCGCGACGGTCCGGGCTACGGCGGCGCGGAGCGCCGCCACGTCCTCCGGGGGACGGATGTCATCGATCGTGATGGCGAGGAATTCCTCGCGGCTGTAGCCGTACGAGCTCACCGCGGCCTCGTTGACCGCGAGGAACTTCAGGGTCTCCACGTCGAACACCCAGGCCGGCAGGGGATTGCGCTCGAACAGCAGCCGATGGCGCTCCTCGGACTCGCGCAGCGCTTGCTGGGCGCGTTGGTGCTCGGTGATGTCCATCCACGCGCCGACCACTTCGCGCGGCGTACCACTGGCGTCCCGCAGGAGCCGGCACTCATCGCGCACCCAGCGGTACGATCCGTCCGCGTGGCGAAACCGGTACTCCGTGGTCAGCCGGTCGTGACTGAACAGCGCGGGGACCTCGGCCAGCACACGCGTGCGGTCGTCCGGATGCAGGTGCTCGAGCCACCACGCCGGGTCCAGCGCCGCCGCTACGTCGTAGCCGGTCAGCCGAGTGACGTTCTCGCTCACCCAGTTGGGGGAGAACGAGCTGCCGGTGACCTCGTTGCCGTAGATGACGACGGTGCTCGAGGCTACCACGTGCTCGAGGCGGGCCTGCGTCGGTCGCAGCGCCGCTTCGGCATGGCGGCGGCGCCCCCGCTCGCGTCCGACCAGCACGCTGGCGACGACGGCCAGGCCGAGCGTCAGCAGCGTTCCCCCAGCGACGGCGATACGCACCTCGCGCGTGCGGGCCGCGAGCGTCGCGGAGCGGCGCGCCAGCAACCGGGCCTCCTCGTCCCGCATGCGCGCGATCAGTTCGCGGATGCGGTCCGTGAGGACCTTGCCCTGGCCGGTCACGATCGCCCGTCCCGCGGCGACTGCGCCTTCAGTGCGGCGCGCGTCGATGGTGCGCTGGAGGCGTTCGAAGCGGAGGGGAATGAGCCTCTTCAGGGAGTCCAGCCGAGCCTGCTGCGCCGCATTGTCGCTCGTCAGCGTGCCGAGCTGCGCGAGGAGCGGGCGCAGGGTGGCCCGAGCGGAGTCGTACGGCACGAGGTAGGCGGAGTCGCCCGCGATGACATAGCCACGGACCCCCGTCTCCGCGTCGATCACAGCGGCGAAGGCGGCCTCGAGGTCCGCACGCACCTGCAGCGTATGAGCCACCCAGCCGGCACTCTCGACCGTCGCGGTTGTGCTACGGAGCGCCGCCGCGCCGACCACGAGGACGATGGCGAGGGCCAGGCCGAACCCCACCTGGATCTTCCGCTCCAGCGGGAGTGTCATGCCGCGTCCAGCACCTCGCGCACCTTGCGGGCGATGCCTTCGGGGGTGAACGGCTTCTGCACGTAGGCGAGCCCGGGCTCGAGCACGCCGTGGCGGGTGATGGCATCGTCGGTGTAGCCCGACATGTAGATGACACGCACGTTCGGGCGGAGCGCCACGAGCTGCTTGGCCAGGTCGTGACCGCTCAGCCCCGGCATGACGACGTCGGTCAGGAGGACGTGAATGTCGCCAGAGTAACGCTGGGCCAGGTCGAGCGCCGCCTCGGCGCTCGGGGCCTCGAGCACGTTGTAGCCGTGGCGCTCGAGGACCTGGCGCGCCACGGCGCGCACGGGGGCCTCGTCCTCCGCGAGGAGCACCGTTTCCGTGCCGCGCTTGGCGCCTGCCCCGGCCGTCGCCTCGCGCGGCTGGACTGACGCGTCGACGCGCGGCAGGTAGACCTTGAAGGTGGAGCCGTGGCTCGGCTCCGTGTACACCCAGATGAACCCGCCGCTCTGCTTCACGATCCCGTACACTGTGGCGAGCCCCAGGCCCGTGCCTTTCCCCCGCTCCTTGGTGGTGAAGAACGGCTCGAACAGATGGGCCTGCACTTCCGGCGTCATGCCGACCCCGGTGTCGCTGACGGCGAGCAGGACGTACCGCCCCGGCGTCGCCGGGAAGTGCTCGCGCGCATAGCTCTCGTCCAGTTCGGCGTTTGCGGTCTCGATCGTGAGCTTGCCGCCCTGGGGCATCGCGTCCCGCGCGTTGACGGCGAGGTTCATGATCACCTGCTCGAGCTGCCCCGGGTCGGCCTTCACGGCGCCGAGCGCCGGATCGAGCCGCGTCGCGAGGTCGATGTCTTCGCCCAGCAGGCGGCGCAGCATCTTCTCGATGTCGGTGACGAGCCCATTCAGACCGACGACGCGCGGCTGCAGCACCTGCTGGCGGCTGAAGGCGAGCAGCTGCCGGGTGAGCCCCGCCGCCCGGTCTGCGGCCTTGCGGACTTCCTGGGCGTCGTTGCGGCGCGGGTCACCGGGGGGCAGGTCTTCGAGCAGCAGATCGACGTAGCCCGTGATCGCGGTGAGGATGTTGTTGAAGTCGTGCGCGATGCCGCCGGCCAGCCGGCCCACCGCTTCCATCTTCTGCGCCTGGCGCAGCTGTTGCTCGAGCAGCACGCGCTCGGTCGCGTCGCGGCCGATGCCGAGAATACCGACGAGCCTGCCGTCGCGCAGCTGCGCGCTCGCGCTGAACTCGACGACGCGCGCGTCTCCCTGCCGCGTCCGCACGCGGAACTGGCTGGCTGGACGCGGCTCGCCGCGCAGCACTCGCCCGAACAGCTCTAAGGCTTCGTGCACGTCGGCGGGATGCACCAGGCCCTCGAACGGCTTGCCCAGCCACTCGTCGCGCGACCAACCGGTGAGAGCCTCGAACGCCGGGTTGAGCGCCGCGATGGCGCCGTCGGGAGTCAGCGCGAAGATCACATCGCGCACCCCTTCGACGAGCGTGCGGTACTGCTCTTCGCTGTGGCGCCGCGCGTCCTCGGCGCGGGCGTGCTCCGTGCGCGCCCGCGTGAGATCGAGTGCGCGGGCGACGGCCGACGGCAGACGCTCGAGGTGGTGCTTAACGATGTAGTCGGCGGCGCCGGCCTTGAGGTATTCCACGGCCGTCTCCTCGTCGAGGCTGCCGGTCACGATGATGACGGGCGCCTCGGAGCGTGCTTCCTGGGCGATGCGCAGCGCGTCGGCCGCGGTGAATTGCGGCATCGAGTGATCGGTCAGGATCACGTCCGGCACGAACTGCTGCAGGGCCTGCCGGAAGGCGGCTTCGGATTCCACCCGACGGGTCGTGATCGCGAGTCCGGCGCGCCGCAGCTCCTGCTCCATCAGCGCGGCGTCATCCGGGACGTCCTCGGCGAGGAGGATGCGCAGCGGGGCCGCCATCACTGCGGCGGCTCGTTCAGCAACACCCAGTACAGCCCCAGCTCCGACACCGCCCGCGAGAACGCCTCGAAGTCCACCGGCTTCACGATGTAGCTGTTCGCGCCCAGCCGGTACGCTGCCGCGATGTCCGGCTCCTCGCGCGACGACGTCAGCACGATCACCGGCAGCGCGCGCGTGCGCTCGTCGGCCTTAAGGCGCCGCAGCACCTCGAGCCCGCCCACCTTGGGAAGGTTGAGGTCCAGCAGAATGACCTTCGGCGCGATCCCGATCTCATGCCACGGATGCGAGGCGTCGCCGAAGAAAAAGTCCAAGGCCTCCGCGCCGTCGCGCGCCACGAAGACCTGGTTGGTGAGATTGCGGGCCTGAAACGCCCGCAGCGTCAGCGCCGCGTCGTTCGGGTCGTCCTCGACCAGCAGGATCTCGACGTCGTGCTGCGAGTTCACGGGGTCGTCCGCTCCATGGGAAGTGTCCCTCCTCGCGCGCAGGCGTTACTGCAGCACAGCATAACGACTTATGCCGGGCCGCGGGAGCGGGGGTGAGCGCGTAATTACGGCACGCCCCGTCACGGAGTCGGCCCGAGCCCCTCGAGCTGGGGCTGCACGTGCTTCTTGTAGCAGTCCGGGCAGATGCCGTGGCTGAAGTGGGCGGCGGAGCGCTTCTCGACGTAGCGCTCGATCGATTGCCATTGCTCGGCTGGATCGCGGATCCGCTTGCAGTAGGAGCAAATCGGGAGCAGTCCTTCGAGCTGCTGCACGTGCCTCCGTAGACTAAGGATCCGGTCGGCCACTTTGAGGCGCGCATGCAGCTCGTCGATATCCACGGGCTTAGTGATGAAATCATCCGCCCCCGCCTCCATCCCCTCGAGGTAGCGCTCCTTCCCGCCGGTCGCGGTGACGAGAATAAAGTACGTGTAGCGGTCACTCGGTCGGGCGCGGATGCGCCGACACAACTCGGCTCCGTCCATCTCGGGCATGGACCAGTCGGAAATGACGACCGGAGACTGGAGGGTTCGGAACACGTTCCAGGCCTCCGCGCCGTTGGTCGTGGCCGTCACGTGGTACCCGAGCCCCTTGAGCGCCGCGTTCAGGTACAGGCCGGCGACCGGGTCGTCTTCAACCAGGAGAACGTGCATGGGAGGCTCCGCTGTTACTCAGGTAGTCGAGGACCGCCGCCACCTCGCGTTCCAGCGCCGGGAGTTCCCGCTGGACGTGCTCGAGCATGCTCTCCCGGGCGGCGCCCTCGATTTCCGCGAGCAGCAATGCGAGCCCGCGCGCGCCGATGGTGCCCGCCGCCGACTTGAACGCGTGCGCGGCGCGCCCGACCGACTCGGGATCCCCCGACCGAGCGGCCGTCTGGAGCGCCGCGAGGCGCTCGGGCGCGGTCTGGGCGAACACCCGCACGATCCCGTCCACCGCTTCTTCGGCTCCAGCCTCACGCATGGTGCTGCGGAAGCCCTCCAGGTCGATGGGCGGCGCCGGCGGCGTCGGACCGTCCGAGCTCCCTTCGACGAGCGCGAACAGCTCGTGCGCCTTGAACGGCTTGGCGAGGTACCCGCTCATGCCGGCGGTGAGACAGCGCTCCCGCTCACCGCTCAGGGCGTGCGCGGTGAGGGCGATGATCGGGAGCGCCCGGCCCTGAGGCAGGGCGCGGATGCCGTCCGCGGCGGCGAAGCCGTCCATCTCGGGCATCTGGATGTCCATGAGGACCACGTCGTAGCGGCGGGCGCGGATTGCGTCCACCGCTTCCCGGCCGTTGCTCACCACGTCCACCTGGTGCCCGCGCTTCAGGAGCATCGCCGTCGCCACCTGCTGGTTCACGGGGTTGTCCTCCGCCAGCAGGATCCGCAGGGCGTGACGCGACTCGGCGATCGAGTGGCGGGTGACGAGGTCGGCCCCGCCACCGGCCGAAGGCGTCCCCGCGAGCACGGTGCCCACCGCTTCGATCAGGTCCGCCCGCGCGATGGGCTTGGTGAGATACGCCTGGATGCCCAGCTGCCGGCAGCGCTCGCCGTCGCCCCGCTGGCCGGCCGAGGTGAGGATGAGGAGCCGGGTCGGCGCGAGGTCGGGATCGCCGCGGATGGCGGTGGCGAGTGCGAAACCATCACGCTCGGGCATCTGCGCGTCGAGGATGGCGAGGTCGAAGGGCGTGCCGGCCCCCGCGGCGCGGCGCAGCGCCGCGAGGCCGGCATCCGCGCGCGCTGCCTCGTGCACGGCCACGCCTTCGGCGCCCAGCATGTCGCGCACGATGCGCCGATTGGTCTCGTTGTCGTCCACGACGAGCAGGCGCCGGCCGCCGAGCGACGCCGCCTGCCTCGGAGCCACGGCGGTGGGAGTCTCGATCGGGAATGGCAAGGTGAAGCTGAACTCGCTGCCGCGCCCGACCTCGCTCGTGACCGTCAGCTCGCCCCCCATCAGCGCCACCAACCGTCGGGAAATCGCGAGGCCGAGCCCCGTGCCGCCGTAGCGGCGCGTCATGGACGCATCGGCCTGGGTGAACTCCTGGAAGATGGTGGCCAGCTGCTCCGGCGGGATGCCGATTCCCGTGTCGCGCACGCGGAAGTGGACGGACGCGTCGGCAGCGCCGCAGCGGACCACCGCGGCGGACACGTCGACCTCGCCCTGCTCGGTGAACTTGATCGCGTTCCCGATCAGGTTCATGAGGACCTGGCGCACCCGGGTGGGGTCTCCCCGCACCATGTGCGGGACGTCGGGCGGCACGTCCACGGTGAGCTCGAGATGCTTTTCACGCGCCCGCACCGCGAGCAGCGTGGCGGTGGCGTGCACGACCTTGGGCAAATCGAAGGGGATCGCTTCGAGCTCGAGATGCTCGGCTTCGATCTTCGAGTAGTCGAGGATGTCGTTGAGGATGGTGAGCAGTGCTTCGGACGACGAGCGCACCAGCTCCAGAGCGCGGCGCTGCTCCGGCGCGAGCTCGGTGTCCAGTACGAGCTCGACGAAGCCGAGCACCGCGTTCATGGGCGTGCGGATCTCGTGGCTCATGTTGGCGAGGAACGCGCTCCGCGCCTGGGCCACGCGCTCCGCCAGGTCCCGCGCCGCGCGCATCGCCGTTTCGGCCGCCTTGCGATCGCTGATGTCCTCGTACAGCGCGACGAGCGCGCCTTCGGCGGCAGCCTTCACCGCGGCTGCCGAGAGGCGGACCGGGATATGCCGGCCGTCCTTGTGGGCGCGCTCCACTTCCACGCGAACGATCTCGCCCCGCCGCGCCCGCGCCTCGAGGTCCCTCGCTTCCGCACCGAGGCCTGTGGGCACGATCAGCCGGTCGATGTTGGACCCGAGGGCCTCGGCCGCGGAATACCCGAACAGGGCCTCGAAGGCTGGATTCACGCTGCCGATCAGTCGCTCGCCATCCAGCACCGCGATGGCCACGGGCGTGCTCGCGATCAGCGCGTCGAGGTAGGCGTGCTGTCGCGCCAGCTCCTGCGTCGATGCCTCGAGCAGGACGGCGCCCCGCACCCGTTCCGCGAAGGTGTGATATGCGCGCCGGTGCACGCGGTCCATCCCCCAGGCGAACAGCGCGATCAGCAGCGTCGCGAT